>Ga0209614_1001367_pt1 | contig 18559 bp, 19 predicted proteins | sample BlaSprsedimmetaG_FD_185484 | JGI IMG/M metagenome (GOLD analysis project Ga0209614, IMG submission 185484) | Hot spring sediment bacterial and archeal communities from California, USA to study Microbial Dark Matter (Phase II) - Blank Spring... ... | reverse complement strand
CGGTTTCAGTGTAATATATTGATGCCTCAAGGCTGATTAAAAAGTAAATTCCAAACTTAATGAGCTGTTAAATATCGAGATGGCTTGGTCCGACCCCGTTAAGTCCGACCCCGTTAAGACCCCGTTAAGAAACTTCCGGTATGTCCTTTGGCGCGACAGTGCCGCCGAACTTTCCGCTTTACAATGAAGACGAAGCGAGAATAATACAAACCGATTGGATGTAGCCATTTTCTTCAAAATTGGCTGTTGACATCTTTAAAAAAAACATTAAACTAAAAAGAATGTAGATCAAATGGATTAAAATGATAGAAATCGACGTGCAGCAACCGGAGAGGTGACGTATAAGCATCCTTTTTTTCAAAAAGGATGAAGCGAGAACATGAATTTCCATTGCTGGAATTGCCGCCGACAGAACGGGGGGAAAGATGCGTTATCATGACAGAAGAAATTTCCTGAAGATCACGGCTTTGCTGGGTGCCGGCCTTGGCTTGGATGGATACTCCAGGGGAAACTCAGTGCCACCGGGATCGGCCCCGGCAGCTCAGTCCATATTCAAGAACATCCATCAACGCCGTTCTGTACGTGCATTCCGACCTGATCCGGTACCGGATGAGCATGTTGAAAGAATTCTGGATGCGGCCCGTATGGCACCTTCCTCCGGCAATCAGCAGCCCTGGAAATTTATGGTGATCAGGAATACGGAAAGACTGGCGACCCTGAAAGAGGAATCGCTTGAGCACGCTCTGAACAGCTACAAGGAAACGGGCATGCTTTCCCGGGAATTTGAAAAAAGAAAAAAGGAGCTCGAATCGCATTATGAAGATATATTCAAGGCTCCCGTTTTTATTGTAATATTGGTGGACACCCAATCCAAATATCCGGAATATAACAAGCACGACGGGCCGCTGGCTGCAGCCAATCTGATGCTGGCAGCCCGGGCTCTGGGGTACGGTACCTGCTATTTTACCCATACTATTAATGAAGAAATTACCATGAGTGTGTTGAAAATACCCGACCGGTACCGAAGGATCTGTATTACTCCGTTGGGTGTGCCGAAAGTTTGGTCGGAAACACCGCCTAAAAAAGTATTGAAAGATTTCATCATTGAAGAAAAATTTTAAAGTTTTTCTGTGAAAGGAGTCAATGCCATGAATATTGAGTTTCGATTCTTTTCATTTATACTGTTGATTGGATTGTTTTTGCCAATGATCGAATGTATGAAGAAACAAGATACTGAAAGACAAAGAAATTACCCTCTGGAAATTAAACAGTATGAATTCCTGAGATATTCCGGAGGACAGGAGGTGATTTCACCGGATAAGGCGGTGAATGCGGATAATAACTGGAAAGTGCTGCTTGCCTGTATGGAAGGGAAAACCCGGGATGAACTTGTAAAAACCGGTATCAAAGTCACAGAAAGTCAGCTTTTGCTGCTTAAAGCAATGCGATTCATTCATTATAAAAAAAATGGCGAGAACGATACTCTGTTCACGGTGCTTCCTGTTTTGGGGCGCGAACAAAAACAGTCTCTGATTCAAGAAGTCAGGGAATTTGCTGAGAAAATCGAACCTGAACTTGAAAAAGGAATCAGCAATTTAAAGGAAGTGCTGATGCGGAAAGGATATGAAGAGTATCTCTTCAGTATCCTGTTTTCCTTCATCGTTGACGGAATAGTCTGGTTTTCTTTCAGGGACATGGGATTTGTAAGCGAATTTACCCTGTCTCCGGAAAGGCCGCTTTTTGATGGCGTATACTGGGCTTACTGCCCTAAAAGAGAATTCAGATGCGGAACCAATATTGCGATGGGTGATGATCTGTTCCTCATTCTCAACTGGAGTGACGGACCGCAGGAAAAAATTCAGAAAATATTCAGCTGGGAAAATCTTCGGGCTATGCACGGTCAATGGGTTCAGTCCGGAAGGATCATTGATGAACAACTGAGACGGCAGCTGATTCCTTACCGAGTTATCGATCAAAGCGGCAGACCGGTTTTCCCTGTTATTGAAATGAGCATGCATGATCCGGTGTTTCCAATCGGCCGGTCTTTTGCTTCCGGAATCGTTCAGTTCATGGTGCGAAATCTTGATCTTGACAAGCTGCGCAAAAAATACCGGTTTGCGGATAGAGAAACCGCGTTTGTCGTCTTTTATCATGAATGGATGTGGGAGTTTATGGAATACATGACAGAGAAAAAAATTATTGAAAAACCCGAAGCATTCAAGCAGCCGGAAAAGGCGGGACCGGAGGATATCGGCAAACTGCTTTTTATCGTCAAAGGATCCATCATTCACCCCAAAAACCCTGCTTCCGGCAGAACGAATTATCCTTGAATAGTGAGCAAACAATGCAAAAGCGGCTTGTCATGAGTGTTCTAATTGCGGCGCTTGTATTTTCAGGCTGCGGTCGGAAGGGCCCGGCCGAGCCGGAGATCACACACTCCGTCAGTACGCCGGACACGCCGGCGGGTCCTGAAAACGGTCATACCGGAGAGAGCCTGGAGTACACGACCGGCGGTTCTGCCTGCAGCCGGGGTCATTCGGTAGAGTACCGATTTGGCTGGGACGATGGAACCATGTCGGCATGGGGGGAGGAAGTCCGAACTCACCGCTTCGAAACCTCGGGCGCGTATGCCGTCCGGGCGCAGGCCAGGTGCGGGACGAAAACCGGCATCGAATCGGACTGGTCCGGCGGAAGGAATGTGTCCATTACAGAATCGACCACCGGCACGATGACCGGCAACGACGGTAAAACCTATGCCACGATCAAGATCGGGAATCAGTGGTGGATGGCGGAGAATCTGAAGGAGACGCGATACCGGAACGGTGATGTGATTCCGAGAGTGACGGACGATTCAACCTGGAACGGTCTTTTTACCGGTGCGCGTTGCGCTTACGACAATGACGAGAACATTGCCGAGATATATGGATATCTTTACAACGGGTATTCTGTCGTTGACGGCAGAAACCTGTCTCCCTCGGACTGGCGTGTGCCGACGGAAGCCGACTGGACTAAGCTGGCCGATTATATTGGCGGTCAATTGGCGGCGGGAGGTAAAATGAAGGAAGCCGGCACGATACACTGGAAGAGCCCCAATACCGGTGCGACCAACGAAAGCGGCTTTGCTGCGCTGCCCGGAGGTTTCCGCCTTCTCAAGGATGGGTCGTTCGGCTATCTGGGGTATTTCGCCGCTTTCTGGTCGTCTACGGAAGCCTTTGCAGGATATATGTGGAGCCGGAACCTGGGTTACGACAGGTCAGCCATGTTCCGCGACGACAGCGGCAGGAAATCCGGGTTCTCGGTCCGGCTTGTTCGGGAATATTGAGCATTTGAACATCCTGCAATGAGCATCGTACGGCTATCATAGCAGAGTCGGGCCAGTACAGGAACAGATATCATACAGAGATTAGACATATCAATGGTTTCTGGTCAGGGAAAAAATAAAAATCGGTCTTTCGGAAGCCATTACTGGCAGCGAACTTTACTTTTGGTAATGAGTGGTCCGGCTAATGAAAGCTGGGTGTTGGTGTTCTGAAATGCGGCATGTGTTTTTCTGGATATCGGTGCGCTGAAATTGAGCGAGTTTTTTCGAGCGGTTTCAGTGTAATATATTGATGCCTCAAGGCTGATTAAAAAGTAAATTCCAAACTTAATGAGTTGTTAAATATCGAGATGGCTTGGTCCGACCCCGTTAAGCCGCAGGTTACCGGCCAGTCTTCCTTAAGTCTTTTCCCCATGTCAAACGGCGTTTTTGCCTATAACGCGATAGAGGCGGAAATTCATTTTCACGCAGAACCCGGCGAAAAAGCGGATCGATTGGTATTGTTTCAGGGAGAACATCAAATTGAAGCGGTGCGTAAAGAATAATGATATATGAGAAATTCGGAGGAAAACATCAATATTTCATTACACTGAAGCCACCGGGTTTAAAAGAAAGAAATATGCTCCGGATGCCCGGCTGGACAGTATTGTCGCTTGAGAAAATGCTGAAGGATCTGATCCATTCCGGGATGATCTAATAAATATTCATAATGAAAAACGGCATGCGCATCGGTTTCCGCAGGGATGCGTATCGGTTTGGCCGGAGGAACAGCAGCCCGGCGCTTTCGCTTTCTTTTTGGCTGAATAAAGGACTGTCATGGCAAAACCGATGCATAAAAATGAAACGGCTGTAAGAACGATAAAATGCATATCATATCCCGAAATCATCAAGCAAAATATTTTCTGAATCCACACCAAGATCATCAAGGAGTTTTTTGACCGCCTCTATCATCAGCGGCGGTCCGCAAAGGTAATATTCACAATCTTCCGGCGCGGGATGGTCTTTCAGATAATGATCATAGAGAACAGAATGTATAAATCCGGTTGCGCCCTTCCAGTTGTCTTCGGGCAGCGGCGCGGACAGGCCAAGATGAAATGAAAAATTGCTGTGCAGGCGTTCAAGCTTTTCAAATTCTTCTGTATAAAACGCTTCTCGCAGGCTTCTGGCGCCGTACCAGAAAGACATTTTCCGTTTTGAATTCAGCCTGTTCAGCTGATCAAAAATATGTGAACGCATGGGTGCCATACCAGCGCCCCCGCCGATGAAAATCATTTCCTGATTCGTATCACGCGCGAAAAAATCACCGTAGGGCCCTGAAACAATGACCGTATCACCGGGTTTCAGGCTGAAAATATAGGAAGACATTAAACCGGGAGGCGCGTCCGGTTTATCAGAAGGCGGTGTTGCTATTCGCACATTCAGTTTAATCGTACCCTTTTCATCCGGATAATTGGCCATTGAATACGCGCGTGTCACCTCCTCGTCTGATCTGGAAACCTTTTTCCACAAGTCAAGACAGTCCCAGTCAGAGCGGAATGCTTCATCAATATCAAAATCTGAAAACTGCACTTTACAGGGAGGCGACTGAATTTGAATATAGCTGCCTGCGCGGAAATTGATTTCCTCATTTTCAGGGAGCTCAAGAATCAGTTCCTTGATAAAAGTCGCTACATTTCTGTTTGAGCGGACGCGGCATTTCCATTTTCTTACGTCAAATATTTCCGGAGGTACTTCAATTTTCATATCCTCTTTCACCGGAACCTGACAGGCCAGCCTGTACCCCTGCCTGGCTTCTCCGCGTGAAAGAACGGATGCTTCCGTGGGAAGCAGGCTGCCGCCTCCTTCGTGAATGATTACTTTGCACTGCGCGCACGTACCGCCTCCTCCGCAGGCAGAGGGAATGAAAATTTCCTTTGCAGCGAGTTTCTGCAGCAGTTTTCCGCCAAGCGGCAATTGATAGGTATAATCATCCCTTTCATTAATAATCACCTGAGCAGTGCCCCTGGGAATGAGTTTTGAACGCGCGATCAATATCAAGGTAATCAGAGAAAGGACAATGAGCGTAAAAAAGAATACACCGGAAAGGATGAGTGAAAAACCTGTCATAAAAGAATCCGCCTATAACTGTATGCCTGAAAAAAGCATAAAAGCAATGGCCATCAGGCCCGCTGTGATAAATGTTATTCCCAGACCCCTTAATCCGCGGGGCACATTGCTGTATTTCATTTTTTCTCTGATACCTGCCAGCGCGACAATAGCCAGAAAAAACCCGAGTCCTGAACCCAGGCCGAAAACCGCGCTTTCCGCAAAATTGTAATTTCTCTCAACCATAAACAGTGTGCCGCCAAGAATCGCGCAATTGACTGTAATCAGAGGAAGAAAAATCCCGAGGGCATGATAAAGTCTGGGCACATATTTATCAAGCGCCATTTCCAGAATCTGAACCATGGCCGCTATTACACCGATATAGGTGATAAGACCCAAAAAGGAAAGATCCGTATCCATAAGGCCAGCCCATTCAAGCGCTCCTTCCGCAAGCACATACCGGTAAATCAGATTATTCACAGGAACGGTAATGACCTGCACCGCTGTAACCGCTATCCCCAGTCCAAAAGCCGTATCAACCCGTTTTGATACAGCGAGAAAAGTACACATCCCCAAAAAGAATGCCAGTGCCATATTTTCCACGAATATGGAGCGGATTAATAAATTTAAATAATGTTCAAGCATGATTGTCTTCCGCCTGCTGTGGATCCCATGTGCGGATGATCCAGATGATAAAACCGATGATAAAAAACGCGCTGGGAGCCAAAAGAAACAAACCGTTCGGAACATACCAGCCGCCTTCGGACTGAAGAGGCAGAATTTGATATCTCAGCAGCGTTCCCGCGCCGATCAATTCTCTGATCGTGCCGACTGTTATCAGAATAAAAGCGTACCCCAAACCGTTTCCAATTCCGTCAACAAAACTCCGCAGAGGAGGATTCTGCAGCGCGTAAGCCTCTGTTCTGCCGAGTATAATACAATTTGTAATAATCAACCCCACATACACCGAGAGCTGCTTGCTGACATCATATGCAAATGCTTTGATAATCTGATCAGCAATAATCACCAGTGAAGCAATAATGGTCATTTCCACGATTATTCGGATATTTTCGGGAATATGGCGCCTGATGAGGCTCACAAACACATTGGAAAACGAAGCAACGAAAATCACGGCCATGGACATAACGAGAGAAGTTTCAAGACGGGATGTAACGGCCAGAGCCGAACAGATGCCGAGCACATGGAACACGATCGGGTTTTCTCTGAATACCGGTGTCGCGAAAATACTTTTCATTTTTTTCAAAGCGCGTTTTTCTCCTGTTTAAACTGATTCAGAAACGGCCTGTAGCCCATAGGGCCCAACCAGAAACGCACAAGGTCATTGACGCCGCGGCTGGTCAGTGTGGCTCCGGAAATGCCGTCAATCGTGCTGTGCGCCAGCGGGTCATTGACATTTACTTTTCCTTTTATTACTCTGATTGTAACTTTTCCGTCCTGGTCATAAGCCTGCTTTCCTTCCCACAATGATTTCCAGTCAGGATTATCTATTTCTCCCCCGAGGCCGTGTGTCTCGCCGTGATCATAAAATGTAAAACCGCGTATAGTGGCAAGGTCTGCATCAAGAGAGAGAAATCCGTACATTGTAGACCAGAGGCCTTTGCCGTAAACAGACAGGATCAGCTGTGACAGGCTGTCACCGCGCATCACCTGATAAACCGGCATATACAGAGGCTGGCGTCTGATTCCCGCGGGATCATATTCAGACGACAGCATACGGCTTAATTCAGGGTGCGCTGCTGTTTTGGATGGATCAAATCTCTCGGGATGCAGCAGTTCAGCATGAAGATTTTCGGAAACAAAAAGTCCGGTCTCAAGCTCTACGATTTTCTGAATGACGTTTTTCTGAAAAACAGAATCAGCGTTCATGTGTTTTGAATACAGCCCTCCCGCAATCAGCACATTCCTGAGTTTTTCCCGGCGTTTGTTTTCCGAATGCCTTTCCCGAAGCAGCACGGATGTGCCTGAAACAAGAATGGAACAGATCAGAAAAACGCCGAGAGCGGTTCTGAAAGTTTTTCTGACACTGTTATCGGGCATATCCGGCCATCCTCCTTTTTATGTTTGCCTGAATGAAAAACCGGTCAATCAACGGAGCAAAAGCATTTGAAAACAATATGGCGAGCATCATGCCTTCAGGAAAGGCGGGATTCAGAACCCTGACCATAGCTGTCAGAAAACCGATCAGAAAACCATAAACATACTTTCCACCCAATGTCATGGCGCAGCTTACCGGATCTGTAGCCATAAAGACAGTACCAAAGGCAAAACCGCCCAGAACCAGATGCCAATGTGGCCCCATCGCAAACATCGGATTCGAATGCGATCCTGTCAGATTAAAAAACAGAACAGTGCCGATCATCCCTGCCAGTACGCTGATCATAATCCGCCATGAGCCGATTCCGGAAAGAATAAGTACAGCCGCGCCGATCAGACATGCGAGCGCGGATGTTTCTCCCATGGAACCGGGGATCATGCCCAGAAAAGCATCGAGCCAGCTGACGCTTTCAATGATTCCGTTTTCCGCGTATGCTGCAAGCGGTGTGGCACGGCTTACAGCGTCAACCGCGGCCCAGACCCTGTCTCCGGACATCCAGGCCGGATACGCGAAAAATAAAAATACACGGCCGGTCAGCGCCGGGTTGAAAATATTCATACCCACGCCGCCGAAGACTTCCTTGCCGAGCACAACACCGAAACTGATACCGAGGACAACCTGCCAGAGCGGAATTGCCGGAGGCAGGATAAGCGCGAATAAAAAACTGGTAACAAAAAATCCTTCATTAACCGGATGCTTGCGTACAGTTGAAAAAATGACTTCCCAGAAAATGCCCGCAGCAAATGCTGTTATATAAACAGGCAGGAAATAAAAAGCTCCGTGAACGAAATTGGCAAAAATATTTTCAGGAGAAAAGGGTATGCCCATTGCCAGTAAAGCAGATTGCTGCCAGTTTGACGGGTTGATAGGACCAGAGCCGGAAAGGAGCAGATTGGCCTGAAGGCCGGTATTGTAACAGGCCATAACCGCAGCCGGGACAAGCGCTGCCACGACGGTAATCATAAGCCTTTTGCTGTCGATTCCGTCCCGGATATGCGGAGCTGTGCGCGTGCGCTTATCCATAAAAAAGAAAACTTCGAAAACTTCGAATAGAAAATAGAAGTTTTCCAGTTTTCCTTTTTTGAGAAAAACCTTTCGGTGTTTGTCAAAAAATCGTCTGACCTGCTTCACCGGCATTCCTTTTCAATAAGGGTTAAGTTTTTGCGCAGATTAACAGAATGGTCTATTTTGGATGGACAGACAAAGCTGCACAGAGCAAGATCTTCTTCTTCCAGTTCCAGACATCCCAGTTTTTCCGCTTCATCAATATCGTCCACTGCCAGCGCTCTTAAAAGATAGCCGGGGAGAATATCCAGAGGCATCACTTTCTCATAACTTTCAACCGGAATAATTGCCCGCAAGCTTCCGTGAGCCGCTGTTGTAAAATCAAAAACCGGGCGGGGCATAAAACGCGACAGATAGATGTTTTTCAGTGAAAAAAGTCTTGTGCCCGGGCTTAACCAGCTGAAAGCCCCGTAGCCGGAAAATTCAGGCAGCGCGGTGATCTGCTGATGATATCTGCCCAGGTATGCTTCAGCCCCGGAGGCTGTCCTGCCGGAAAGCACTGATCCGGAAATGATTCTGTTTTTACCGGAATGCAGATGATTGCTGACAAGCTGCCCGGCAGACGCGCCTATCCTGGTTTTTAAAAGACGGGGGGTAATAACCGACGGCCCGGCAAGAGAAATAATTCTCTGCATATCAGGCCTTCCTGTTGTGAACAATGCGCCGATTGCGGCTGTATCAGCCGCGCTGATATACCAGACCGTTCTTTTTAAATGTACCGGATTGAGAAAATGAATATGCGTGCCTGCGCAGCCTGCCGGATGAGGCCCGGAAAATACCGCATGCGTCAGCCGGGGATGCGTGATATTCGGAAGCTTCAGGGATGGGCCGGCGCATAAAAACAGCTTTCCCGACGTCAGGGCGCCAAGCACGTGAATGCCGTTTGACAGGTCTGTTTCCCTGCCGGCCAGAACCTGCTGCATATCCGGAGCCAGCGGATTTGTGTCCATGGCATTGATAAAAATCGCATGCGGTTCTGTTTCAGGGTTCGGAATTTTCCCAAAAGGACGCGTGCGCAGCGCGGTCCACTGGCCCGATGCAAGCAGCTGTTGTTTTACATCGCGCTTCGCAATGGTTTTTAACTGCTGCTCTGAAAAGGCCTTAAAAGACACAGTCTCTTCACCGTCGAGTTTGATGATAATCGATAAAAATTTCCGCTTTTCTCCCCGGTTTATTGCGGTTACAATTCCGCTGGCAGGAGAGGTAAAAGATACATTCGGGCAGGATTTGTCAATAAACAGCTCCTGCCCGAGCTTGACTTTTTCGCCTTCTTTAACGCTGAATCCGGGTTTGAGTCCGTGATAATCTTGCCCGAGCAGGGCTGTCTCTGTAACCTCATGAGATTCCGGAGGATAGAGCCCCGGTTTGCCGGCAATGGGGATATTCAGCCCTTTTTTAATTTTAATCTGTTTCATTTACTTCCCGTATAAATGCAGCCGTTCAAAGGCAAAAAATCACGTAAAAATAATACCCGCGCCTGCTGAAAGTTCATAGAATTCGCCAACGGTCAATATTTTTTCCACCTGGGGACAGAAATCATCCATGCTAAGCCCGAATAAGTCCACAGAAGCTTTACAGGCATACAGGCGGCCGCCGGCGTCATGGATCATTTCGATAAATTCGGCTACAGGCGGAATGTCGAGTTTTTCCATTTTTTTGATCATCATTTTTGTTGCCATGGCCGACATTCCCGGAATCGCGCCGATTAAGGTGGGTATGCCCATGGCCGGATTGCCGACAGTCGCGACTTTTACCTTGTGCTGCTTTTTTTTCGTGATCGCGTCCATACCGAAGAATGTGAAAAACACATTGACTTCAATCCCTTCCATTCTCGCGCCGTTGGCCATTATTAAAGCCGGATAAATCCCTTCGAGCGAGCCTTTGGAACATATGATTGATAATTTTTTAATTGAATCTGTCATAATGACCTCCATGATCAGACACAGCTTGACGGCTTTGAAAGGCCGGCAATGCGTGTCGCTTTTTTGAGCGGGCCGCCGGGAAAGAGACTATAAAGCAGTTTCGTATCAATCCCGCCGGTTTTATTTAATCTTCTGATTGTCGGTGAACTGCCGTTTTTTTCCGCGTCCGACCTGAGAAAATCAATTACTTTCCAGTGATCATCTGTAAGCGTATCAATTTCTTCTTCTTTCGCGATTTCAGCGGCAATTTCTTTTGTCCATTGTGATGCGTCTGAAAGATATCCGTTCTCATCCAGACTGATCATTTTTCCCGCAATGTTTTTTTGAGTCATGCGATGTTCCTTTCGATAATTTTTTACCTATTTTTATCATATGAGCGGTTATTCCGGGCATGGGTATTCCTTTAAGGAGTAAATGCCAGTACATGTGCCGGAAAGCGAGTTTTCCCAGATGATTGATTCGTGTTTCCTTAAGAAGTTTAAACGGGCCGATTCCCGGAATGGGAAAAGAGCCTTCAACAGGTTCATATTCATAATTAAAATCAATCAGAAAAGCTTTTTTGAATCCTGATTCAATGAAACAATTGGCATGGCCGTCAAAAGAGGCTGTCAGTTCTTTGCCCGCGATATAATTCATAATATTTTTGGTCAGGATTTCAGCCTGAAAATGGGCAACAGAACCGGCCTTGGAGCTGGGCAGATCCGTCGCGTCTCCGAGCACGAAAATATTATCTCTGGCCTTTGACTGCAATGTGTGAAGATCCGTGGGCACAAAATGAAGATCATCGCCCAGGCCTGACCGATCTATGGCTGCGTCTCCCATATTCGTGGGGACAGTCACCAGCAAATCATATTCAACCGCGTCACCTTCATACGGGTGAATCAGGTTTTTGCTTTCATCGACCTGCCTGACATCAAAATCAGGAATCAGCTTGATCTTTTTCTCATCAAGCAGATATCCGAGAACATTGGAACAGTTTTGTTTGGTAAAAGCGCCGGACAGAGGAGTAATATATGAAAAATCGACCTTGTCCCGAATGCCCTGCTTGCGGAAAAAGGCGTCAGCAAGAAATGCCAGCTCAAGAGGCGCGACCGGGCATTTGATCGGCATTTCTGTCAGATGCACCACAAATCTGCCGCCTTCCCAGTTTCTTAGTTTGCCGCGCAGCGCTTTTGCTCCTTCAATTGTATAGAAATCAAATACATTGCGATGCCAGCCGTCTTCTTTTAATCCGTCAATTTCTTCAGGAACAATTTTTGATCCGGTTGCAATGATTAAAATATCATAATCAAGCTTTGATCCGTCTTTGAGAGTTACAGTGCTGCTGCCGCTGTTGATGATATCGATTTCCTGTTGAATGTAATCAACTCCCCGGGGGATGAAATCAGATTTCTTTTTAATGACGTGTTTTTCCTGATAAATATCAAACGGGATAAATAGAAAACCCGGCTGATAATAATGTGTGCTGTGCTGGTCAACAACCGTAATCTGCCAGTCTTTTTTATTGAGTTTCCGCATCAGATGATTCGCCATCATTGTGCCTGCTGTTCCCGCTCCCAAAATGAGAAGTTTTTTCATTTATTCATTTCCTTCCGTAGAATTACATGACGCCTGTCAGTTTCATCAACGCGTTTTTTATTTCTTCAACATCCTCGTCTTTCAGCTGAGAGGTAATTCTTTTTTCGCATTCGCTCATTTCCTTATAAAGAACAGCCCGCATTTTTTCGCCTTCAGGCGTAAGGGCGGTTTCAATGCTCCGGCGGTCTGCCTGCGCGGGTTTCAGAATCATATAGCCTTTGTTCACCAGCCGGTTGATGATTCTGCTGGCACGGGAAGCCGAGAAATCCATGCGTTCAGCGAATTCCAGCCCTGGCAGTTTTTCTCCCGGCTGAATCGCGAGCAGGCCGTGGAATTCGCCGGGTGAAAGGCCCAGCTTTTCTCTGATTGTTTCTTCGGTGCGCACGCACTTTTTCTTGACCATTATGATAAGTTCGAACAGCCTTTTTTCCATCTTTATCTCCAAAAAATCATAAAACACGCCGATATTATCTTGCTATCAGCAATAGTTGCTGATAGCAAGATAATACAGAAAAAATGGAATGTCAAGAATTTTTTTCTGATTGTTTAGCATTAAACGGGGTCATTAAACGGGGTCGGACATTAAACGGGGTCGGACCAAGATAAGATTAGAATTAACAGAGAAATAAAACATAATATTCCTTTTTATTCAGGCATAAAGAAAAACAGGATTGCCCAGGCACCTTGGCGGTCGGCACTCTTTGAGCCCGGCCTGAACCGGCCGGGCTTGAATGTATCCTGATATCGGAGTTCTGAAATGGGGCGAGTCTTTTCAGGGTTATATATTGAAGCCTCAAGATGGACGGGCCTTTCCCATGGGCTGTATTTTCCAGTAGGTTAGAGAACGCCACAGCCATTCCACAGGGCCGAACCGGAAAAAACGAAGCCAGAGGGGAGAAAGGACAAGCTGTATAGCCCACACCGCCAGCACCAGCAGAATCTGGCCCCACCTTTGCACACTGCCAAAAAGGCCCAGGCCGTATCCATAGAAGATCAATGTGCACAGGATTGTCTGTGCCAGATAATTGGTAAAGGCCATTCTTCCCACAGCGGCCAGCCTGCTTTTCAGTCCCTGATATAGTACCGAACGGCTCATCCGGTTGATAAGGCACACATATCCAAAAGCGATTCCGATGCTGCCCGCGTAGTTGAACTGGGAACCCAGAAACATGGATTTTTCCAGCGCCCACCCCGATGAGAAGTTATATAGAATCCCCGTGGCGATCAGGGACAGTCCGGGAAGGAAACCCAGCAGCATGCCATTCCTGTAAAACCGGTTGGATCTCTCCGCGGAGAGCACGCCCCATTTGAACAGAGCCATGCCGATTAGCATCATCCCGCCGGCCCGCCATCCCATCAGATAAAAAAAGATGAAGGTCTGAAACATCAGAGAGGATTCCACCCTAAGGGGCAGATGGCTCAGGTAGGTTCCCCGATAGGCAGCCAGCTCACGGGCTGCAGCATCGGAGTCGGGCATCCAGGATCCCATGATTCCGGAAATGCCTTCCTGGGGCATGAACGGAATAGAGACGTGCGTGAAAATGTACAATAACATCGGGACCGCAAGAAAGACCGACCCGGTTATCAAGAGTGTTTTCGGCTTCTTTTTTCGCATCAAATACAGGACGAGCCCAAGAACGGCATAGGTGACGAGAATATCTCCGTGCCACATCAAATAAGAATGAATGAGACCGAAGAACAGAAGCCACAGTATCCTTCTGTAATGAAGCGAAGCCGTTTTTTCTCCCTGTTCCTCAAGATGGCTGGAAAACATCAGAATGCCGGCTCCAAACAGCATGGAGAATATGGAAAGGAATTTCATATCCGCCAGCATGTGGCTGATGATCCAGACCCACTTGTTGACTCCCGTTAAATCGCCGTATGCCGAAGGGTTGAGATAGGCCGCCTCGATCATTGAAAAGCTTTGAATGTTCATGACCAGAATTCCCAGCACGGCGAATCCCCTGAGCACATCTATGGACAGAATTCGTTTCTTTCCCGGTATCGGATGAACATCTTTGAATGGATCGGTCATGAAATACTCCTCGTTAAGCAAACTGTACCTTATAAGGGGTCGAACCAGGCTATATTTTTCACAGTTTATTAACCCGACTTATTCATAAATAGAAAAGATAGGATTGAAAGTCGGGATAACCCGAATAATTGACGGAACTGTTGAGAGTCAAATAAAATCATATAAAACAATGATTTTATTTGACTCAAAATTCTATTTGTGAATTATTCAGGTTAAGTTATAAATTTTTGTAAAATCTGTTTATAGCCTGGGCCGACCCCGTTTTTTCGGTTTAGTATAATAAATTTTGAAAATAATTCCTACAGATAAATTGATGTCTTTTCAATCAGATTATGAAAACATCGGAGATGTCGTGGGTGTGGATATCCCGCATCGAAAAGACAGAAAAAGAATTTGAACCCATCGAAAACGGATTCCTGTTCCTCGAGCGCCTGACCCGGCCCGGACCGGTCAGATTTATCTGCATTTTTTTCACTCACTCCACATACTAATATCTGCGAAATAACGTCTTTTTCCAAAAATAGTGCTTGACAAAAGAAAGATTAAATATTATATTATCGTAGAAATATACGAAACCGATTGATTGTTGGCCGGATCATGGTTTCGTTCCTGAAACAGAAAAAACAGAATAAGGAGGTGATGACGCTTTTCATTTGATATTTCCCGCGTTCGGCTTCATTTTTTCAACCCGGTATGTGACTTCCGGCTGTCTGCCTGAAATTTTGGTTAAATCATGGTTTTTTTATGAGTCTGAATGTTCCGTATCTTTCGATCTGAATCGCATTCCACCGATTCCCATCGAAAGATGCCGGAATGCACTCTGCGGTACTGGAAAGTGGAAGGGAAGGAGTTGGTGATATGCAGAGTTACTGTCAAACACGGCGAACCGGTCTTTGTTTGTGTCTGGTTTTCATGTGGGTCATGACCGGTTCCGTAAAAGCCGGTCCAGGCGATGTGGTGATCAATGAGATCGCGTGGATGGGAACGCTTGCTTCGGGCAATCATGAATGGATCGAGCTGTATAACAATACGAGTCAATCCATCAATCTGAAGGACTGGGTTTTGGAGGCGTCAGACGGAAGTCCTTCGATCGTTTTGGAAGGGGAAATCGGTCCTCTCGCATTTTATCTTCTGGAACGAACCAGTGACAACACGATCGCGGATATGGCCGCGGATTTTATCTACACGGGCGTCCTCTCCAACGCCGGTGAATACCTGCTTCTGAAGGACGCGGATGGGAATGTGGTGGATGAGGTGAACTGTTCTCAGGGGTGGCATGGAGGTGATAATGACTCCAAAGCCAGTATGGAGAGGCTGCATCCCCGGATCGATGGGTCGGCCGCCGGCAGCTGGGGTACCAACGACGGGATAACCCGAAACGGTACCGACGCCGGCGGTTCGCCCATCAACGGGACGCCCGGTCGAATGAACAGCAACTACGATATCAGCCTTTCCGTGCGCCTGACCGATTTCCGGGTAATACCTGTTGTTTCAGGACTGTCCGTACAATGGAAGACAGAGAGCGAGCACGGCACGGCCGGTTATTATATACTGCGGGCGAACACAAAGGAAGGGCCCTATCAGCGTGTTCATCAGACTTTGATTCCTGCAAAGGGCCGGGCCGCGTCCTATGAGCTCATCGATGAAAACGTAGTTCATGAGACGGTGTACTGGTATCTGCTTCAGGAATTGGATCAGGAAGGAAATACCCATGATTTCGGACCCGTTCACGGAATCATGCGTCTGAAAACATCGGCCGAAACGTTTTTTTGCGGGAACTTTCCCAATCCATTCAACCCCTCAACAACCATTCGTTATCGCGTACCGGAGCTTTTTTCGCCCTCCCGTATGGCTGTCAGGATATATGATATTTTGGGCCGGGAATTGGTGACCCTGGTGAACCGTGTCCATGAGCCTGGAGAGTATCAGGTTATATGGGACGGACGCAACGCCGGCGGCTTGCCCATGGCCAGTGGTCGGTATATTAGTATTCTTTACCACGAAGACAGACCGCTCGCTCAAATAGCCATGATCAAATGCAAATAGATAAACATCAAATACGTCATCAAGGTAAAAAAGATTAAAAGAATGACACTTCCCCAATCTTCCTTCTATTCCCGCAGCAGGCCCATTCAGTCCGATGCGGCCGCCCGCCTGTTTTCCCCACCGACGTTTTTTTGGCTGCTGCCCTCCCTGCGCCCTCGGGGAGGGCAGCCATGCCCTCCGGTCCTTCGGAGGTTCAGCGTGATCGGGTCACGCCGGTCCGTTCGCACAGACCGGCCACCGGACAGCGGCTGCACCAAGGGCTGACGGGTTTGCACAGAGCCTGGCCGAACGCGACCAGAATGTCGTTGACGGGAATCCACCATTCCAGGGGCAGTTTCGCCCTGAGAGCGGTCTCCGTCTCATCGGGATTCCGGGTGCGGACGTAACCGAGCCGGTTGCTGATGCGGTGCACGTGGGTGTCCACGCAGATGCCCGGCTTGCCGAAACCGAGAGTCAGAACCAGGTTGGCGGTTTTCCGGCCCACGCCCGGCAGCTTGAGCAGTGTGTCCAGATCGCCGGGCACCTGACCACCGTATTCATCAAGTAAAATACGACAGATGAGCAGGATGTTGTCTGCCTTGCGTTTGTAGAATCCCACGGGATAAATAAGTTTTTCGATCCGTGCTGCGGTCAGCTTCAGCATGTCCCGCGGAATGACGGCCTGACTGAAAAGACGCCGGGAAGCTTCGGTGGTGACTTCATCTTTGGTACGGAGACTCAGCAGGGTGGAGATCAGAACCTGAAAGGGATCCCGCGACCGTTCCGCCACCAGGGTGACGATGGGCACCTGCCAGTTTTTCGATTCCTTTTGAAGAAGGGTCAGCGCCTCGGCCAGAACGGGCGTATCCATACGCGGCTCCTCGCTTGAGAGGGTTTCCAATGCGAGCGATTACGAATCAGATCGCGGTGAACGGCTCCAGGTTTCGGGATTGACCAGCTGCGGAGGACGCCGCCCCTCCAGGCCTGCCGCCAGATTTTCCGCGGCCATCATGGCCATGCGGGTCCGGGTCTCTTCCGTGGCGCTGCCGATATGGGGCAGCAGCACCGCCCGGTCTGAGGTGAGAAGATCCTCATGCACCCGGGGTTCGTTTTCATACACATCCAGGCCGGCCCCTCTCAGTCCGCCGGCGCGCAGATGTTCAGCCAGTGCCGCCTCGTCGATCACCGAACCCCGGCTGGTGTTGATGAGAAAGGCGGTTTTCTTCATCCGCTCAAGCGCCCGCGCGTCGATGAGATGATGCGTGCTCTCATTGAGGGGCACGTGAATGCTCAGGACATCGGACTGCTCGAGGAGCTCTTCAAAAGAAACACGCCGGGCACGCAGGTTTTGCTCCAATTCGTGATTGGACTGTCTGTCGTGATAAATCATGTTCATGCCGAAAGCGGCGGCCCGGTACGCCACGGCCGAGCCGATGCGCCCGGCGCCGAGAAGGCCCAGGGTCTTGTCCCGTATGTCCGTTCCCAGGAGCAGCATGGGTCCCCAGCCCCTGAACCGACCCTCGCGCAGAAAACGTTCGCTTTCCGTCAGCCGTCTGGTGACAGCCAGTATGAGCGCCAGGGTCAGGTCCGCCGTGGTCTCGGTGAGCACGCCGGGCGTGTTGGTGACCATGATGCCCAGGCGCGTGGCCGCGGCCAGGTCGACGTTGTTGACGCCCACCGCGCAGTTGGCGAAGATTCGTGCGCGGTTTGCGGCCTTCAGGACGGCCTCGTCGATCGTGTCGGTCAGCAGGCAGAGCACGCCGTCCCGGTTTTTAACGGCTTCAAGAAGCTCATCCCGCGTCAAAGGACGGTCATGGGGATTGATGTCCACCTGGCCGTATCGGGCGCGGAGATAGTGAAGCGCGGGTTCGGGAAGAGCCCGCGTAACAAAAACACGGATTTCCGGTTTTTTATTTGCCATGATTATCTCTCGCGTTTTCTTCCACCGCTGTATGATTTATGAGGCCTGTTTATACATGCATTTACGGATGCCTCCGGCGGGGTACTTGATGCAGACCTTCGGTCTGCGACCAAAGACCGCGGACCGCAGACCGCGGCGGCCTTCGGCCGCGACGATGGACCATCGACCATCGACTGTGGTCTATCGTCTATCGTCAGAACATCGTCCGCCGTCCATCGTCTATGGTCCATTAACCGGGCGTTCGCTCGGCTTGCGTTCACGAGACGGCCATTTTTCTGAGGCCGTAAAAAAATAGGCTGTTTTTTCCTGCGGTCTGCCATCCGCGGTCTGCTTTTATCTTTTTTTCGCCCTGCGCTCAGCGCTTCACGTCTTTTCGCCTGCTATAACAAAAAGCAAGCATTTTATTACTCAACAGCAAATACTTTATATGAACTGTTCTTTTCCATTCACTTGTTCTTGACTGCCTGCTATTCGGGGTCCACACAAAGATCCG
>Ga0209614_1001366_pt1 | contig 18560 bp, 11 predicted proteins | sample BlaSprsedimmetaG_FD_185484 | JGI IMG/M metagenome (GOLD analysis project Ga0209614, IMG submission 185484) | Hot spring sediment bacterial and archeal communities from California, USA to study Microbial Dark Matter (Phase II) - Blank Spring... ... | reverse complement strand
TTTCTCCCTGAGTTCAAATCGGACTCTCCGGGTTTTGAATTCGTATCCGTCATTTGTATTCCCATCTACAGTATTCGGTTTATTTCAGAATATGTCTTGGATCGAGCCGGATCGGGCCGGACTATTTCACCGCCAGCCTGGTCGCGATCAATGCCTTCGCATATTCGATGTCCTGCGGGTTCTCGAACAGAATGGTCAGCCCCCTGATTTTATTGTAACGCTTTCCGTTCCTGAATTGTGTTTTCAAGGTATCGGAAATATCACTCCGCATAATGGCGTCTTCCGCACGGTCGGTAAAGTAGAACGTGATGCGAAAGCCATCCGGGATCACGGAGAGCCAGAAAATCGTTTTTTCTTCATCGTGACCTTCATCAACCAGCTCTTGCCGTCGTTGTAGTATCTCCATTCCTCGGAAAATTCGGGATGCCGCGCATGGATGTCTTCGAAGAAAGAAGTCCACAGCGGCCGGGTCTTCCCGATCTGTGCAAAGATTACCTCGTCCGTGGGAAACACATTCTGGTCTGATAAAACCGCCGGTTCCATGACAACCTCCCTCTCGTTCAGTTTTTGCATGTCTGTTTTTTTGCGTCCCGGCCGGACGGATGGGACACGATGCCGGTGTCTTCCTGCCTGTCTCTGTCTACCCGGACCGCGGTGTCCCGTCCAGCCTGTCCGCGACTCACAACCCGGCATCCGTTTTCGAAGGGCCGGATCCGGTCGAAATCGGGCAGATAATGATCCCGGCTCTCGGTCTCCTGGACGAAGGCGTTCTCCAGGCCGACATCGAGTGCGAAATCCGTGATTTCGGCATATTCCGCCTCCGTGAGACCGCGGCCGATGCGGGGATGGTTTCCGGCCCGGTACCGGGGGGCATACTGGGACATGATGCTGACAGGGATCTCCCGGGATAGATCCGCGATCAGACGGAGACATTTCCGGCTGTTCTCGAGATAACCCGGCAAAACCAGATGCCGGACGAGAAGTCCGCGGACTGCGATCCCCTCCCCGTTCATCGTGAGCGGTCCGGCCTGATCCAGCATTTCCCCGAGGACTCCCGGAATCGTACCGGCATAATCGTCCGCGCCGGACAATTCCCGGCCGAGGGCGTCATCCGAGTACTTGATGTCGGGGAGATAAATCTCCACGAGGCCCCGGATCCGGCGGAGCGCATCGACCGAGTCATAGCCGTTGGAATTGTAGACCACCGGCACGGAAAGCCCCTCCTCCCGCGCCGCGACGATCGCATCGGCCGCCTGGAAAACGACGTGCGAGGGAGAGACGAGGTTGATGTTGTGCGCGCCCAGGGTCTCGAGACGCAGCATCTCGCCGGCCAGATTCTCCGGCGTCAGACCCAGGACGGGATGCCGGTGAAATTCCTGGCTGATCTGGTGGTTCTGGCAGTATATGCAGCGCAGGTTGCATCCGGCGAAGAAGATCGTGCCGGAGCCCCGGTTTCCGGAAATGGGCGGTTCCTCGCCGAAATGCAGGCCCGCATGGACAAGCGGGAGATCGGAGCCGATCCGGCAAAACCCTTTTTCACCCGCAAGCCGGTTCACCCCGCATCGACGGGGGCAACCGGCGCATCCGGCCAGCTCCTGGGAGAACGGGAGGTTCATGTTACTTGATCAGGGTCATTTTTCTGGTTTTCTCACGCTGCGATCCCTCATGGCGGATGATCAGTCGGCAGAAATACGCTCCGCTCGGGATCTCGCCGCCGGAATCGTCCAGACCGTCCCAGGGCGCAGACCGGAATCCGGCGGGTTCTGGACGGTCGATCAGGGTCCTCACCCGGGCGCCGTACACGTCGAGAATCTCAAGCCGGACATGCGCCGGCCCGGAAATCCGGTATGGGATGGTCGTGTGCAGGTTGAAAGGATTGGGATACGCGGGCATGAGATCAAGTCCGTCCGGGACGGCGCCGTACCGTTTCCGGACGGATGCGGGATCGCATTCCCCGTGAACGATGGAATACGGCCTCACCGAGGTGTTCAGGATGCTGAAGGAATCGGTCACGGCCACCTCCAGTCCCCAATCGTACAATGTTTCGAACGTGCCGTCTGCCGTCATGTCCCAGAACGGATTGCAGTTGCCGAACCAGGACCAGGCGATATACCCGATCTCGTGGAGATGACACTGTTTGATGAGGGTGCGATAGGGGATGGAATTGTCCGCCGTGATGTTTTTTTCGTCACAGCTTCCGTGCATCCGGGAGAATTCACCGACGATCAGGGGAAGCTCCATCCGCACCGACGCCTCGATCGCGCGGGGGATGTCGGCCTCTACATAGCCATACATCCTGGGCCACCACATGTGGACCGAGAAGAGCAGATTGCGGTCCGGATCGGCCTCGATCAGATACGGCCCTTCCGATTGAAGCACCCGGATGTTCTTTCCCCAGTCCGTGCCGTCGATGACCAGCGGGACATGGATTCCCGCTTCCCGGATCCGGAGAACGGCCGCCTCATACCCCTCCCGGAACTGGGTTGCGGTCACCGAGGCATCCCCGGCCTCGTTGGCGATGTTCAGCAACAGATCGGCCTCGTACCGGCGGAGCACCTCCGCGATATCCGGACGGGTCCAGTAATCCACCACGGACACGAGCTTGCTCCAGTCTCCCGTGGCGTCATGACACTCGACCATGGGAATCATCGAATGGGAGATGCAGTTCGAGATGGCCGCGTCGAGCTGCGCCGCCGTGCCGCGTGTCTCCCACACGATGCGCACCACATTGGCCCCGGTTTTCTCGATTTCCGCGTAATGGGGAAGCCCGTCCCGCTGGAACCAGATGTTCGGATTGGAGACGCCCCGCAGGATCACCTTCCCGCCGCACCGGTCGTAGAGATGCCTTCCGATGACCCGGAATCCGGGATACTCCTGACCGTGCGCGGAAGCGGCCCATAAAAGCAGGCACAGAACCCCCGCCGTATACAACCGGATCATCCTGCATATCCGCCGTTGCTTCCTACGCATCCGTCGCATCCTTTCCTTTGCGGACGAAAGTCAGTGTGAGCGCCTCGCCGGCCCGGAGATTCACCCGATAGAGATTGATCGACGTTTTATCCCGGACGATCCCGCCTTTTCCGGACAGGGAAACCGATTCGATCTCTCCGGGAGTTTTGAGCGTCACCGTCTGCGTCTTCCCGGAATGCAGTGTGACCACGATCTTTTCCGATTCCCACTCAAGAGATTTCAGGCGAAGCTGTCCCCGGAGGAGTACGCCTTCGATCCGTCCCTTCTCCCAGGAGGCCGGGAGGGCCGGGAGGAGTGAGATGTATCCCGGTTCCGCATAGACCAGCGCACGGATGATTGCGGCGGGATATCCCCCGCTCAGATCCATGTTGAACAGGTTTCCCGGGTCATGCAGGGTCGCGAGCGATGGGGTCCAGTACCGGCTCGACATCCAGTCAATCAGATCACTCACCGTCTCGGCGTCCCCCAGATTCGCCGCCACGAACGCCATCTGCGCCATGCCGAATACCATCACGCCGCCTTGATCCCGTCGCCGGATTTTCATCCGTTCTTCGATGACCCGCCTCGCCCCTTCGGTCAGCTCCGGATCCGCGGCGATCTCCGGATCGATCCGTTCATACAATCCGTAAAGATGGGAGACATGACGGTGATCGTTGTTGTCTTCCAGGCCCGGCCACAGCCATTCACGCAGCGCGCCCTCTTCGTTAACCTCATAATCCGGCATCCTTTCGAGCATGTCCTCCCAGAGCCTGATCCGATCCCTGTCGGTATTCAGGATGCCGGCGGCCGCGATGCAATCCCGGAGAAGCTGCTTGGCCACCATGACATCCATGGTGGCGTTGATAGAGGCCTGTGATTCGGAGTTTCCCGGGTTGTTTTCCGGAGAATAGGAGGGAATGAAAACATATTTTCCGTCTTCCCCGGGGATGAGAAAATCCTCGTAGAACAGGGCCGCCTCCTTCATGAAGGGATACGCCCGCTCTTTCAGGAACGCGCGGTCACCGGTGTACAGATAATAGTCGTAATAGAGACCGGCGGCCCATCCCGCGCCGGCGGTCCAGAATGTCATGCACCAGGTTTCATTGAAATGGATGTCCCAGCCGTGTGAACTCGTCCGCGAGGGAATGTGAATGCCCCGGCACCCGAACAGCCGCCGCGCGTTATCCCGGTAATCGGGGAGCCTGCGGTCATGATAGTCGAAATAGGCCTTCATGAGTTCGGGAAGGTTTCCGCAGAGCAGGCCGGAGACGGACACCTGCACATTGCCGTTGTGGGTATAATCCGATGACCAGGGCGGCGACCAGCTCCCGTTCCAGATGCCCTGGAGATTCGGGGGATGAATCCCCGTCGCGCTCAGGGTGTTGTAACGGGCCGCATCGAACAGCCGCCCGATCATGGCCGGCGTCACCGACTCGCGGGCTTTGAGAACCAGGGCTTCGGATTGGAGCCGGTGTTCCTCCCCCCCGCCCAGGCTCAGCCGGACCCGGTTGTACAGTTCGCCGTGAATCCGGACATGGCGATCCAGCAGCGTGTCGTAATCGGAGGGAAAAACCGACAGGGCTTTTTTCATTTCCTTTACACGTGAACTTTTCGCGTCCTCGACCGGTTCGATACGGACCAACAGGAGCACCTCCTGCGCATCCCGGAAAGAAAGGTTCCCTCCTGCGTCCTCAATCTCTCCCCCCTTCACGATCATCCGCCCGACCCCTTCAACCCCGTGCGGGTTTCCCTCCCAGCGTCTCGTGAACTCCCTCCGGAACGTCAGCCAGTGACCGGACGCCCCGATCTGCGTGGACGCGATATTCTCGCGGATCATATCACGCTGACTCCATTCATACGGCCGGGAATCGAAGCGCACGCTGCCGCTGACCAGGCCGGTCCCTTTGATCCGGAGGATCACGAGGGTGTCGGAACGGGAGACAAACAGGGCTCTCTCGACGTGTCCGGAATCATCTCTCCAGCGCACCGTCGCCTCACCGGTTTCGAAGTTCACCCCGCGGCTGTAATCGGAAATGTCGGAAGGGGCCATGCTGAGTCTGATATCCAGAGCCGGCATGTACGGATCGGTCCACAACTGGCCTCCGTACCCTTCCTCGAGGCTGATCCCGACCGGGATCCGGGAAGCCTCCACGAATCGTCCATCGCGCAGAAGCTCCCGGATTTCCCCGAGCCGGCCGGCCTGATCGATGGGTTTCATCGGATCGGTGGCGGGGAGATAGAGCCGGGCATGATTGAGAATGATGGTTTCGTCATGGGGACGCCCGAACACCATCGCGCCGACCGTCCCGTTTCCGGACAACATCGCCTCCTCCCAGGTCGCGGCCGGCGTCCAGCCGGTGAAACCCCGGACGGGAGCCGGAGCGCTATCCGCAAACCCCGCGGGCATCATGACACATCCCGTTGCGGCAACGAGGACGGCGGTTCGGATCGTGTTCTGGAATGGCTTCATGCGTCACTCCCGTTCTGAACTTGTTAATTCCTGTTCCCCAAAGGTTGCTTCTCAATTTCAAGCATCTTGACCTCTCCCGAGCCCGGCGCGATCCGCTATCAGGGACAGCATCGCATCGCCCTTCTCGGGTTGTAGCGTATTGTGTAATAGGCGCGGGCCAGATTGTACAGCAACTGGATGTCTCCGGGGAGGATCGCGCGCGCCGTTTCGAGATATTCGATCCCTGAGCTGGAGTTCCCGGACGCCAACGCGAGCTGGCCCGCCCACTTGTACATGAATCCGGACCGGTTGAATTTGAGGCCGTCCTCGAATAACAGGAATGCGCGCGCATACTGTTCCGTCTCGAGCAGGATCTGGAGGGCGGGCTCATAAAACATGTCCAAATGGGGGACGGTGTAGAGGAGCGCACGGAATTCCTGGAAGGCCCGTTCGGTTTCTCCCCGGAGCCGGTAATGGTGCGCGAGCCGGATATGGCCCAGTTCCAGGGTCAGGCTCCTGTCCCGCAGGATCGCAAGCGCGATGGAATCCTGTACGGAAACCGGACGGAATTCCTGGAGCGCCCGGTTCGGACCGGACTTTTTGAACGGCCAGCCTCCCTTGAGATGCCGGACGGTCAATCCGGCATAGACGCTGTCGAGGGCGGTGAATCCCCAGTCGGAGGGATACGCGGAAGCGGGTTTGGCCGTGGGGGTTTCCCAGTCTTCCTCGATCCATTTCTCCCGCCTCAGGGTCTCATAAAACGCATCCGCCATCAAAAAATATCCGGTCTTGTTGGGATGGAGATGCTCGGACATCAGCGAATTCCCCACCAATCCGCGGGGAGAAGCCGATTCGAAACAAGACTGCATGGGGACGACCGGGACGGCGAATTCATCGGACAGGGCATGGACGATCGCATTGAACGCCTCGGGGGCGCGAAAACGCAGGGCGTCGAGATCCTTGGAACGATAATATCGTTCCCTCGCTTGCTCGAATTCCCCCAAACGCTCGAGTCTGCGCCCCGTCTCGAAAACCTCCGCGGCAGGCGGGAATGTGTCGGCCGGGACGGAAACAAAGGGTCGCTGGTCCCGGACATTGCTGACGAGTTCGCTGAGCAGTACGGGTACGCCCGCGTTCCGGGCTTTGTTCAGGATGGCCCGGAGATTCTCGCGATATTGCGCCTTTCCCTGTTCATAGACCCTGCTCCGATACGGGATGTTCTGATCCCGGACGATGCGGGACATCTCGGTTTCCATCGGATCCGCACCGGGATCTTCCTGCGGAGCACGGCGGATGGATTGTCCGATCCGCGAGATCGCATCGCGCATCAAAAGAAATGTGCGAAACCGCTGCAAATATAAATACAGGCGGATTGCGGGGCGAAACCGGCCCAGTGATTCCATCGAACCCACGCCCAATGCGCCGTAATATTCGTTGTGACCGGCATAGATGAGTAATCCGTCGGGCTGATAGCTCAGGATTTCATCCAGGATGTCCAGCAAGGTGTAGCTGCTCACCGCGGTCATCGCCGTGTTGATCACCTCGATGTGTCGGTCCGCGAAGGTGTCTGACAGCCTGCGATTGAGGATCCGGGGAAAGGTCAGGTTGTTGCCGTAGGGAAATCCGGCGGTCGTCGATCCGCCCAAAACGAATATCCGGAAACAATCTTCGGGCTTTTCTTTCAGGAAAAGATCTTTTCGGGGGGTCGGCTTGAAGCCGGACCGGTGAAAATACCGTTTTCCCGCATCCACGTTGACACCGTAATAAGGGGAATCCGCATCCGGGGTGGACACAAAAAAAGCGTGTTCTCCTCCGTATTTAAAAATTCGCAATCCCGTTTCCAGGAGGACCAGGAAGCCGAGCGGAATCAACACAAGCAACAACGTGAAAAGACGTTTCCGTCCGGGTGAGAGTTTTTCAACGGGCTTGCGAGCCGGTTTTCTGCGTTTTGTTTTTCTTTTTTTATGCGGTTTCATGATTTAAACCTGATCAGTTCATCAACGTGCGTGCTCTATTCCCTTATTCCAAAATACGCTTGAATCCTCCCGCAATCCATGAATAATCCAGTTTAAGTGTTTGGACTTTAAGGATTCGTGCAATGTAAAAAAAAGAAGCATGCCTGAGTCTGACGCCCAGGCATGCTTCCGATACGCTTTGCTCAAGACATCCTATTTGAGCATCATCATCTTCTGTGTCTTCACCTGATCGCCGGCCTGCAGCCGGTAGAAATAGAGACCGCTCGACAGGGACATCCCGTCGAACAGGACCTCGTAGGAGCCGGCCGTCTTGTTTTCATTCACCAGCACCATCACCTCGCGGCCGAGGACATCATACACGGACAAGCGGACTTCCGAAGCCTTCGGAATCGTGTACGAAATCATCGTCGTCGGGTTGAACGGGTTCGGATAGTTCTGGGCGAGGTTGAACGACAGCGCCGCGGGAACCTTGCCGCCTTCCACCGCACTGTCATAATCTCTCCCGTCGTACGGGATCGGATTGGTTCGGCCCGTCATGGCGTTCGTCGGGATGAACTTCAGCTTGTTGTCCGCCAGGAACTCCACCGTGCCCAGATATTTCGGCGTGTTCCAGGCCGCATCGAGCATCACCGCGCCCCACATCACGGACGCCACACGTGCCGCAGTCCCGTCGTTGTCGTGCTGGTTGATCGCCAGGCCGAAGATGTTGCCTTCGCCGACATCCACGGTCTCACCGTTGCCGCTCGCGATCGCGCTCCAATTGATCGCCAGCTCGAGCGCGTATCCGCCGGGCATGCTTCGCCGGACAAAATGTTTCAGTGAATCGGCCACATTGTTCAGATTGTCCGAAGAGACCACGCCTTCATCGTCCGGTCCCAGCGCGGTCAGCCGCGTGTCCCAGATCGAGGTGCCGCCCTGGGTGCTGTCCGTCGGTTCCGGGTCAAACTTCAGCTCGATGCAGTCGTTCTCCCAGACATTCGTCGCGTTGCCGGAAATGATGTCGTCTTTTACTTCCTGGTAGAGGTAGAACCAGTCGTCGTCCCAGGCCGTCCAGATCTTGGCGGACAGGTCGTCGTCATCGTCCGGTGCGCCGTTGTCGTTGAACGCATAGGAACGGAGCTGGAGGTATCCGTTGGCCGGACCGGTCAGCCGATGATAGAAGGGATCCTTCTGGCCGTCGATCCGCATGTAGAACGGCGTGCCGTCGTACGGAATCGGATTGGTGGTTCCCGTCATGTTGTTCGTCGGGATGAACTGCAGCTTGTTGTCGGCCAGGAACTGAACCGTGCCCAGATATTTCGGCCGGTTCCAGTTATTGTCCAGCATGACCGCGCCCCACGAGATCGAGGCCTGACGGCCTTTCCCGTCGTTGTCGTGCTGGTTGATCGCCAGGCCGAACACGTTGCCTTCGCCCACATCGATCGTCTCGCCGTTGCCGCTCTCGATCGCGCTCCAATGGATCGCCAGCTCGAGCGCGTATCCGCGTGGACTGGCAATCGTTCTTCTGGCCCACTGTTTGAGCGAATCAGGAATGTTGCCCAGGTTGTCCTGGGACACCGCAGCGGCCGTAACCGGTGCGGACAGCCGTGTGTCCCAGATGGAGGCGCTGCCGGACCAGGTTTCCGGACCCTGCTGCGTGCTGTCCGTGGGCTGCGGGTCGATCTTCAGTTCGATACAGTCGTTCATATAAGAATCCGCCGAGGTGTGGGCTATTGTGTCGTCCCGGACTTCCTGGTAGAGGTAGAACCACTCGTCGTCCCACGCCGCCCAGATCTGGGCGGACAGATCGGCGTCGCCCCTGGGGATGCCGTTGTCGTTGAACGCATACGACTTGATCTGCAGATAGCCGTCGTCCGGGCCGGTCAGCTGATGATAGAACGGCTCCTTCTGGGCGTTGATCCGCATGTAGAACGGCGTGCCGTCGTAAGGAACCGGATTGGTCTGGCCCGTCATGTTGTTCGTCGGGATGAATTTCAGCTTGTTGTCCGCCAGAAACTCGACGGTGCCATGATACTTCGGCGTGTTCCAGACCGCGTCAACCAGGTTGGCCGCCCAGGCTACGGAGGCATCCCGCTGACCCGTGGTGTTGTCGTTGTCATGGACATGAACCGCCGCGCCGAAGATATTGCCGACCGCGGGATCGATGGTCTCTCCCGACTGCGTGATCGCGCTCCACTTGATCGCGCATTCGAGGGCATAGCCGTCGTTCGTCAGTCTGCGGGCCGTCTGCATCAGGCTCGAATCCGCCAGGCCGTTCGCATGACCGGCCGTACCCGCCTCGTAAAGCGCGGTCATCTCCGTGGCCCACACGGAATTGGCCACGCTGTCAGTGGGCTCTGGGTCGATTTTAATTTCCCAGCCGTCATTCTGATAGGTGTTGGCGCTCGTCATCGAAATCATGTCGTCCTTGACTTCGCCGTAGAAATACAGCCATTCCTCGTCCCAGGCGAACCACATCTTCGCGGACAGATCGGCGTCTCCCGCCGGAATGCCGTTGTCGTTGTAGGCGTAGGACTTCAGTTGCAGGTAGCCTTCGTCCGGACCGGTCAGGGTCTCGTAGAAGGGATCCCTCTGCGCATCGACGACGATATCCATGCTCGTTCCGATGTCTCTCACGACGACAGAATCCAGCCAAATCGTCTTTCCATTGTTTATCGTCCCGCCAAGCTGAAATTTCAGATGGTTTGTCGGATCCGTAACCGGTGAATAATTGACGATAAATTCAAAAGACTGTTTCGTCGGAGTCAACCAAACCCATTCTTCCAGACGCTTGTTCCAAGGATCTTGATTTTCCTCAAAAAGGACCAGAATTTGAGCAGAGTCATCGGCAATTCCTATAAACGACACCGAATACATATGACCCAATTCGATAGGGCAGAGCGTATTGCGCTGAATTCTCCAGACATCCGCACTCCCTTCAGTGATTTCAAATTTGTAGGAATTCGGACCGGACAACACACCGGTGTCATCGATTGACTTGACAATATTGGTACTGCCCCCGTCAATCCATCCGTCCCATCCGGTTTCCCCGTCATCGAATTCCCCGTTTTGAATGATATTCTGTGCAAACAGACACGGAACAGCGATGAGAAGCACAGAAATCAATAACAGTAATCCCCTTTTCATTTTTACTCCCCTTTTTTAAGTAATACTCCCTTTTTGCTCCGGAAAAAATACGGATTTCTCTTCTCCCTGGCATGAGAATGATTTACAGCCGGATCAGGGAAATTTCAACTGCACGCCTTCAAGCATGGTGCCCACCTCCCTTCGAGGTTTGTTCGAATGTATTAAAACGCGGAATGCCATATAAAACAGTGTAAACAAAGATAATCAGTGTCAGATAAATATGCAACATAAAATTAACCGTTACCCAAATTTGAACAGACAATTAACCGGGAATAAACGGTCCGGAAGAATCCGTGTGACGGGCCGGACGCATCGGAACACATCGTCTGGATCCGGCCCGGGATTCCTGCATCGTCAATACGCGAAATGCGGTTCGCCCCGCCTTCGTCGAGGAGAATCCGCTGAGAACGGGGACCGGTAAATCAATCAACCGTGCCCCGCCGAGGGAGGCCGGAATCCCATTATCTCACCAGTGTCATCTTCCTGGAATCCGTCTCGATGCCTCGTCCCGTGGTCACCGTAATTTGATAGACATAATGGCCTCCGGGCATCTCGTTTCCGGCGTCATCCCGCGTATCCCACCGGAATGTGTGGAGACCGGCATGCTGCATGCCGGAATCGTACGAACGGATTTCCCGGCCCAGCATGTCGAAGATAGACAGGCGGACATGGCCGGGTTCGTCCAGGCTGTAGGGGATTTCGGTCGCGGGATTGAAGGGATTCGGATAATTATCATACAGGATGAACCGGGACGGAGACGTCTCCGCTTCCTTTCCCACGGACGAGTCCGTCATATAGTCCCACAGCCATTCCATCGCGGGACGTTCGGTCCCGTCACTCCGGATGAGGTAGGCGTCGGTCTGCCATATCGCACCCTGCTGATAGCCCCATAGGGTGATGCCCTTCACTCCCGGATGTTCCCAGAGAAGGGGGAAATACTTTTGATAGGCCAATAGCTGCGCGTCGTCGTCCTCCTCGTTGATATCGAATTCAGAGATATAGACGGGCAATCCGGTCGCGGCGAGTCTGTTCAAACCGTTTTTCAGGGTCGTGGGCGCGTAGTAGCGCAACTCGAAATAATGACCCTGGACGCCGATGGCGTCGATCAGGTCTCTTTCCTGGAGCAGATTCGCGATCTCTATCATTTTATTGATATTGGCGTTGCTGTGGATCACATTGTATTCATTCAAAATGAGTTGGGCGCCGGGACAGTACTGTCTGGCCTTTTCGAACGCCCAGATGATCCAGTCCCACCCGGTCTCGCCGTCGCCGCCGAGCGCTTCTTTATAAGGAGGCGGCGCATGGATCGGCTCGTTCACGACATCGATCATGTCCGTATCGGGATACCGCTCCCCGTAGAGACGGATCCACTCCTCGACCTCCTCCCGTTGCTCGTCTTCGGGCAGTGAAGCGATCCACCCCGGTTGCTGCTGGCCCCAGATGAAGTTGTGTTGTTTGAAGGGATAGTCCCATTTTTTTGCGAACTCATAGGCGCGATCCAGATTGGCCCACTGCATATTGTTTCGGGAAGATTCGACCGATCCCCATTTGCCTGCATTTTCGGGAGTCACCTGATTCCAGTACGTCACGAAATTCCGGGGAACCGTGCCGGCGATGATGTTTCCGAGAAACTTGTCTTTCCCTTCCGCCATCTGGGCGCGGGAGGGAACCGTCATGAAAAGTACGGCGCACAACAGCACGCCCGTTCCGACCTGTTTCACGATGCGATGCATGGGTAACGTCTCCTTAATTAATTTCAGGGATGCGCATGCATCAATATTAAAACACATCCGGGATAAAAACAACCTATTTCGTCCGGATTTGTAATCTGGCCGGCGTGAGTCCGTCCCCTCGTGCGTGAAGAACGATTTTCCCCGGCGTCCCGGTGGACCGGATCACGGCCAGGCACAGGCCGTTGAACGCCTTCCGGCGATCCGACCGGAACGGTTCATGACTCGTCTGGAGGCCGTTGTCCACGCCAATGATCTCCCCCTCTCCCTCGAGATCGAAACGGACGGGATGGGAGGCATCCGGAACGAGGGTCCCGGAATCGTCCTCGATGCGGATGGTGACGAACGAAAGATCCCGGCCGTCCGCATTGATGATCCGCCGGTCTGCGTCGAGGACGATCCGGGCGGCCGGCCCGGCCGTTCTCACTTCACGGACCAGTATTTCCTCTCCGTCTGTCCGTCCGACGGCCCTCAGGACGCCCGGCGCGAAGGGAAGCCGCCACATCAGGTGAAGCCGGTCGTCCGTCTTCCTCCGGACACCCTGTGAGACGCCGTCGAGAAAGAGTTCCGCCTCTTCACAATTCGTATAGGCCCACACATCGACCGGCTCGCCCTCCTTCCAGTTCCAGTGGGGAAAGAGATGGAGCACGGGATTTTCCGTCCATTCGGCCTGGTAGAAATAATAGGCGTCTTTCGGGAATCCCGCGAGATCGATCACGCCGAAATAACTGCTGCGCGACGGCCATCCGTACGGCGTGGGTTCGCCGAGATAGTCGAATCCGGTCCAGATATAGATCCCTGACAGATAATCGTGTCTGCGCACGATCCGCCAGGTCTCCTGATGGGTGGATCCCCAGGGCGTGCGGCAATTGTCATAGGAAGAACAGGTGTTGTCCGGATTGCCGTCCTCGAAGGGTTTGTCCCAGCGTTCCGGCCAGATCCGGATCTCATCCGACGGCATGTCGTAGCGGCCGCGCGTGGCGAGGGCCGAATGGGTCTCGGTCGCGATGAACGCCTGACCCGGGAAGGTCTGCGGAAACGCCTCGAATTCCTGGTGATGATAGTTGTAACCGATCAGGTCGAGCGCGCCGGAACGGATGAGGGCGTTGTGCGGCCTGGGATCGTTGCATCCGGCCGTGACCGGACGGGTGGGATCCAGCTCGCGGACGATCGCCGCCAGTTCCCGCGTCATCTGCACGCCGGTTGAATCCCACTGTTCGAGGATTTCATTCCCGATGCTCCAGACGAAGACGCTGGGATGGTTCCGGTCGCGCAGGATGAAATCCGTCAGGTCGCGCCGGTGCCATTCATCCCAGTCCAGGGCGTAGTCGTATGGACTCTTCTTCTTTTTCCACATGTCGAACGCTTCGTTCATGACCAGAAATCCCATGCGGTCGCACAGATCGAGCAGTTCAGGGGCGGGCGGATTGTGCGCCGTGCGGATGCTGTTCACGCCCATTTCCCGGAGAATCTCGAGCTGCCGTTCGATGGCCCGGGTGTGTACGGCCGCGCCGAGGCAGCCCAGGTCGTGATGGTTGCAGACCCCGTGGATCTTGACCGGTTTTCCGTTCAGGAAGAAACCTTTCCCGGCGTCGAAGAAAAAACTGCGGATGCCGAACGTCGTCTCTTTCTCGTCCCGGATCTTTCCTTCTGACAGGACCCGTGTGACGGCCCTGTACAATACGGGCGTCTCGATGGACCACAGGGCCGGGTTCGAAACGGAGGCATGCTGGACGATTTCCCCGACTCCGCCTTCCGGAATGACAAGGTCTGAGGAAACGAATCCGACCTTCTTGTCCGATCCGTCAACCAGGATGGTCTCTAACGTCAGGGGACAATCCTTTTCGGAGGCATTCCGGATCCGCGTCCGGATCTCGACCGACGCCTCTCTTTCTCCGACCTCCGGCGTGAGGACAAACGTCCCCCAGTGATCGACATGCACCGGATCCGTGACGACCAGACGGACATTCCGGTAGATGCCCGACCCCGTGTACCAGCGGGAATTGGGCTGCAGGGAGTTGTCCACGCGTACGGCGAGCACATTCGGATCTCCTCCGAATCTCAGGTGCGGCGTCAGCTCGTACCGGAAGGAGATATATCCGTTCGGACGCACGCCGAGGGAAACGCCGTTGATGAAAACCTCGCTGTTCCGGTACGCGCCGTCGAATTCGATGAAGACCTTTCTGTCCTTCCAGGACGCGGACGGATTGAAGGTTTTCCGGTACCAGCCGATGCCTCCGGGGAGGGCCCCGCCTCCGGGCGTCGCCGGATGATCCGGGCTGAATTCGCCCTCGATGCTCCAGTCGTGCGGCAGGTCCAGCACGCGCCATCCCGAATCGTCCGTCGCGGGATCTTCCGCGGAGACCGCATCCCCGAGATGAAACTTCCAGCCGCGGCCGAAATCCTCACGGATCCGCGCGGCCGATCCGCCCGGGCCGCATTGCGTGAAAAGCAACCACAACACCGGCAGGATCGGAATCATCCGTCCCGGCACAAAATATCTCTTCCACTGCATCCGATTGCCTCCGTTCACATCGTGTTCCGGACTCATATCCTCTCCGGCCCGCAACCCGCATTATTTCATGCGGACGGACTGCGCGGTCCCGTCATACAGGACGATTGCGTCCGGCCTGGATTCCGGATCCGGTTTCCGCTTCCCGTCCCGGGTCACCCAGACGATTTCGAAGGTCCTTTCCCGGAGCATGCCGGGGAAGTCTCCCTGACGCGCCCCGATGGTCAGCGTCCCCTTTTTTTCGTCATAGGTGAACGGGATCCGGGCGAATTCACCCTTTTCATACCGGTAATTGACGTCCTCGTCTTCATAGAGGACGAATGCCCCGTCCCTTCCGGTAAAAACCATGAGCCGGATCGGATCGGCGGGTTTTTCGTCCGAATACTGGAGTTCCGGTCCGAAAGGCAGGATGGCGCCTTCCCGGACGTACAGGGGAATTTCTGAATAGGGGGCGTCCGCCTCGAGGGTCTGTCCCCCGTCGAAATACGCGCCGGATTTAAGACCGTACCAGCCCGTCCCCGCCGGCAGATACACCGTCCGGGTGCGGGCCTTGTATGCCGTGACGGGATTGACCAGGATCGCCGGCCCGAACATGAACTGGTCGCCGATGTTCAGGACGTTCGCATCGTCTCCGAAATCCATGACCAGGGCCCGCATGATCGTATAGCCGTCGTGCGTCACCCGGCCGGCGAGGGAATAGATGTAAGGCATCAGACGATACCTGAGCCGGGTATAGGCCCCCATCGTCTGATAAGCCGGATGGTCTTCGGGTGCGATATGAAACATCTCGCGATAGGGAAACTGGCCGTGGACCCGGAACAGGGGACAGAACGTGCCGTACTGGAACCAGCGAGTGTTGATTTCGCGCCATTCTTCGAGGTCTTCCGGACTGACATCGCGTTCGTACCGGGGTTCCACGCTGAAACCGCCGATATCCATGGTCCAGTAAGGAATGCCGGAGAGGCACAGGTTGAGTCCGGCGGAAATCTGGGCCCTGAGATCGAACCAGCGCGTCGCGACATCCCCGCTCCAGGTCGCCGCGGAATAGCGCTGCTGACCGGCGAAGGCCGAACGGGTCAGGATGAACACGCGCCGGCCGGGATCGGTCTGTCTCTGCGACTCGTACACCCCTTTCGCGTTCATCAGTGAGAACGTATTGCGGTAACGCGCGGCCGTTCCGAGCGCCGTCGGCCCGTTTCGAAGCAGCGTCTCTTCCATCGACAGATTGGAATGGATGTCCGGCTCGGTCGCGTCGAGCCACCAGGCGTCGAATCCTTTGCTGAAGAGCTTCTCGTCGATCTGTTTCCAGAACAGATCGCGCGCGCCCGGGCTGTACGGATCGTAAAACGTGGACACATAACCCGGACCGACCCAGTCCCTCTCCCCCTCTTCCACATTCCGCATGTAGAGCCAGCCCTTTTCTTTGAACTGATCGAAATGTTTCGTACCCACGTAAAATTTCGGCCAGATCGAGATCATGATCCGGGTATTCAATGAATCGTGAAGCTCACGGACCATGCCGTCCGGGTCCGGATAGCGGGCCGGATCGAAATCATGGTCACCCCATTTGTCTTCGGGCCAGTAAAACCAATCCTGCACGATATTGTCGAGGGGGATCCGCCGTTCCCTGAATTCCCTGACCACATCCAACAGCTGATCCTGGGTCTGATACCTTTCGCGGCACTGCCACAGCCCCAGGGCCCATCTGGGCATCATCGGCGCCTCGCCCGTCAGGGCGCGGTACCCCTGAATGACCTGGTCGGGATTGTCGCCGTGAATGAAATAATAATCGATCTGGTCGGCGACTTCCGAATAGAGGGAAAACACCTGTTCGTCGGCCTCTCCTTCCGGGGGCAGACAGGTCAACCCGATATACCCGCCCGAGTGGATCCATTCGATGCGGAGGGAGACCCGTTCTCCGGCCTTCAGGTCGAGGGTGGGAAGATGCGTCCACGGGAGCCAGTTCTGCCGCCAGTTGTCCACCACCAGGACGTCGTCGAGCCACATCTTCGTGTATCCTGAGCAGTAGAGCCGCAGCTTGTGCATGCCGGACGCGATCGCCTCGATCTCGCCGCTCCAGCGCACGCTCTGTACATGTCGCTCGAAATCTTCCGGGAATTCATCCCGGACATCGATGAATTCGTACTGAATACGCGGTTCCCGGCGCGTGGCATGGATCGATTTGAATTCCGCATCCCGGAAATACTCCGCGGTGAGTCCGCCCGCCTTCCCTTCGCCGTCGATCAGTTTCAGCGCGGAAAGGGGACGGAAATCGCGGATATCCCCGAATTTCGTGCGGGAATTGTTGTCCCACAGGATGCCGTAATTCCGGCTCGACACGAGGAAGGGAACCACGGCGACGACGTTGTGCTGCCACAGATCCACGTCGTGTCCCTTGTAATTCATGACGTCGTTCTGATGCTGGCCCAGTCCGTACAAGGCCTCGTCCGGCGGCGTATCGAAAAGCTGCCGGATGTGATAGGTTTGTTCGCCCATGACTTCCGCAGGGGTGAGGATCCGTCCGCCCGCCTTCTCCTGAAGGATCGGTTTTCCGTCCGTATCAAAGAAGGCGGCGGCGCCCGTCTTCCCGTCGATATGGACGCGCAACCGGGATGTGGTCAGGACGAGATGGTCTCCCTCCTCCGCGATGGAGAAGGGAACGTCCGGCCGTTCGGCATCGACGCGCATCAGGCTGGGCCGTGTGGAGAAAGCCTCTTCCGGAGAGGCGACCACCCGGATGATGTTTTCCGCGCAGACCTGGATTCGGACCGCCTTCGGATCGGTCGGTTTTTCCGGTTTCAACCTGAGGATCACCCCGTCCTCCTGTTTCTCGTAGGCGGGGACGGAATGCACCGCCAAAAGAACGGCGGACAACATAAACAGGATGGAAGCGATAGGATGTTTCATGATCTCCCCCTTTCAGAGGACAGCAATAAAAATCGGCGCCGGTCTCGGCACGATGGACATGAAATACAATATAGGGAAGTTGAACCGAAAAATCTTTTCAAAATGTGGTATTTATGTTTCATGTCCGGGGAAAGAGACCGGACGGCAAGGATTTTATGGGGCGGCCGGGGAAAAAGAATAAAAGGCTGACGCCTGAACTCCGGGGGGATGGATTTCATCCGTCAGGATTTTATGGGGCGGCCGGGGAAAGAGAATAAAAGGCTGACGCCTGAACTCCGAGGGGGTGGATTTCATCCGTCAGGATTTTATGGGGCGGCCGGGGAAAGAGAATAAAAAAGCTGACGCCTGAACTCCGAGGGGGTGGATTTCATCCGTCAGTTTGTAGGGTGGGGATTCTATCCCACCCTCTTTGAGTCATTTGAACTTTCGTCAAATCATCATATCCACCCAACGCCATGATTCGCCAAATTCACATTCTAAAGAAAAATGCGCCTCCAGGAACGATCACCCGGCGATAGTCAGGCATGAGCCAATCATTCTCCTCGTCAATAGTTTTTGCAGGCAAAAAAATTCAATCGGCATTTCTTTGGCATACAAATCGATAAACTACGCTGTCAACAGGAAGGTGGGATAGAATCCCCACCCTACAACTCTATTTCAGGCCCGGCGGCGAATTCAAAAAAGCCCTCGACGGGGCGGTCATTCACAAAGGCTGAGACGCCGGAGCAAAGCGCGCATCATACAGATGCAGGCCTGTATTTGTAAAAAGCAGGCGTGTTTTTCCAAAAAACAGGCGTGTTTTTCTAAAAAGTTGGCGTACTTTTGAAGATCACGTAATTTCCGCACTATCCTCATCTGGTGTTCGACAGTGCTAGGTGAAGAAATAATCTATTAAACCTATGTTATTGATT
>Ga0209614_1001364_pt1 | contig 18586 bp, 13 predicted proteins | sample BlaSprsedimmetaG_FD_185484 | JGI IMG/M metagenome (GOLD analysis project Ga0209614, IMG submission 185484) | Hot spring sediment bacterial and archeal communities from California, USA to study Microbial Dark Matter (Phase II) - Blank Spring... ... | reverse complement strand
CAGAAACAACAGGCTCCCTGTGTAGCTGCAGACCGGCCCCGACATACCAGGGTATACCGTTTTGTCCGTGCAGAGGAACCAGTCAGCGAGCAGCCTCGCCAAATCGGCGAAATCGACCTCGCCGCTGCCGTCGATATCCGCGATGCTGCGCAACGGATGATCCAGACCTTGGCAATCCTGCATCGAGAAGGCCCAGACATAGTTGTTCTGATCGGCGATCAAGACCGAACCATCGCGGCCTTCGGATACGATGGCCGTGCCGTCGGCGGCAACCACCGGGTAGTTCAGCCAGTTGTCGCTCTTGAAGCGGGCCACCTGCCAGCCGGCCGAATCGACGACGTAGAGATACCCATCATCGCCGGCCGCGTAGATCATCCCCGCTGCATCCACCGTCAGCGTGAAACCCCCCAGTCTGCCAAGGCGTGTGACCCAATGGATCGTACCGTCGGGGTTGACCGCTCGCAGATACGGGTCGTCGAAGCTGACGTAAATCGTCCCATCCGGCCCTACCACCGGCTCGGACCACCCATCGGCGCCCGGGTAGTCATCCGCATAGCCGTAATCAAACCATCCGCCGGCGGGGTTGGCCAGGTTGATCTTCCAGCGGATATCACCGTTGTTGGGGTCGATGGCGTACAGATTCGGGTCGTGCAGCAACGTTTGATAGATCGTGCCGTCAGGCCCCACCACCGGTGACGCGAAGGGCCATCCCCCTTCAACGCTGGTTGGGTCCCACGGCTTGGTCAGATACTCAAAGCAGCAGACCCACTTGACCGACCCATCGTTCGGATCCAGGGCATAGAGATTCGGGTCGTACAACCCCCCAACGTAGACCGTTCCGTCCGCACCGATCGCGGGCGACGCCGTAATCGCGCCATTGGGGAGCACGCCCGGCCCCTTTGTCGCGAAAGTCCACAGTTCATCGCCGTCCGGGGATATCGCGTAGAGATTACCGTCATGTGAGCCAAAGTAAACGTTGCCCGTCCGCGCTACGGCCGGCGACGAAGAAACTACGCCGCCGGTCGAATAGGCCCCCGCGCCGGTACCGTTCGGGCCGACAATGTGAAGCCGCCCATCCGCGTTACCGATGTAGACCGACCCATCAGCGGCGGCGGTGGGAGAGCCGCTGAACGGCGAACTGGCGTCGTACGTCCAGAGCAACGCACCGTTGGGGTCCAGCGCATACAAAACGCCGTCTTCACAGGCGATATACGTCCGCTGTTCGCCGTCGGTGGCGATACTGAACGGCGTCGCGGCCGCAAGCTCGAACCGCCACTTGACACAAGCCGACACAGGGCCCCGGTGATTGCTTTGACCCCGCCGGGTGATGTCGCCGCCCAGGGTCTCCCACCCCGCGGCGCCGACGGCGGGCCCGAACATCATGACTGCAAGGAATCCCCAAACGACCGCAATGTGAACGCTTGTGCGGAGCGCCTTTGCCATTTTCCTGCCTCTATCCAATCATCAATGACTCCTGATTCTCAACTTCTAGAAGCCATCTATAGCAAGCAGGACAGGACTTGTCAACAAAAAAAAGACTGAAATTCGTGTCTCGAGGGGCGATTCTCACCGCTAGTGTTCCCTGACCGCTGCAATGTTGAGACGGCAGAGGGCCCTGCAGGGTACTTCAAAGGCGATTCGGGTTCTGGGGCCGCTCACGCTGAATCGGCCGGTCGATAATGGGGTGTCGCGCTGGTCGGATATCCGTATTTGCCACGTGTACCGGCCCGGCTCGAGCAGGTAGAGTTCGGCCGTCATCTCGCGCGGGGCCTGGCCGAAGTGGAACAGATCCGCCTCCAGCGTCCTGGGCCCCGAATCGGTCACTAGAACCGCGATTTCCCGTGGCCCAGTGAGCCAGCGGACGGCGTTCAGCGGGAAATACCCCGCATCGCCCGGGTCGCCCGTGGCCATACAGTACAGCAGCAGTGTATTGGGCGTATAGCTCGGTTCGGCAGGCTCGGCCAGCATCCCCTTGCCAAAGAGTGTCGGAAACCGCAGCACCCGGTCGGTGTAGCGGACCTCGCTCGTATAGCCCTCGAAGTTGACCCGCAGCGCCTCGGCCGTCTGCCGCAGCGTCTCCGTCATTGGCCCGCGGTCGCCCCGCATCCGATACCGCATATAGGGCGACATCGTCCGCTCCAACAACCGGTCGAACTCATCCCGCCCGGTCAGGAATCTGTACTTCGCCAGCGTATTGGCCAGGCCGCCCATCCGCTGGGCACACCAGGCCACCGAGCCCGGCTTCGGCTCGGTCTTCGGCGGATTCTCCAGCGTCTCCAGCAGAACCGCCGCCATCGAGCGAATCGGCTCCAGGTACTTCTCATCGCCCGTCATCCGCCACGTCAGCAGCAGCGTATCGGTCATCATGGACATCGCACTGGGCCACAGATACAGCGTGTACTCCCCGTGGTTTCGCGGATCGAACCAGTCCTTGCCCAAGCCGCCGACCTGTCCATCCGGCCAGTGAATCGCACTGGGAATGATGCCTGCGGGCTTGCCCCGTTCGGCCCGCGCCGCCGCATCGACCCAGGTGCTCATCCAGTCCCCGAACAACTCCGTCAGCTTCGGATCGCCCGTCCGCTGCCAGTACAACAGCGCCGGCTGCACCGCCCGTGGATGGTACACCGTGTCGCAGGCCCGCTGGGCGTCGTCGTCAACCTTGTGGGCCGTGAAGTACGTGCTCTTGAATTGCAGTTGCCCGCGCTCGTTGCGGCCGGTCCAGCGGTCCCGCATCAACTCAGCCAACCGCACGGCCCGCCGCATCCACAACTCATCGTCCGGCCGCAGGTGCATCATCGGCGTAATCACATCCGCCGAGTCCTCGGCCGTATGTTCCACGTCGCTCATGCGAGTCGTATATCCGGACTTCATGTGCGACTGGCTCATCAGCGCATCGGAGAACCGCTCCTGTGCCGCCGCAATCTTCGGACTATCGAATCCGATCAGCACCGGAACCCACCACCGCCACATCTCGCAATCATCGCCCCAACCCCCGCCGTACTCGCCGTTGTCCCGCATCCGGTTGTCGATCCACCACTCGACAATATCCGCCAGTCGCTCAAGGGACTCCCGCTGCCAAACCGCCCAGTCCGGCGCTCCCGGCACGGCATCATACCTCTTGGGGGCCGTGATCGGCTCGCCCAGGTACATCCTCGCAATCCGGTTCTCCGGAAAGGCGGCCGCGTACTTCCGCAGGAATCCCCGCGCCGCTTCGAGATACTCGCTCCTCCGGTTCTGCTGATTCCATATCCCGCCCGACTCCAGCGTCACCCACACTACCATTCGCCCCGATACGGCCACGTCAGCGGCATCACGGGCGAGTCCTCGGCGATCCCGAAATCGAAATCCATATCCCGTTGGGCCTGCCCGCCGAAGTAGTCCAGCCGCGGATCCCCGAGCCACCGCTCGATCTGCCGGATCATCGTATCGAGGTCTCTGCCCAGCGCCTCGCCAATGCCGGGTCTTTGTCGCAGGTCCTTGAGGATCCCCAGGCGGACGTCGTCGCGGTCCACGTTGCCGGCGTCCTGGATCATCTGTGTAATGCCACCCTCGCCGCCATGCGCCGCGCCGGCGGACAGGAAGGTCCATAGCACAACCACACCGACGAGATGTCTTGCGTGCATAATCAGTCTCCTGAATAGCCTGCGGCAGGGCGGTCATCCGACGGACGCCCATCATCCTAACGCTGATCGGCTCCGACGCAATACCCGAGCGGCGAACGCCGCACCCTGTAGGTCCCGGCTGCTGCGTGCCCTACGCGAAAGAGACTGTGTGCCGGTGCCCGCCGTTGAACCTCGGGCTACTTCCATGGCTGCGCCCATTCGGACTTCACCTCAGCCGGCCACTGTCTCTGAGGCCGCGGTTGCCACGCGGGCCCGGCCCGGCCGGGGCGAGGCCTTCCGCGAGGCGGTTGTACGGATTGCCCAAACCTCCAAACACGACTGGACCAGGACCGCCGGTACGTTCGAAGAGAGGATCGGAACCCGTTGGATACTGATCGCCGGCGTCATCACCGTGTTCGCCGCCGCCGCCGCCGCATTCTTCGTCAATCCAAAGGTAATCCCCCGGCTTTGCCGGGGGACTGAAAAAGTTTGACAGATACAGGAGTCGTCCATCAGGCTTCGAATTGTGAACCATTCAAAATATCACAGAAAGGAGACCTGATGGACAACTACGAGAGTTTAAGGCATACAAAATGGGAATGCAAATGCCACGTTGTGTTTATCCCGAAGTGTCGGCGGAAGACGCTCTACGGCAGGCTGCGTGGGGATCTCGGGCAGGTGTTTCACGAGTACATTCAGAGGCAAGAGCAGGAGGATCGACGGATCAATCACCTGACGATGTTCAAGGAATAGCAGCCGCCTTGGGCGGCTCCCCCGCAATCCGCTTTGAGCGGTTCACATCTCAAGCCTCCGGCTTTGCCGGAGTTATGACTACTTTTTACAAAAGGGTTTACAACAATTTTTCCGGAGGGGCAAAAAAAGCCCTTTTCTTATACAAACGTTTGTATTAAACTGTTGTATGAAACAAACGTATATGACGACGTTTCAGGAGCCTGCGATGAGCCGGTCGCCCCAGACATCCAGTTGTGCCGTGGAACAGCCTGTCCGCACGAGGATACTGGAAGCGGCCGAGCTGCTTTTTGCCGAGAAGGGCTACGAAAACGCCACCGTGCGGGATATCGCCGCCGCAGCCGATTGTAACCTGGCCTCGGTCAACTACTACTTCGGTGGAAAGAACGGCCTCTACCAAGAGGTCTGGCGGGAACACATGCGGCGCGTGATGGAGGCGAGAATCGCCAGTCTCGACGCGGTAATGAGCCGCCACGATCAGAATCCACCGCTGGAGGCGGTACTGCGGGCCTTCGCGAAGTCGTTTCCAGGTCCGTGGAACGATCAGGCGACGGCCGGTCGTCTGGTCCGTCTCATGGCCAGAGAGATGATTGACCCGCGTCTGCCGGCCGAGATGTTCGCCGTCGATGTCATCCAGCCGACGATGCAGATTATGCGAGTTTTTCTCATGAAAGCCTATCCGGAGATCGACCCGTCGAAGATACCGCTGATGATCTTCTCCGTCGCTGCGCAGTTGGTCCACATGATCCGCGTCAAGGGCATGTTCGACCACGGCCTGCCCGCAGAAATGCGTTGTTGGGATGTTGCAGAGGTCGTTGAGCACATCGTGAAGTTTTCAGCCGGCGGCATCCGGGCATACATGGAGAAGCAGGGCGGATGAAGACTCGGACGGCTCTGATGTACGCACTTACCTCGGCGGCCGGGGTACTGCTGGCGGCCGGTTGCATGGTCGGCCCCAAGTATGTCGCACCTCAGGTTCCTGTCGACGCCAACCAGGCTTTTGCCCATTCCCAACCGGGGCCCGTCTCTGCCGACGCGAACGATGTCGTGCGTCTGGACGGCTGGTGGGAGCGATTCGCCGACGGTGTCACGGCCGACCTTGTGGCCAAGGCTCTGGACAACAACTATGACCTCAAGGCCGCCGCCTCGCGCGTTGTCCAGGCCCGATCGATGTTTGAGCAGGCCCGGGGCCGCGCTTTGCCCCAGGTCTCCTATAATCTCAGTCGCGACCGCAGCCAGCGTTCCTTCAACCTCGGCGCCGGACCCTTTGGGGGCGGACGTTTCAGCGTCCTGAATGAGACCTGGCAGCAGGATTTTTCCGTCACCTATCTGCTGGATTTCTTCGGCAAGATCCGCCATGCCGAGCGGGCCGCCATGCAGGATATGCTCGCTTCCCAGGCCAACCAGCAGGCCCTGATGAACTCCCTGATCGCCCAGGTGGTCGCCGCCCGCATCAATATCGCCACGCTCCAGCGTCGCCTGGCCATCGCCTGGGCCAATACCGAAAGCCGGCGCAGAACCCTTGAGATTGTCGAACGCCGTTATAGCCAGGGACTCGTCGGCCCCGTCGACCTCCGCCTGGCGCGCGAGAACCTCGCCTCCTCCGAAGCCGTCGAGCCCTCCGTGGAACTTCAACTGATCACGGCGGGCCACACCCTGGATGTCCTGCTGGGACGCACGCCCGGGCGATCGGACGACCTTGCTCAGACCCTGCCGGACCTGCCGGACCTGGAGCCCGTCCCCGTGGGTCTGCCCGTGGCCCTGTTGGACCGCCGCCCTGACATCCGGGCTGCCGAACACTCGCTGCGTTCCGCCAACGAACAGGTGGGCGTCAGCATTGCCCAACTGTTTCCAGATCTGACCCTGACGGGTGTGTGGGGTCGAAGCGGCGACACATGGGAAAACCTCTGGATGGACGAGACGGAAATCTACTCGGCCGTCTTCAGTCTCGCTCAGCCGATCTTCCGCGGCGGGCAGATCAAGGCCCAGATCAATGCGGCGAAGGCCCGCTATGAGGAACTGGCGGCGACATACGCATCGGTCATCCTCACGGCTCTGCGCGAGGTCGAGGATGCGCTAATTACCGAGCGACTCCTGCAAGAGCAACTGTCGCACGCCAGACGGCAGCTTGATGAAGCGGCCGCCGCCGAGGAGTTGTCGCGGGACCGCTACCAGCGGGGCGTCGAAAGTATTCTAACGGTTCTCGAATCTGAGCGCCGCCGCCGGCTAGGCCAGGAGCAGGTGGCCATACTCATGGGCCAGATATGGACGGCCCGCGTCAATCTGTTCCTGGCCCTGGGCGGCGACTGGGTCCTGGATGTGGACGACGAAAACAGGCAGGACGCCAAGCACATGAAGGGTTGACAAGAATGAAATGCGACCGTTCGACCAGGCCGGAATTCAGTTTCATCCGCGCCGTCGTTTCCATAGTGATTATCGGCGGGGGCGTCGCCGGCGCCTACGCACTGGTCAAGATGCGCAAGCCCCCTCAGAAGCAGGAACTGCCGGTCGTCGCCCCCCTTGTGAAGGTGGTCCAGGTCAAGCCGGCGGGTATTCCCATGATTATACACGGCTATGGAACCGTTCGCCCCAGCGTGGAGGTCGATATCGCCCCGGAGGTCTCGGGCAAGGCCGTTTCCGTGCATCCGCAATTCAAGATCGGTGGGTTCATCGAAGCCGATCAGCCATTCATGCGGATCGACCCCCGCGACTACGAACTGGCCCTCCGCCAGGCCGGCGCCGCTGTCGCCGACGCGAAGGTTCGCCTCGACATGGAAGTCGCCGAAGCCGACGTTGCCCGACGTGAGTGGTCTCAGCTCCATCCCGACACCGAGCCGATCTCGCTGCTGGTCCTGAGAGAACCTCAGATCGCCCAGGCCAGAGCGACCCTCGAATCGGCGCAGGCGCAATTGGCCACAGCCCAGTTACGGCTCGACCGCACCACGCTGTCGCTGCCGTTTGATGTCCGCGTCCTCAGCGAGAAGGTCGATGTCGGCCAGTATGTCGTCGCCGGCCAGCCCGTGGGCAGCGTCTACGGCATTGAGAGCGTCGAAATCGAAGTGCCCTTGGAGGACGCGGACCTGGCCTGGTTCGACATCTTCCAGGGCGAAAAGGCCTCAAGCGACGCATCGGTCCGCACATCCGCCCAGGTGATCGCCCGCTTCGCCGCCGGTGCGCATGTGTGGGAAGGGCACGTCACCCGAACCGTCGGCCAGGTGGACCGCATGTCGCGGCTGGTCTCCGTCGTCGTGGAGGTTCCCAGGCCCTTTGCGGATGTCGGCGCCGGACCGCCACTGCTGCCGGGGACGTTCGTGCAGGTGCGAATCCAAGGCAGGACGTTGGAGAATGCCCTGGCCATTCCCCGCGATGCCCTTCGCGCCGGCAATGAGCTATGGGTCGTCCGCGACAACCGCCTCCACATCGAAAAACCGGCCGTCATACGCGCCGAGCGGGATTTCGCCTATGTCCTGTCGCCCGACGCCCAGGGCTTGATGGTCATTGTCAGCTCGCTGGACACGCCGATCGAAGGGATGGCCCTTCGCACGCGCGCCAACGACGAAGAAACCCCGCAGGCGCCGAATCCGGGAGGCCTTGACCGTGCGAACTGAGGGCACCGGCGTGCAAGATGTGAATGACGGCAAAGGCGTCCTGGCGTGGTTCGCGTCGAACCATGTTGCCGCCAACCTGCTGATGGTTCTGATTATGGTGGCGGGGCTTCTGGCGGCGTCCCGCGCCAGGATGGAGGTCTTTCCCGAACTGAGCCTCGATATGGTGCATATCGTTGTTCCCTACCGGGGCGCCTCCCCTGAGGACGTCGAAGAAGGCGTTTGCCTGCGGGTGGAGGAGGCCATTGCGGCCGTCGAGGGTATTAAACGAATGACCTCCACCGCCGCCGAGGGCAGCGGATCGACGCTCGTCGAAGTGGAGGAGTACGCCAATGTCACCGATGTCCTGGACGACATCAAGGCCGCGGTCGATACCATCATCACGTTCCCCCAGGAGACGGAGAAGCCCATCATCTCGGAGGTCACGACCCGCCACAAGGTCATCACGGTGGTGATCTACGGGGACACATCCGAGCGCAACCTGCGTCGGCTCGCCGAGCGGATTCGCGACGACCTGACCGCCGTTCCGGGCATCAGCCAGGTCACGCTCTCCGGCGTTCGGCCCTACGAGATATCCATCGAGGTGTCGGAGGAGAGCCTGCGACGATACAATCTGAGTTTCGACCAGGTGTCGATGGCCGTGCGAAGGTCCTCGCTCGACATCCCCGCCGGCTCGGTCAAGACCCGCGGCGGCGAGATCCTCGTTCGAACCAAGGGCCAACGATACTACGGCCCCGAATTCGAGAACATCGTCGTCGTAACCCGAAATGACGGCACGACAGTGCGTCTACGGGATATCGCCGCCGTCCGCGATGACTTCGAGGACGTCGACCTGGCCGCCCGTTTCGATGGCAAGCCCGCCGCCCAGATCCTTGTCTCGCGCATCGGCGAGGAAGACGCCCTCGACATCGCCAAAGCCGTCAAGAACTACGTCGCCGAGCAACGGCCGCACATGCCCGAAGGCGTCTCACTGGCCATCTGGCAGGATGATTCCCAGATCCTCAAGGAACGCATGAGCCTGCTGCTGAAAAACGCCCGCCTCGGCCTGATCCTGGTGTTCATAGCGTTGGCGCTCTTTCTGGATCTGCGTCTGGCCTTCTGGATCACGCTGGGAATCCCCATCGCCTTCCTCGGCACCTTCTACATCATTCCACACTGGGGCGTGTCGATCAACATGATCAGTCTGTTCGCCTTCATCATGTCCCTGGGCATCGTCGTCGATGACGCGATCGTCGTGGGCGAGAACATCTTCGCCTACCGACAGCAGGGCATGGACGGCCGTTCCGCCGCCATCAAGGGCGTCAGGGAAATGGCCATGCCCGTGGTCCTTGCCGTCCTGACGACTCAGTTCGCCTTCATCCCGTTGGCATATACCTCCGGCATCATGGGCAAGGTGCTTCGGCAGTTGCCCATTGTCGTCGTCAGTGTCCTGGTAGTGTCCTTGGTCGAGGCCCTTCTGATTCTCCCGGCGCACCTGTCCGCCACCAGACTCTCAAGAAAACGCGGTCTGGTTCTGCTGGCCGACTACGTCAGCCGTTTCACGGAGCGCAAGCTGGCGGTCTTTGTGAACGGTCCTTTCGCCGGGTTTGTCGGCAAGGCGGTGAAGTACCGGTATATCACGTTCTCAACGGGTCTGGCCCTGCTCATTGTGACCATCGGTTTCATTGTGGGCGGCCACATCAAGATCGTCTTCTTCGACTCCGTCGAGGCCGACAACATGGTGGCGCTGCTGACCATGCCCCTGGGCACGCCCGTCGAACGCACCGAGGAGGTGGCCGAACAGCTGGAGGCCGCCGCACGGCAGGCACTGGAGGAATTCGAGCGGAGCCGCCAGGGCAAGCCCCCCCTCATGAAGCACATGGCCACCACGATCGGCGCCCATCCCATCCTGGCCCAGGCCGGCCCCATTCAGGTCGATGCCGGCGCCGGCGCCCAGTCACATCTGGCGGAGGTCAACGTGGAACTGCTCGGTGGCGAGCAGAGAGATGTCTCCAGCGTCCTTATCAAGAACCGCTGGCGGGAAATCACCGGCGAGGTGCCGGGCGTCTCGAAACTCATCTTCGCCGCGGAATTCCTCGATACGGGCAATCCCGTCGAGGTGGAACTGTCCCACCAGGATTTCGACACCCTGCTGACGGTCTCGGAAAGGCTCAAGACCCTCCTGCGCGACTACTCGGGCGTCAGCGACATCGCCGACGACTTCGAGCCGGGCAAGACCGAACTCAAGCTCAGTCTCAAGGACACCGGCCGAACCCTCGGGCTAACCCTTGCCGACCTGGCCACTCAGGTCCGTCAGGGCTTCTACGGCGACGAAGCCCAGCGTATCCAGCGCGGCCGCGACGACATCCGCGTCATGGTTCGTTACCCGCTGGACCAGCGAAAGAGCCTCGCCGACGTGGAGAACATGCGGGTTCGTTTGCCCGACGGCACGCAGATTCCCTTCAACACCGTGGCCGAAGTCCAGTACGGCCGCGGCTACGCTACTATTAAACGTGTGGACCGACGTCGCGTCGTCAGCGTCTCGGCCGATGTCGACGAGAATGTCGCCAACGCCGGGGAGATTAACGCCGAACTGTGGGCGTCGGTTCTGCCGGCGCTGCGTAGCGAGTTTCCCGGCCTGCAGTACCGCTTTGCCGGCGAACAGCGAGAACGTAACGAGTCGCTCGGCAGCCTGAAGATGAACTTCGCCATTGCTCTGTTGGCGATCTTTGGTCTGCTGGCGATCCAGTTCAAGAGCTACTTCCAGCCGGTCATCGTCATGTCCGCCATCCCCTTCGGCATCGTCGGCGCCACCATCGGCCACCTGGTCATGGGCTTCAACCTCAGCATCCTCTCCATGTTCGGCATCGTCGCCCTGGCGGGTGTCGTGGTCAACGATTCGCTCATCATGATCGACCTGATCAACCGTGAGCGCAGCGAACATGTTCCCCTGCGGCAGATCCTTCGTGACTGCGCCACACGGCGGTTCCGCCCCATCATGCTCACGACCCTGACCACGTTCTGCGGTCTGCTGTCAATGATCTTTGAGAAATCGCTCCAGGCCCGGTTCCTCATTCCCATGGCCATCAGCTTGGCCTTTGGCGTGGTCTTCGCCACGATGATTACGCTCATACTGGTCCCTTCGCTATACATGATCCTCGAAGATATCCGCGGCCTTTTCACTCGCCGCGGCGGTGAAGTCGTCGAGAAGGTCGATTGATCTGTTGGCCGCCTCATATTCACCCGCCCGGCAATATCCTGCTTGCGGGTCCGAACCCAGGCCGGTATCATTGCTACGGATGGGGCTGCGGTATGAAAAGGCCCGGTTGCGCGGTGGATGCGTCAGTGCCGGGCGATAGGCACGGATTCGTTGTGGTCATCGGGACCATTGCACAGTCAGGAGGACGACACATGAAGCGATTCCTTATCGGCCAGGCCCTAACGGCACTGCTGGTCGGCACGACATTCGCGGGCCAGGCCAGACTCCTTCGTTTCCCGGCTATCCACGAGAATCGGGTGGCCTTCACGTATGCGGGCGACCTCTATCTGGTCAGCGCCAAAGGAGGGGTGGCCCGGCGACTGACCGGTCATGAGGGCATGGAGTTGTTTCCCCGCTTCTCTCCCGATGGGCGCCATATCGCCTTCACGGGCCAGTACGACGGCAACACAGAGGTCTATGTGATGCCCGCCGCCGGTGGCTCGCCCCGGCGGCTGACATTCACCGCCACGCTGGCCCGCGACGACGTCTCCGACCGCATGGGCCCTAACAACATTGTCATGGGCTGGACCCCCGACGGCCGCAGCATCATCTTCCGTTCGCGGATGAAGTCCTTCAACAGCTTCAACGGAAGGCTCTACACCGTGGACCTCGCCGGTGGTATGCCCCGCGAGCTGCCCCTGCCGCGAGGCGGCTTCTGTTCGTACTCGCCCGACGGTGGACAACTCGCCTACAACTGCGTCTTTCGCGAGTTTCGCACCTGGAAACGATACCGTGGCGGCATGGCCGACGACATCTGGGTATACGACTTTGAGAGCAAGCAGACACGCAACCTCACCGACAACCCCGCCCAGGACATCATCCCCATGTGGTTCGGCGGCCGCGTCTATTTCCTTTCTGACCGCGACGAACACATGCGGATGAACCTCTACGTCTGCGACGTTGCCTCCGGCGAGACCCGCCGTCTGACGGACTTCGCCGAGTTCGACATCAAGTTCCCCTGCCTCGGCGACAAAGCCATCGTCTTTGAAAATGGCGGTTACATCTACCGTTTCGACCTCGAATCCGAGCAGTGCGGCAAGATCCCGGTTCGCATCCAGGAAGACCTTGCGGGCGGCCGTGGTGGCATTACCTCGGTCTCCGACAGCGTGGCCAACTACGAAATCGCACCCGATGGCCAACGCGCCCTGTTTGGGGCCCGAGGCGATGTTTTCACGGTCCCCGCCGAACGGGGCCCCACGCGCAACCTGACTGCGACCCCCGGCATCCACGAGCGAAACAGCGTCTGGTCCCCGGATGGCCGCTGGATCGCCTACATCTCCGACGCCACCGGCGAAGACGAGATCTATGTCGTCGCCCAGGATGGCTCCGGCGCCCCCCGCCAGATCACCACCGGTGCCGAGACCTACAAGTATCGCATCGTCTGGTCGCCCGACAGCCGCAAGCTCCTCTGGAGCGACCGGCGGCAGCGCCTGCGATACGTCGAAGTCAAAACCGGCGAAATCACCGACGTGGACACATCCGCGAAGTGGGAGTTTCACAACTACGAATGGTCGCCCGACAGCCGCTGGATCACCTACATCCGACCCGAACTCGAAGGTATGGATCGCCTCTACCTCTACTCGCTGGCCCGGCGCACGTCCTATCCTCTGACCGACGGCTGGTTCGGTGTTTCCAGTCCGGCGTTCAGTTCGGACGGGCGGTTCATCTTCTTCGTCTCCGACCGCGATTTCGACCCCATTTACAGCCGCACCGAGTGGAACCACGCCTACCAGGACATGTCGCGTATCTACTTCATTACCCTCGCTAGGACTACCGAGTCGCCGTTCGAGGCCAAGAGTGATGAAGTCAGGATAGACGCAAAGCCCAAGGCCGACAAGGCCACCGGGGAACCCGAAGGCAAGGCCGACTCGAAGGAATCCGCCGACAAAACGAGCCGGATGCGTGTGGACGTCGAGGGAATACAGGCCCGCATCGGGGTCTTGCCCGTAGCCGTTGCATCCTATTACAACCTCGCATCGGTGGGGGACCTGATCTACTACAACCGCCGCTCGGCTTCCGAAGACGGCCCGCGGCTGATGATGTACGACCTGGCCAAACGCAAGGAAACCGAACTGGGCCGTTTCGGGGGCTACAAGATTTCCAGCGACGGCAAGAAGATGCTCATCGCCTCCGGCGGCAGATACGCCATCATCGACCTTCCCAAGAGCCGCGTGGAGATGGGCGAGACCCTCGATCTGTCCGGCATGGAGGTCCGCCTCGACCGCCCCGCCGAGTGGACCCAGATATTCAACGAATGCTGGCGGCAGATGAGGGAGTTCTTCTACGTGCCCAACATGCACGGGGTGGACTGGGACCTGATGCGTCAGCGCTATGAGCCCCTTGTCAAATACGTAAATCACCGCGTGGACCTCACTTACGTCATTGGGGAGATGATCGGCGAACTCAACGTCGGCCATACTTACGTCGGTGGCGGCCAGTACCCCCAGAGCCGCCGCATCAATACGGGTCTGCTGGGGGCCGAGATTGTGCGAGACCCCGCCTCCGGGTACTTCCGCGTCGAACGTATCCTGCCGGGCCGCAACTGGGATACTTCCCTTCGCTGCCCCCTGACGGAGATGGGCGTTGATGTCAACGAGGGCGATTACATCCTTGCGGTCAACGGCATCCCAACGTCAAAAGTCTCCAACATCTATGAATTGCTCCTGAACACGGCCGGCAAGCAGGTCGTTCTCCGCGTCAACGGCGAACCCTCGCGAAAGGGTAGCCGGACCACCACGGTAATCCCCACTGGCGACGAGGCCCAACTGTATTACCTCAATTGGGTGCAGACCAACATCGAAAAGGTCACTCAAGCCACCGATGGCAAGGTCGGATATATCCATGTGCCGGATATGGGCCGCGACGGACTCAACGAATTCGTCAAGCACTTCTACCCCCAGCTCCGCAAGAAGGCCCTCATCGTCGACGTCCGCGGCAATGGCGGCGGCAACATCTCGCCGATGCTCATCGAACGTCTCCGCCGCGAGGCCGTCATGATTACCTTTGCCCGGAACGCCGCGCCACAGCCCAACCCGGCCGAGATGATCTACGGCCCAATGGTCTGCCTGGCCGATGAATTCTCCGCTTCCGACGGCGACCTGTTCACCTATCGCTTCAAAGAGCACAACCTCGGCAAGGTCGTCGGCAAACGCACGTGGGGCGGCGTCGTCGGCATCCGGGGCTCCTTGCCTTTGCTCGACGGCGGCTACCTCAACAAGCCGGAATTCTCCCGCTACGATCTCGACGGCAAGCAGTGGATTATCGAGGGTGTCGGCGTCGAGCCGGACATCTACGTCGACAACGACCCGGCCCAGGAGTATGCCGGCATCGACCAACAACTGGACAAGGCCATTGAAGTCATCCTCGAAGAACTCCGCACAAAGGAAAAGACCATTCCACCCCTGCCTGACTACCCCGTCAAATAGCCCGACGGCCCCTGCAAGCCCGATACGAGACATGAAATACGAACACCGAAAGAACTGCCGGAGGTGGGACTCGAACCCACACGATGTTGCCACCACGGGATTTTGAATCCCGCGCGTCTGCCAATTCCGCCACTCCGGCCGGAACCAGATTGTTAAACCAGAATTATGCTCCCCTCGCGCTGGTCCGTCAAGCGCCAACTACCCGGAATGGCCGCCCGGCGAGACATCGAGTATCAAGTATCGAGAATCCAGCATCACTCGATAAAGACAATATCATCCGCCACAGCCACCTCGCCCCGGTGCCCCGGCCCAAGCAGACTCTTGATCTGATTGCTGTGTTTTCCGGCCAAGGCCTTAATCTGCTCGCTGCCGATGCCCGTGACCGCCTTCGCCTGGTCGTTAATCATGACCACGGCCCCCTTGCCGAAGCTGCCCTCGACCGCCACAATCCCGCTGGGAAGCAGGCTTTTGTGGTTTCGTAGGGCGGCCACGGCCCCGGCGTCGATGCGAATCGTCCCGGCCGCGGCGCTGTTGAGTATCCACCGCTGCCGGCTGCTGAGCTTGCGGCTGGGCAGGAAGACCGTTCCGATCGGCTGGCCCGCCATGATCGCGGCGATGACGTTCTCCGCCCGCCCGTTCGCCAGGACCATCCGGCAACCGGCATTCGACGCGATTCTCGCGGCCGCAAGTTTCGTCTTCATCCCGCCCGTGGCGTATCGACTGCCGGCGGATCCGGCATGGGCCAGCAAGTCCGCCGTGATCTCATGCACCGTCGAAATGGGCTTGGCGTCCGGGTGCTCACGAGGGTTCTTGTCGTACAAGGCGTCCACGTCGCTGAGCATAATCAGAAGGTCCGCGTCAATCTTGCTGGCCACCAGGGCGCTGAGCCGGTCGTTGTCGCCGAAGGCCGTGCCGATCTCCTCCGTACTGACGCTGTCGTTCTCGTTGAGCACCGGCACCACCGACAGATTCAACAGCGTATCAATCGAATTGCGAAGATTCAGATACGTCTTGCGGTGGTTGAGCACCTCGGCGGTCAACAGCACCTGCGCCACTGTGATCCCTTGGGCTGCGAATGCCCTGCGGTATTCCTGCATCAGCAACGGCTGGCCAATGGCCGCGCACGCCTGCCGCATTTTCATCCCCTTGACCGGGCCTTTCATCGCCAGTTGCCCCGCCCCCATGCCGATGGCCCCCGACGTTACAATCACGACTTGTCGGCCGCTCTGGAGCAATTCAGCGACCTGCCGCGCGACGCTCTCGACGTACCCCGAGTCCACCCCGCCGTCTCTAGCCAGGGTGTTGGTCCCGATCTTGATCACCACACGTTTGACAGTCGAGAAATCCCGCATGAGCTTTCTCATGTCACAATTATATCAGAGGGCGGTGCTTGAAGGTCTTTTTCCCTTCGGAATAATCCGCGACGACCTGCCCGCTGCCAATGAGCTTCCACTTGTAGATGACCAGCCCTTCCAGCCCCACCGGGCCGCGGGCGTGAATCTTGTTTGTGCTGATTCCCACTTCGGCTCCGAGCCCATACCGAAAGCCGTCGCTGAAGCGCGTGCTGGCGTTCCAGAACACATCGGCCGAATCCACCAGGTCCATAAACCGCTCCGCCGCGGCCCGGTCGCCCGTTACGATGCAGTCTGTATGCCCCGACCCATAGCGGTTGATGTGCTCAATCGCCTCGTCCACCCCGGCGACCACCTTTACCGACAGGACCAGGTCCAGGTACTCCGTCGCCCAATCCTGCTCGGTCGCCGGTTTGACGGGGGTGATCGCGGCCGTCTTCTCGCATCCTCGCAGTTCCACGCCCTTGCTGTCGAACATGGCCTTGACCTTCGGCAGGAACCTCTCCGCGACGGCCTCGGCCACCAGCAGCGTCTCGGCGGCATTGCACACCGCCACATACTGGCACTTGCTGTCAACGGCAATGGCCGCCGCCATGTCCAAATCCGCCGCCGAATCAACGTAGACATGGCATATCCCATCCGCATGACCCAGTACCGGGATATTCGTATGGTCCATGATATAACGGACAAACGCGTTTGAACCGCGGGGGATCAGCAGGTCGACCTGCTCGTCCAGATCCAGCATCCGGGCCACATCCTGCCGTGTTTCCAGTAGTTGAATCCACCCGGAAGGAATCCCTGCCTGTGTGGTGGCCTCTGCGATGGTCTCGGCCAGAACCCGATTGGTCTCGGCCGCCTCGCTCCCGCCCTTGAGCAGTACGGCATTGCCGCTTTTGAGGCACAGTGTCGATATCTGCACCAGGGCGTCCGGCCGCGACTCAAAAACCACCCCGATGACCCCAATCGGGCAACTGACCTTGTACAATTCCAGTCCTGTATCCAACTCTATACCCGAAAGGGTCCGCCCAACAGGGTCCGCCAGGCGGATCAGGCTCCCAATCCCATCACAGACCTCGCGGATTTTGCCCCCGTCGAACTTCAGACGCTTGAGCAGGGGGGCGACTAGGTTCTCCGCCCTGGCCCGGTCCACGTCGGCCCGATTCGCCGCCGCAATCTCGCCGCTGCGGCGTCTCAGGGCCTCCGCGACGGCGGCCAACGCCTTGTTTTTCGTCTCAGTCGGCACGGCCGCCAGCAGGATCGACGCCTGCTTTGCCGCTGCCGCGGATTCGGCAATACTCATTCTTCGGCCTCAGTTGTTGAATGACGACCACTGATTCTAAGTTGCGGTGGCCATTGTACTTGCTGACGCCGCCGCCGCAAGAGTCAAAATCGCGGGGCCCGTGTCCTTTGGCCTTGACAGGTCCGTCGGTGAAACCTATAAGTGGGCACTGTTTTTCGCGGGTGTAGCTTAATGGTAAAGCTCCAGCCTTCCAAGCTGGCCATGTGGGTTCGATTCCCATCACCCGCTTGCTCGCATGATGGCCTGCCCCCACTTCCTCCCACTGCCCCCACATGCCCTGTCGGCGGGCCCGTGCCGGGCTGGCTGACCCTTCGATACCCTTCCTGGACTCCACACACATGCCGTGCGTGCCCGATAAAACTCACAGGCATGTGTAAATTGACCAACAGGCCGGGTCGAAAGGCCTTTTCTCGCGGGATGTTCGCCAAGTCCGGTTTTTCTCGCACGAAATTGTCACTCTGGGTCAGACCCTAAGCGTCCGATAAGAAAATTTTTTGAAAAAGTGGGTGTAAGTAGTGGGAGGTTCTTGACGATGAGTGGGAGGTAGTGGTAAAGTTTCCCAGAATTGTATGGCTCAGTGGGGCTTTCGACATGTTGTTACTCACAGGTGAATACCAGCACACCGTTGACGACAAGGGTCGCGTGCTTGTCTCGAACAAGCTCCGCAATCAGATCGACGCCGACGAGCACGGCAGCAATTTCTATATCGTCATGGGAGCCAACGGAATCTTATGCCTTTATCCGCAGTGCTACTTTGAGCAGTTGGCCCTGGCGCTGGCCCCGGCAACGACCGCCCCGGACGAGGCCGTCGATTTCGAGCGAATGAGCTTCGCCTTGGCTAGCAAGGTCGAGTTGGACTCGCAGGGGCGGCTGCTCTTGAACGAGAAACTGCGAAAGCGCGCCGGGTTGAAGGACCAGATCACCCTGATCGGCGTCCGCGACCACATCGAGTTGTGGAATACCGAGCGATGGGAGCAGTATATCGACAACAACATGGCCCAGTATCAAAAACAGATGTCGCAGGCGCGCCACGCTGTCCTGCAGAAGCAATGCGAAGACCTGTAGACTGGTGTACGGAGGCACAATGCTCGAGTTTGAAACAAATCACTGTCAGATAGTTGCCGAGGGGCTGGCCGGTAGAAGGCCCGTGGATAGCGCGGTACTGGCCTCGGCGGAAGTGCTCCGGGAACGGCTCGAACGGCTCCGGAGTCTGGGCGGCCCGTTCGCCGACGTCGAGTTCTCCCCGCAGATGGCGAAGCTCTCAAGGCGACGATCCGCCGTGGCGGTGATGTAGGCCGCCGCGATATCGTGGAA
>Ga0209614_1001363_pt1 | contig 18587 bp, 13 predicted proteins | sample BlaSprsedimmetaG_FD_185484 | JGI IMG/M metagenome (GOLD analysis project Ga0209614, IMG submission 185484) | Hot spring sediment bacterial and archeal communities from California, USA to study Microbial Dark Matter (Phase II) - Blank Spring... ... | reverse complement strand
CCAGCCGTTCTCCCCGGCTCAACAACTCATCCCATAACCGCAGTGTGGCGCGTTGTGGACCTCGAATCCCCCAGGCCGGTTTTCGGGCATAGATTGTCGCGACGACGCGCGCCCAGAGCAGCCCCTTGAACTCCGACATATAATCCCATACTTCAAGGCCGGTGATACCCTTTACGGGCCAATCCACCCAGGGCATAGCTCGCCAATCAGGGTTGAGCCGGCTGCTTTTGTCGATGGGATGCGCGAGATAGCAAAATCCACCGCGTGCTTCGACGGTGCGGATGAGGGTCTGTGTATTACCGAAGGTGTACGGGGCCATCTCTTGTTCTGTCCCGTAGACGAGCAAGTGATTCACTGGGGGCTGGCGACAGGCATTGTGTGTCTCTTCGCCGACCAATAGCAGCGTCCGCCCGTAATAAGCTTCCAGACCCTCGGCACGGATATTGTGATCGGTGACGATCACGAAATTTAAGCCCGCGTCTTCCGCCGCTGCCGCGATCTCCCGGTGGGAGGCTGCACCATCGGAGTAAAGTGAATGCACATGCGGGTTGCCGAGGTATTCGCGGTAACTTTCCATAGCAATGCATCTTATCGAGAATGTTAGATTTGTCAAACAATAACGGCCCTCCAGTGTCGAAAATTTGCACCTTAGCCTGAACTTGTCTATAATAGAAATGTAGTTTGATGCGCTCGCGCTAACACGAAAGGGAGGCGACCATGAACGAGCAGAACAGGGAGTTAGCCACTGGTTTTGAAACACCCGGTGACCGGATAGAGCTTCAGGGGGCGCTTCCACCAGGCTTGCTGAGCCTCTTGAATATTGTCGGGATGGGACCACGACGTACGCGGTTGCTGTGGCAGGAATTGGGCATTACCTCCGTCGAGGAGTTAGCCGGTGCGGCCAGCGCCGGGCAGTTGCACAAGATCAAGGGCATCGGTCCCGTCATCGAGCATAAGATTCTTGAGAATATCCGTGCGTGGCAGCGCCAGCGTTCCGAGCGAATTCCGCTGGGCATGGCCTGGCCTCTGATAAATGATATCCTGGATACGCTGCGGGCCATTCCTGGTGTGCTCGCGGCCGAGCCGGTGGGGAGTTTGCGCCGCATGCGCGAGTCTTTGGGCGACCTAGGCTTGCTGGTTACGACCGAAGCGCCAGAATCCGTCATCGTGCGGTTCTGCGACCTGCCGCTGGTGGATGCGGTAGTGGAGGCGAGTTTAACTCAGGCGGCGATCCGCACGAGCGATGGCGTACAGGTGGAGCTGCGAGTTGTCCCGCCGGAACGGTGGGGATCGGCGTTGCAATACCTCACGGGAAGTCACGCGCACAATCTGCATCTAAACGCCTTCGCGCGCGAACAAGGATTGCTGCTCAATGAGCGCGGTTTTTACCGTTTGGGCGATGAAAATGGACTGCCCGTTCGCGTGTGTGCTGAAGAGGCAGAGGTTTACGCGGCACTTGGATTGCCGTGGATCATCCCGGAACTGCGCGAGGATCGTGGCGAGATAATGGCCGCGCTTGAAGATCGTCTCCCGTGTGTGGTGACGCGGGATGACCTGCGGGGCGATTTCCAGTGCCATACCACCTTCTCCGATGGCGATGATAGCCTGGAGGCGATGGCGGAGGCGGCGCGCGCGGCCGGTTTGCACTATGTCATCGTCAGCGACCACGCCGGGCGCGATGGAATGCGTCCTGAGGCCTGTGATGCGCTGTTGGCCGAGGTCGCGCGGGTCAACCGCCACTTCGACGGTGCGTTTCGCGTCATCGCGGGTGTGGAAGTGGGTATCCAGACCGATGGAACGCTCGATTGGCCGGATGAGGCGCTGGCGCGCATGGAATTCGTCATTGCGTCTTTCCACACCGATTTTGGTTTGCCCCAGGACCAGATGACGGCACGTCTGCTTAAAGCCTTGCGCCATCCTTACGTGGATATGATCGGCCATCCCACAGGGCGTTTCCTGGGCAAGCGTGAGAGTTCCGAGCTGGATATGGAGGTTGTTCTACAGGCTGCTGCGGACTACGGTGTGGCTATCGAGATCAATGCGTGGCCTCAAAGGTTGGACCTGAGCGATGTGTACCTGCGCCGGGCAACGGCGTTGGGCGTTCCTTTGGCGATCAGCTCCTCGGCGCACGACCGAGAAGGCTTTGCCGTGCTTGAATTTGGCGTGGCGATGGCACGGCGCGGCTGGGTTGAGGCGCACCATTTACTCAACACACGCTTGGTGGATGGAGTTCTTGATTGGCGTAGACGTCGGTTGCTGCGCCATAGCGGAAAAATCTAAGTTAACGGAGCAATTCAATGCCATTACGTTTTATTGCGGTTGCCTTTGACAAAAATGAGATCCGGGCCACACGGTATCTGGCAGAGGGCGTTCAAGAGGCACGCGTGACGTTGCGGGCTGACCTTGGGAGCAGCGTTGATGCTGGATTGCGCAGTATACGCTCTGCCATTCGCCAGGTCTGGCCCATGGACGGCGGAATCACCGCGGTGGGGGTTTCGACGCCCGGTGTGTTGGATTACAAACACGGTATGCTACGCTCGCTGACGGGATTCCCCGCTTGGGTGGATGTGCCCCTGCAGGATGCCCTGGTGGAAAGCCTCGGTGTGCCCGTGTTCGTCGCCAGGGCTGCGGATATCGCAGTGTTGGGGGAGTGGCGTTTTGGTGTGGGGCGGGGCGTGTCTGACCTCGTCTATGTCACCATGAATGATACGTTGGGCGCCGGCATGATCTTTCAAGATCAGCTCTTCACCGGTGGAAACGGTATAGGCGGAGAGGTCGGTAAGCTTCTTGTGGAATGCCCCTTGGTTCCACCAGAAGCCAGTGCGATGCCTCTGGAAACGTTGCTCTCCACCGAGACGATTCTGGCGTGCGCGCGGACACGACTTGAGGCCGGCGCGAGTGCCGCTCTGATGGAGGAACTCGACAACAATCCGATGGCATTGACCGTCGAGATGCTATGCGATGCCGCCCGTCGGGGCGATCCCCTGGCCCAGCCACTCCTGAAAGACGTCGGCGCTTGCCTGGGGATGGCGCTCATCCACATGATGTACTTGTTTGACCCCGCGCTGTTCGTGCTCGATGGTATGGTGCAGTATGCTGGTGATGTACTGCTCAGTCCCATGCGCCAGACACTTGCCGCGCGCACTCCTGCCGTCTATCGCAACCACGCGCGCATCGTCCTGGCGCAACTGGGGAATGATGTTAGACTGTGGGGAGCGTTGGCGCTCTGTTTAGCCGAACTTGGTTTATAGTGACCCTTGCGAAGGTTATAACAGGTCTTGGGATGAGATGTTTGGTTGCAACCTTCGCAAGGATGGTTGAAGAGGATAACGATAATGTCGCGTTTGTTGATCGTGTTGACGGTCGTATTGTTGGCATCGGTGATGGTCATCGGTTGGCTGCTGGGACCGGGCATGGAACAGCGCCTGATCCCGGGCGTATGGGTGTGGAATATCCCTCTCGGAGGCATGTCACCTGAGGAGGCGCTGCCCCATCTGCAAGCCGAGTTGCCCTTGCAACAACCTAACATTGTCATTGTGGGGCCGGAGGGACAGCGTTGGGCGTTTTCCCCGGCTGATTTGGGTATGGCGGTTGATACCCAGGCGACCCTGGCCCATGCTGCTGCGGTGGGCCACCAGGATCAGAGCGGCCTCGCCGGACGCCTGAAGATCATGCTTGACGGTGTGACGCTGCCGCCAGTGTTGGCCTGGAATGAACAACAGGGTCTCGCGCAACTGCGAATCATCGCTGAAGACCTATACCAGCCGGCGCAGAATGCCCGTGTGCGTCGCGCTGGCGCGGAACTGCAACTTGAGTCAAGCCTCGAGGGACGGCAGATGGACATCTCCGCGACCTTGCAGGTGCTTCTCCCGCACCTATACGCTCTGGAATCGGTGGAGATCGTCCCGGTGCTGACCAAAATATCCCCGCAGATCCCTGACGCGCGCGCGCAGCAGGCTTTGGGGGTTGCTCAGAACGTTCTAGCTGAACCTCTGACCCTGTTGGTCTCCAATCCCCGCGCGGGCGACCCTGGACCCTGGACGATGACGCCAGACGTCATGGCATCCATGTTGATCATCCTCGTTGAAGAAGATGGCGTCAGCGTGGGGTTGGATGAAGCGGCACTGGCTGAGTTCCTCGGTCCGTTAGCGCTGGCGCTGTTCCGGGAGCCGGTGAATGCCACATTCCATTTCGACGCGGTAACGCTCGAATTGGTGCACGAAGCCCCGAGCGTTACCGGGCGTGAACTGGACGTCGCCGCGTCCATTGAGCGCATCAATGACATGCTGCGCAATGGCGAGCATTACGTCTCGCTGGTACTGAACGAGACGCCTCCCGACTATCCCGATACGATCACCGCTGCTGATCTGGGTATTATCGAAGAGGTTGCCGTCGGTGAATCGTACTTCACCGGTTCCTCTTCTGCGCGTGACAGGAACATCCGCTTGGGTGCGTCCAAATTTAACGGGATCATCGTCAAACCGGGGCAGACATTTTCCTTCAACGAGTACCTGGGCGACGTCTCCGCCGAGGCCGGGTACGATGAATCCTACGTCATCATCGGCAACCGCACAGTTCTGGGGGTGGGGGGCGGTATTTGCCAGGTGGCAACGACGGCCTTCCGCGTGGCGTACTTCGGCGGTTATCCCATCGTCGAGCGCTGGCCGCACGCCTACCGGGTTGGCTATTACGAGTTGGGCGGCTTCGGCCCGGGCTTCGATGCGACGGTCTATTCCCCATTGGTGGACTTCCGCTTTACCAATGACACACCCTATCATATTCTGGTCCAGACCGAGGTAGATTCGGCGCGCTCGCGGCTGCGTTTCGTCTTCTACAGCACGAAGGATGGGCGCCTGGTGGAGCAAATCGGACCGACTTGGGGCGATCCTATGCCCCCAGAGGCCCCCGTCTACGAGTACGACCCCGAGCTACCCGCTGGAAGCGTGGTTCAGGATGAACGCGCGATTAATGGCTTAAAGGCCACGTTGGGGCGTATCGTCCGCGATGCCGAAGGGCGTGTGCTCTACGAGGACACTTTTGTAAGCAATTTCGTGCCCTGGCCGGCGCGTTACCGTTATGGCCCGGGATACATGCCGCCGGACAACGCAGAAGTCGTCAGCACGCCGGAACCATAACGGTTTCTTCCGCTGGATGAAAAGGCGGTCTTCGCTGCTGTCAGGTTCAAAATGCATTGTCCGATTTCTTACGCGGATGCTTTTGCTGTCGCGGCAGCCGAGGGTTTGGCCGCCTGCCTGGTCACAGGCGATCCAGAGCTAGAGCATAAAGATCGGCTCCAAATCGAGATGCTCGAACGGATCATGATCAAATGACAAGCCCCTACCATTGAGTAGGGGCTTGTTGTTGCCTAGATTGGATAAACATCGCCAGTTTTAGTGGTCTTCGAACTACTGTTGTCACCATCGATGTGAAAATTACTGACGTTCACTCAAGTTGCTTGACCCACGCGCGCAGTTCGAACGTGACTTTCTGGAAGAAGCTATTGGAGGGGAGTGTTCCTTGTTGCGCGTATTCCACTTCCATAATCACTGTTTTGACACGCAATGTTGAGGTGTCCAGCATGACTTCCATACCGGGACGAATCTGCAGGAGATTGTCATCCTCACTCTTGGATTGAAGCCTGTTCTGAATTTTGTTGAGCAGATCAGGGTCTTGCAAGGCATAGTCACTCGCCAGCACGGTGGTGACGGTGCGGATATCATTCTTGTCGAAGAGCCAGGTTTCAAACGCGGTGACCTTCTTGGGGTCGCCTGCACCGAGCGTCTCGGTAATACCGATACCACACTCGCCGAAAAAGTCCGGGCCGATTTCTATGGCGAATGATGGGTCGAAGTAATCGTCGCCGAGAACGTAGGTGTACGTTTTTACGGAGGAGGGACCGGCCTCCGGTTCCTCGCTGGCCATGCCGGGCGGGATCACGCCGACCGGCGGCGCCTCAGGCTGCGGCACACCGGGCGTAACACCTGCCGCAGGTACCCTTTCCTCCGCGCGCTGTTTGCGCCCGACGAGCAGATACCAGAGCGCCAGTGCGATCAGCACAATAACCAGCAACGCTGCCAGCACGCGGATGAGCGTGTTGAGCAGCCCGCCGGTTGTTTGTGCCGCTGCTTCCTCAGCTTCCCACATCACCAACAGATTGGGCAGATTTTGTCGTAGGTTTCTCAGAGCGGGAAGGTTGTCAGCAAGGTTAAGCTTTCCTTCTTCCGCGTAAGCCACGGCGTTGTCGAGGTGCTCGAGCAGGATGTCGGTATCATTGCGCCACGGGATCGTGCGGATTTTGGGCATGTCGCTCACTATGCCCAGGCTTTCGCGCAGCGCCTGTGCATCGTTGGTACGCAAATACTCCTCGGCAACCCCCGCCAGATAGATGGAGCGGAAGCCTTCTTCCAGCAAGCCGGGATTAGCATCTTCCCATTGCACGGGGAATACGCCCCATCCGAGGATCAAACCAATAGCGACACCTAACGCAATCGAGATGAGGATCTTGTACTTATCCCAGATGGGCTGGATTTTGACCATGACCTGCGCAAAAATCGTAAAAGCCTTAGCGAGTAATGTGTCTAACATAGGTAACTCCCTCCAGTTAACGTGTTGCCGTTGTCTATAAAAGATGACTGTGAATCATGATAAACACAATCGCAGAAAGTATTACATACTGAAATCATAATATCACGAAATAGAAATAAACACAACTTTTTTCCTAAAAATCTTCTTTTTTCCGTTCCTCCACGCACTCGAATCGTCACTTCAGCGTCGTCCACGCTGCGCTGGCGGAAGTTGATGCCGTCCCACGTCCCCGGCGCGCTGAACCCGAAATTTTGTCCGAACAACGCGAGGTGGTGCTTCAGCATACGGTGGACGTTCACCAGGCGCGTGTCGCCGACCAGCGGCGCACAATGCTGCCCGGTCAGCGTGCGCACGCCGGAGATACTGCGCAATCCTTCATCAGCGCGACCGCTTCAGGGGATGGGGTAGGGGTTGCCAGGATGCTCATGATCGAAAGCTCCTACGGGATCAGGAATTGGTGATGAGGGATTGGGAACTAGGGACTAGTTCCCAATCCCCTTGCTATGGTGTGAGAACTACTTCAACATGGTTTTCCTCACCCAGCTTGTCTGCCGGGATAAGGTTGCCGGGTAATGCTTCGCCGTTCAGCGTGAGCGATTGGACGCCGCGACAGATGCCGTGGGGGTTCTTAACATCGATGTGGATGGTACGATCGCGGAATCGTCGCGTCGCGGTGAAGCCGGGCCACGTGGATGGGATGCACGGGTCGACGCGCAGGCCGTCCAACTCCGGGCGGATGCCCAGGATGTACTGCGTCGCGCTGAAGTAGGCCCAGGCCGCCGCCCCGGTGAGCCATGAGGTGCGGGTGTTGCCCGCGCGCGGAGAGAAAGTGGAATAAGTCGTCTGTCCCTGGACGTACGGTTCGCTCTGACGGAGCTCGGCGCGGTCGTTGTAGGCGGCGGGCATGGAGGCGCGGTAGTACGCGTAAGCCTGGTCGCCGTGACCGAGCAGACATTCGGCCATCACGCCCCAGCCCTGGGTGTGGTTGAAGATGCCGGCGTTTTCCTTGATGCCGGGATTGAAGACCAGGGCACGCATCACGTCCACCGGCATGTTGACGAAGGCGGGCGCGCAGAGCATCAGGCCGTAGGGCGTCGCCAGGTGCTCCTTGACGGTCTGCATACAGCGTTCCGCCTGCTCCGGCGTCGCGCTGCCGCTGATGACCGACCAAATCTGCGTGTTCAGATAGACCTGCCCCTCGGTAGATTCCTTCGTACCGTACACCGTGCCGTCGTCCCCAATCGCCCAGATGAACCAGTCGCCATCCCAGGCGCACTTTTGGATGTTGGCTTCGAGCGTCTCGCGCTGCACCAGTGCCCAGGCGGCTTCTTCCGGCTTGCCGAGTTGCTCGGCGATTTCGGCGTAAATCGTCAGGCCGAGTCGCACCTGGAAGGCGACGAACAGGCTTTCGCCGTAGTAGCCGAGTTTGAGGCAGTCGTTCCAGTCGGCGTGTAGGCCGCAAGGCAGGCCGTGTGCGCCGGTGCGCTCCAGGTTGAATTCCAGCGCGCGACGCAGGTGGCCGAACACCGTCGCTTCGCCCTCGTCGGCGTAGGGCAGGACTTTGTCGTAGAAGCTCAGGTTGCCGGTCTCACCCACCATTGCGGGGACGACGTTGAAGAACCACAAGCAGTCGTCGGAGCGGTAGTCTTCGGCGGGGGGCGGGGATTCGTGACCGGGGCGATGGCCAAAGGCCTGGATGACGGGGATTGCGCCACCGCTAGAGACCTGGCCGGTCAGCATCAATTCGAGGCGTGCCTGCGCTTCTTCCGGGATGGCGGCGGCGACGCCCAGGATGTCCTGCACCGAATCGCGGAAACCCAGGCCATCACGCTCGCCATTGTAGACCAGGCTCGCAGCCCGTGACCATGCAAAAGTGATCAGGCAGTTGTAGAGACCCCACACGTTGACTGTATGGTTGAAGTCCTCGTCCGGTGTCTCGGCCACCAGGCTGCCGAGGCGGGCGTGCCAGGCGTCCTTGAGCTTTTGCAGCTCGACGGCGGCGCGTTCCAGCGAGCCGAACTCCGCCACGGCGCGCTTGCCCACCACACGCGCATCGCCGATGCCGAGCATCACCAGCACCTCGCGACTCTCGCCGGGCTGGAGCGTCACCGTGGTGTGCAGCGTCCCGCATGAGTTGTCGCCGTAGGCGTTGCTGTTGGTGCATTGGCCCTTTTCCACTACGAGGGGGTTGTGGTAGCTGCGGTACGGGCCGATAAACGCCTCGCGGCTGGTATCGTACCCTTCCAGCGGTGCGCCGACCAGAGTCATCCAGGTCTGGTGGTGCTTGTAGTGCAGCAGCGCTTCCTCGTCGCGGGGCGTCAGGTTGTCCTCGATGGCAATCCGCAGCAGATTGTCGTCGGTCAGCGAGCCGCGCACGATGAAGAGCGAGTATTGGAGGTTCACCTGATCCTGGAACGTCATCCACTGGTTGGTGAACTCGCAGTAGGTAAACACGTCGATCTCGCGCGGGCGGTCGCTCTCGTTGGTGACTTTCAGCCGCCAATACTCGAAGGTTTGTCCGAGGGGGACGAAGTAGGTGGCCTCCGTAGCGATCCCTTCGTAGTGCGACTCAAACACGGAGTAGGCTGTGCCGTGGCGGCAGGTGGACTTGTACTCGTCCAGCGGCTTGCCCACAGGTTGCCACGAAGCCGACCAGTAGTCGCCGCTCTCGCGGTCGCGCAGGTAGAAGTAGCGTCCCGGTTGATCCATCGGGATGCTGTTGAAGAACAGGCGTAAGAAGCGCCCCCGCGCGCCCGATTTGTAGAAGCTGTAACCACCTGCATTGTTGGTGATGATGGCGCCGTACTCGGTGGAACCCAGATAATTGCTCCATGATTGTGGTGTGTCGGGCCGGGTGATCACGTATTCTTTCGCGTTGTCATCAAAATAACCGTACTGCATGGATAAATCCCCCTCTCAGAATAATAAAATGTGTAGCGCGGGCGTCTTGCCCGTGCGCGGGCAAGACGCCCACGCTATTTTGATTGTGCTGCGATAAGGCCGTTCCAAGAAAATAAACTACCCAAGCTCTGGCGCTAGCACGGGAATTTTCCCCCGACGTGGCCTGGTTGAAATCTTGGAACTACCGTAAGTATACGCGAAACGCGCGCGCGTCAACCAGATCCGCGTTCACTATCGTCCGCAAACGGATTGTGCACGCGCACGCCTTCATACGTCTGCCCGTGGTTGAGGTCTTCTGACCAGATGATGGCACAACCGAGCCGGGCTGCGCTCCAAACGATCATCGCGTCCCAAAAGGAAAGTTGATAGCGTTGCTGAACGCGGATTGCTTCAAGAATATCGTTGACTTCAGGGGTATGAATTTTCCACACGGCCAACTCTTGGATGACTTGTGCTGTTTCCGATGCGCTCAGTGGAGCAGCGACTTTGCGTGTGATGTTGGCGTAGAACTCCTGCAAAACCTGAATGCTCATACATCCCAGTTTGCTTTTCCATAATGTCTGTAGCAGGCGCCTGGCATAGGTATGTTTCATTCCGGCAGAAATATCGTGCGCATAAACCAGGACATTTGTGTCTACAAACTGGTCAGTGAGGATGTCATTTGCGTCAACGTTCATGCAATTCCTCCCGTGACCAGGTGATATGCCCACCGGTTCCCAGATCGAACCCGTGCTCAAGGATGGCTAAATGACGCCGCATTGCGGCCTCGTAGGCCTCTTGTTGGCGCACGAGGTCTGTGAGCGTTTGGACCAGCAAACCGGATATGGATGTGCCGCGCTGCGCCGCCATAACCTTCACCTCGCGCAAAATGTCTTTGGGGATCGACAGCGTCACATTTTGGGTTTCCATTGTTGTGTTCATGCTTCACCTCCACGTATTTGAGTGTATCACGTAAATACGTGCAAGTCAATTTCCACTAAATCTTGACGCGCGTTCGCGGGCGGGTATAATGACCGACCAGAGACACAATGACAAACTGGCGCACAACTATTCAGGATTTACTCGAAAACAGCGTGGCGCGACGGCTGATCTTCAGCCGTCATCGCTGGGTATTGGTCGTCATCGCGGCATTGCTGGCGATTGGCGTGAGCATGGGTGGCGGGTGGCTCATCGTGGAGGTGGGCGCGCTGCCGGTGATCGCGCTGCTGGTCGTGCTGGCTGTGGCGCTCTGGATGGTGTGCGATATCGAAGTTGCTTACGTGGGCGTGATCGGTATCATTACACTACTACCGTTTGCGTCTTTGCCATTCAGCATTGGCTTCAAGCCTACCTTTTTGGATCTGGCGTTGGGAGGCTTGTTTGTCGTCTGGATATTGCCCTATCTGTTGGGCGAAGAACAGCGGTTCGAGGCGACGCCTTTGGGGGCCTTGGTGTTGGTCTTCGCCGCGCTGGCGGTGGGGACGTTCGTCGCCGGCTTAGGCCACGCAGCATTGACTGTGACGCTGATAAGGCGTTTTGCGGAGACGTTGTTGAGCCTTGCGCTGTTTTACCTCGTTGTCAACACGGTGCGCGATGTGGGGCGCCTGGGCCGGTTGATGCGTTGGCTGATTCTGAGCGCGACTGCGGCAGCGGCATTAGGGATTATCCTCTGTTTTCTACCCGACCTCTTGACGATCCGTATTCTTTCTGCGCTAGGCCGTCTGGGTTATCCTACTGGAGCGGGCGTGCTACGCTATATCCGTGATGATCCATCCTTGATGCAACGGGCCACGTCGACTTCCATCGATCCCAACGTGCTCGGCAGCCTCTTGAATCTGGCGATCGCAATGGCGATCCCGCAGTTGTTTGCCAAACGTCCCCTGCTGCCACGTTGGATGGTGGTGGTCTGCACCGGCGTGATGGGCATAGGCCTGGGCCTGACCATCTCGCGCGGGACGATGGTGGCGACGGCGATAGCAGTCTTGATGATAGGTGTGTTACGCTATCGCAAGTTGCTGCCCTGGATTGCCGTGGCGGTGGTTCTCGTGCTGGTGCTGCCCTGGACGCAGGCGTACATCGGGCACTTCATCGAAGGCGTGCAGCTTCAGGATTTGTCGATGAAGATGCGTCTGGGTGAATACAAGGATGCCTTTATCCTCATTGGGCGTTATCCGTGGCTCGGAGTGGGGTTCGCGGGTGCGCCGGATATCGACATCTACACAGCAGTCGCCAGTGTATACCTGACGATCGCCGAACGGATGGGGCTAATCGGCCTGGCGGTTTTTCTGGCAATTGCTGGCGTGTTGCTCGTGCGCTTCTGGCGCTGGCGCAAAGCCGCTGAGCGTTCGCCGGACCTGGAACCGTTGTGGTATGGCATCCACGCCGCCATTATCGGCGGTTTGATTGCGGGATTATCGGACCGCTACTTTTTCAGCCTCGATTTCCACCATTCGGTAACGCTGTTCTGGCTGATCGTAGGGCTGGCGACGGCAGCGGTACAATTGGTCATTGAGCAAGATCACCAAACTCTCGATGTGAAACGTGAGGCGTGATGCGTGAAACGTGAAATGGAATGCACGACAGAATCCTTCACACTCCCACACTCCCACACTCCCGCGCGCGCTCTCACTCACTCACTCACTCACTCACTCACTCATTCATTCATTCATTCACTCACTATCTCATCTCTCCTTGCCGTTTCATCAGGTTAGAGTATACTAAATATAATCACAACTAACTCGGGATTGATCAGGAGGCCCTCGATGAAACTTTCTTGCTTGCAGGAAAACCTTTCCAAGGGACTGAGCATTGTGGGGCGAGCAGTTCCCTCTCGCACGACGATGCCGATTTTGGGAAACGTTCTTTTGGCGACCGATCACGGGCAGCTTAAGCTGGCAGCGACGAATCTGGAATTGAGTGTAGTGCATTGGGTGGGCGCGCGGGTGGAAACTGACGGCGCGCTGACCGTCCCTGCGCGCAACTTCATCGATTTGGTTAGCTCGCTGCCGCCGGATCAGGTCGATCTCACGATGGACGACGAAACGCTTTCGCTGGCGATCAACTGCGGCATGGTGAATGCGCGCTTCCGGGGCATCTCTGCGGATGAATTCCCGGTTGTGCCGGAACCGGAGCAAGGCGATGGGTTCGCCGTGGAAGCCGAGGACTTGCGCACGGGTCTAGTGCAGGTCACCTTCGCCGCCTCCACCGACGAGAGCCATCCCGTACTCACCGGTGTGTTGGCAGAGTTTGAGGGGAGTACGCTCACGCTTGCCGCGGCAGACGGCTTCCGGCTATCGATGCGGCGCATTCCTCTCATCCACCCTGTGCCCACGCCTTTCAGCGTTATTATCCCGGCGCGGGCGCTCTCCGAACTGATGCGCATTGTCGGTGGGCAGGAAGATCCGGTGAACATCTCGACCACGCACCCGCACAATCAGATCCTCTTCAAGCTGACAGACACGGTGCTCAACTCGCAGTTGATCGACGGCAATTTCCCCGATGTGCGGCGCATCATTCCGGCTTCGGCTAATACGACGGTGGTTCTGGGGCGTGAGGAGATTCTGCAAGCCTGCAAACGCGCGGCGATCTTCGCCCGCGATGTGGCGAACATCGTCACGCTCTCTATCGAGCCGGGCCATATCACCGTTTCTGCCGACTCCGCCGAATCCGGGCAGGGGTCCACAGAACTCATGGCAAACGTCGAAGGCGACGGGCTGGACATCGCGTTCAACGTGCGCTTCCTTGTCGACGTTTTCTCAGCGTTGGACACGCCGCAGGTGGCGCTGGAATTGAATGCGCCCACCAATCCTGGAGTGATCAAGGCAGTGGGCGACGACGCGTTTGTTCACGTCGTCATGCCGATGCACTTGGGGCGGCGTTAAACAAGCGATCAGTTATCAGCGGTCAGCTATCAGCACAGATGCCACAAAGGTCTGGCATTACACCAAAGCTGAAAGCTAATGGCTGACAGCTAATCGCTAAAGTCGCGGGACCAAGAACGAGGTTGAGGTGGCTTCGTTTTTGGTCCTGCTTTATGTTGACAATACAGGTTGGATAATTCTTTATGGATCAAGCTAAACAAGTTGTGGGTAAAAAACTCACCCCGGACGCACTGTACCGAGCGTGTGACCCGGGGACTTTTTCTTTTGCCGTCACCGATGAACTACCTTATGCGCCGACAATCATCGGTCAGGAGCGCGCGGTCGAGGCCATCCACTTTGGATTGGATATCCAGAGTCCCGGCTTCAACGTGTTTGTGATGGGGCCGACCGGGACGGGCCGTCGTTCGATTTTGTCCCGCATCGTGCACGAACAGGCCAATCAGGCGGAGACGCCCAACGACTGGGTCTACGTCAATCACTTTACCGAGTTGGGGACGCCCAGAGCCATCAGCTTGCCGCCTGGGCGGGGCGCTGAGCTACGCGCGGATATGGAACGCTTCAACAGCGGTTTGATGGATCGTTTGTTGCAGGCGTTCGAGACGGATCAGTATGCCGAAGAACGAGAGAAGCTCGAACAGCAGTTCCGCGGGATGCAGCAGGAAGAGCTGGCGGCGGTAGACACGGCCTGCCGTGAGCGCGGTTTTGCCTTGGTGCGCTCGCCTTCAGGATTGTACATCACCCCCGTGCGCAATGGCGAATTACTCACCCCGGAGGCATTCAGCCAACTCGAAACGGAGGATCGTGTGTCTGTCGAGCAAAATCTCGACGTATTGGAAGACATGCTCAGTAGTGCGATGCGCCGTCTGCGCGAGTATGAGCGCCGTACCCAGGCTGCCATCGAGCGCCTGGACCGCGAAGTGGCGAACTTCACCGTCAGCCCACTGATAGAAGAGCTGAGCGAAAAGTACGCCGATCAAGAAGAAGTCCGCGAATACCTATCCGAAGTTTTACAGGATATTATCGAAAATGTGAACACGTTCCGCAGCGAGGGTGACGAAAATCTGGAGGACGACAGCGCATCGCTGTTGGAGATCCCGGTCCACCAACGTTACCGGGTTAACCTGCTGGTCGATAATGCGCACACGCAAGGCGCGCCGGTGATCATCGAAGACGTTCCCACATACGATAAGCTCTTCGGCCGCATCGAGTACGACGTACGACGCGGGGCCTCCGTGACCGACTACACGTTGATTCGTCCGGGGGCACTCCACCGCGCGAACGGTGGTTATCTCATCCTCGACGCTGAGGCGTTGATGGATGACCCCTACGTCTGGACCGGACTGAAGCGCGCGCTGTTTGGTGGGCTGATTCGCATCGAATCACCGGATGGGCAGCAGTTGGTGCGCACCGTGACGCCAATCCCCGAGCCAATCCCGCTGCACGTGAAGGTAATCCTGCGCGGTTCGCCGCACATTTACCATGTTCTTTACGCCTACGACGAGGATTTTGCCAAGTTATTCAAGGTGTTGGCCGATTTTGATTCGGAAATGGACCGCACTCCTGAGTCTGAGTTCACATACGTGCAGTTTGTGCGCACGTTGTCTGAGGATGAGCACCTGCTGCCGTTTACAGCGGAGGCTGTGGGCCGGCTGTTGGAATATGGATCGCGGCTGGCGGAACATCAGGGGCGCCTGAGTACCCATTTCGGACAGATCGCCGACTTGGTTCGCGAAGCTGTGTATTGGGCCAAGAAGGGAGGCCACACAGCCGTGCAGCGTGCGGATGTGCTGGAGGCTATGTGCCAACAGAAGCGTCGGGTGAGTCTGGAGGAGGAGTATGTCCGCCGGGCAATCGCCGAGGGCAGCCTGGTGATTGCAACTTCCGGCAAGGTCATCGGTCAGGTGAATGGGTTGACCGTGGTGTCGATGGGGGGCTATGTTTATGGTTTGCCAAGTCGCATCACGGCACGCGCTTACGTTGGCCGTGGCAATGTCCTCAATATCCAACGTGAAGTGCAGTTGAGCGGGCCGCTGCATGGCAAAGGGCTATTGACGCTGATCGGGTATTTCGGCGGGCAGTACGGGACCGATCACTCGCTCTCGATGGAAGCCAGTCTTAATTTCGAGCAGACGTATGACGATATCGACGGTGATAGCGCCTCGTGCGCAGAACTGTACGTGCTGATCTCGTCGATTGCCGAAATCCCCCTGCGACAAGATATTGCGGTGACGGGCGCGGTGGATCAGCATGGACGGGTGTTGCCCATTGGCGCCGTCAATGAGAAGATCGAAGGCTTTTTCGAGGTGTGCCGCCAGCGTGGGCTTACAGGGACGCAAGGGGTGGTTATTCCTGCCCTCAACGTCAGAAACTTGATGCTGCGAGAGGACGTGGTCGAGGCGGTGCAAGCAGGACAGTTCAGCATCTACCCGGTTGAGACGGTGGACGAAGGCCTAGAGTTTTTGACTGGAATCCCGGCTGGCGAGCGCGATGCGGATGGTGCCTTCCCCGCCGGTTCGATCCATGCCCGGGTGCAGGAACGCCTGCAGAAGTTTGCGGACTGCGCCAAGACTGAGCGCGATGAAGACGATGATTTGGAAGACCCACCCGAATCCGCTGGCTAAGAACCTGTCCGAAAATGCGCCGTTGATGCACCAGAAATGCTCGTCAGCACAATTTTCAGATAGAGTTTAAGTTGGAACGGTGACTCAAAGCGCGCTGTTGACAAGGTGTTGCTTTAGTAGTTTAATGAGAATTGCTAAGAACCTATCCGAAAATGCACTCTTGACGCACCAGAAACGCTCGCAAGCTCAATTTTTGGATAGAGTCTGAATCTTTTGTTCCGCTGTTTGAAATTGATGCCGCAAGATTTGTTTCCTGATCCCAGAAAGGAGGATGGGCACAATGACAAACCTATTGGAGAACCCAGGCTTTGAAGGCGATTGGTGGCGTAAAACGCATACCGGGCAAGAATTCGGTGAGATCTTCGTTCCGGAGCACTGGGTAGCTTTCTGGAAGGAAGGCGGGCCGGTGCCACATGATCCTCGCAATCCCATCGGTTACGGGCGTCCTGAGATGCAAATCATTAACCGTGAACCTCCTTTCCTTGACCCCTTGCGAATTCAAGAGGGCAATCGTGGGCTGAAATTCTTCACATTTTACCGGATCCACGATGCCGGCGTTTATCAGCGCGTCGAGGGGACTACGCCTGGAACGCTGTTGCGCGGTACCGGTTTTGCGCACGCCTGGTCCAGTGGTCAGGATAATCCGTACGTGAGCGATGGTGCCGGCGAAGGCCCGTTCTTTGTCCGCGCGGTTGATTACGACAAGGTCGATAACGTTCGCAACTTTACCTTCACCCTTGGTATCGATCCGACGGGCGGGACGGACCCGTGGGCCGATACAGTTGTCTGGGGCGAGGGTGCGCACATCTACAATGCCCACGCGCAGGTGCCACCGGTAGAAGTCGTTGCGCAGGGAACAGCCGTGACGTTTTTTGCGCGCAGCACTGTTCTGTGGCCGTTCAAGCATTGCGATGCGTATATGGATGGGATGGAACTTATTGCAGTGGGGGGCGGCGTGCTTCCACCGGAAGAGCCACCTGTGGTGGAGCAACCTGATCCGCTGGTAGTGACAATGACTCCAGACACGCAGGTGCAGGGTGAGCCGTTCGAAATCACGGCTTCATGTGGGCCTGCACCAGATAAACTCGCAATAGAGTTTGCGGGCGGCGAAGTTTTCCGGGGAAAGACCGCCCGCACGGCAGCGAACACGACCTGGCGAAATGTTGTGGTGACGCCGGGCACGTACACAGCGCAAATCTCTGTCGACGGGCAGGTGTTACACACGTTGTCCTTCAAGATCCAGGCAAGGCCTGTTTCTGGTGCTATTCCTCACGATTTTGTGCCACCGCGCGAGCCTTATGCCCGGACGTATGTATTGCTGCCGCCAAGGGCCGGCGACCCGTGGCTGCGCGCAGCGCTCGATAGCGGTGTGTGGAGCAAATATCACTGGACCATCGGAGGTAGCGCCGATGACGCCGGTGCGGGGCCACGCACACGCAAAGTCATCGCTGTCAACCCGCAGGAGTGGCCTGGCGATCTCAAGACGTTCTTTAACCATTATTATCCGGGTGTAGACTACGTCGCTATTGTTGCCAATACGCCGGAAGACCTGCGCCGGGTCTTGAGCGCTATGTGAACAAAACAAGCCGCCCTTAGCAGTATGTGGGCGGCTTGATGTATTGATGTTGTTCGCCTGTATAAGATCACCATCCGGTGTGCCAGAGGGTCATTCTTCTCGCATTTCTATGCTTTTGATGGTGAAATAGAAAGCTAGAGATTCGTTCATCCCTTCTTTGATCCGTCGTTGCATTTGATCCATAACGTCGATGAAGAACAAGCCCATTTCGTCTTTGGGACAGACGATACCGAGGTGAGGTTTGCCCTCGGTTTGGTTGAATCCCCATTCGCCACTAAATCGCCGGCGGAAGGTTTCACCCAAGAAGGTCCCCCAGGCCATCACAATCTCCTTGGAGGGGCGGGGGAATTGTCTCAGGTGACGGTCGATCCACTCATCCAACATTTGTAGACCCACGGCATTGTATTCGATGTCGGAATCGGCAAACCGGCTCAATCCCAGGCGCGCGCGTTCAGCCAGTTCGATCAATTGGCGTGATTGTTGGGACGAGATCAATTGCAAGGCGTTTTGAGCCATGTCCACCTCTAGCCTTCATTATAGCATAACTCATACAGTGGGACAAACGGACTCGGTTCTAAAGTATGTTGGTGAGATAGGGAAAGCGCGGATTTGACAAGAACGCGATGTGCGTGCAGACTAAGACCAGCACAATAGGTCTAGGCGGACGTACAGATGAACATAGTTGAGCGTGGGAAAGCTTTCCTGAAACAGTTGCCGGAGTTGGCCAATCGGACGGCGTGGGACTGGAAACATTGCCCGCACTGTGGGAGTTGGTGGACGATCAAGAATGGGAGCTATTGGCGTCATCCGTGGAGCTTGGCGGGACGTGAGAGCATCCAAGTGCAACGGCCTCTCTGCCACGAGTGCGGGAAAACGTATCAGGAGTTAGGCAAGCAGTTAAGCCAGCTGATGGATCGCTTGCTCGTGTACCAGATGGACTACTGTCGCGGGCTGCAACGGGTCTCCCCGGAATGGTACTGGCGCGACTTCCGCTTGCGTTTGAGCCGCGGCCGCAATCATCGCTCAGAGCAGCGTTTGGAACGG
>Ga0209614_1001361_pt1 | contig 18620 bp, 17 predicted proteins | sample BlaSprsedimmetaG_FD_185484 | JGI IMG/M metagenome (GOLD analysis project Ga0209614, IMG submission 185484) | Hot spring sediment bacterial and archeal communities from California, USA to study Microbial Dark Matter (Phase II) - Blank Spring... ... | reverse complement strand
GGCCATAGAGGAGGTAGTGCCGACTCCAGACAGGGATCCCAAGGCCAACCCCAAGTTTCTGGTGGTCCGGAGCTTTGATGTGAACAAACCCGGCAGGACCCCGGAAGAATTGGTGGGTGGGGTGTTAGGGGGGGCTTTGGTGAGAGGCAAACTCAAAGTCGGAGATGAAGTTGAAATCCTACCGGGCCTGAAAATGGAAAACGGGGAATGGGCGCCCGTAAGAACTGAAATCACCCAACTGGTCACCGAAAAGGAAAAACTGAAAGAGGCAACGCCGGGCGGAAACCTGGCCATAGGCACCCTGCTGGACAACAGCCAGACCAAACGGGACTCCATGCTGGGGTCAGTGGTGGGTCTGTCCGGAAGAATGCCTCCGGTTCATCATTCACTAAAAATGAAAGTCACTTTGTTTGAACAGGTGCTTGGAATTGAAGGAAAAAGAGTGAAGGTGGAATCACTGAAAGTGAATGAACCTTTAGTCATAAATGTGAATACCTCCGTAACGGTAGGTGTAGTGCGGGGAGTGAACGGGAATGAAGTAGATGTGGTGCTCAAAAGGCCTGTCTGTGCCGACAAGGAGGACCGGGTGGTCATCAGCAGGAAGTTTGGCAACAAGTGGCGGTTGATTGGTTACGGCATCATATAGTTTCCGGAACAGGAACAGGTTTCAGGATTTTCCTGTAAATTTTGAAGTCCCCGTCGTAGGTTTCATCAACCCGTCCCAGTCCGTATTTCCGGCAGACCTTGGGGGGTATGATATTTCTACAATCATCCGCACGATGCACCCAAAGCTCACCCTCGCCCTTAAGCAGGTCCAGGTTGTCCCAGTTGAAACCCTTAACATAAAGATGCTTGAACAGAATTACATCAAACTGAGGGATTTTTTCTGATGCAGGGTCAACAAGACAGTACTGCTCGGGAGTCCAAAGCGCCAGGTCATCACGCTTAAGGGCGAAAAGCCCTCGTTCAATTTTCCGCAGGTCGGAAAGATAAACAACATCTGTGCAGATAATCAGGTCCTCCATCCGCTGATAAGTCTGGGGCGTCCTGAAATCATCCCCGGCGTGGGGATACCAGATTAAACGGCCGGTTTCCGGTTGTTTATCCACTAAATAGTAGTGTATTGGGTTTTTAAATAAACTCGCCTCCTCTCCCCGTGAAAATCACAGTAATCACCACCCTCCTGAATGAAGGGGATAACCTGAACGGCCTGATGGCCTCGGTTTTGCAACAGACGCGGAAGCCGGAAGAGATGGTGGTCGTTGATGGAGGCTCCACCGACGGCACTCTGGAAAAGCTGGCCCAATGGAAACCCAAGTTTGAGACCGCAGACATAGTGCTGAAGCTGGCCCAGGCTAAAGGGGCCAACATAGCCCGGGGTCGCAACCTGGCAGTGGAACGGGCCAGCCACGAATGGATTGCAGGTATAGACGGTGGTTGTGTTGCCGAGAAGACCTGGCTGGAACAGATGGCCAAAAAGGCCGAAGAAAGCCACGCAGATGTGGTCAGTGGCAACTTCCGGGCTACCGCCGAAACCTTTCCGGAAAAAATCCAAGGGGTCTTTGCAAGAATTTCCGCCCGGGACAACCCCAGCTCGCGCTCCGTCATGTTCAGGAAAAAAATCTGGAAAAAGGCGGGAGGCTACCCTGAAAAACTATACACGGGGGAGGACACCCTGTTCAACGCCAGAATGAAAGAGGCAGGGGCTAAGTTTGTCTTCGCCCCGGGAGCCATGGTGAATTGGAAGATGAGAACCACCCTGAAAAAGTGGCTGAAGCAGTTTTACCTGTATGGCTACGGGGACGGCCGGGCGGGAGTTAAACTAAACACCTGGTATGGCAGAAAGGTGGGCGTCCTGGTGGCCGGCCTGTATGGCTGGATGGTGGCCTCTTCATTTTTCCCGGTTTTGCTGGTGCTACCCTGGCTGGCGGGGGCGGTCTATGGGCTATACCGCCAGTTCAGTATGGCTGGGCTGGTAGGGGGTCTGCTCTACCCGTTCCGCCTGCTGGTGTTTCTGGCCGGTCTTCACTTCGGATGGCTTGAGCGAGTCCGGAAGCAGTCCATGACTCAACCCTTGTCAAAGCCAGAGTCCGGCCGGAAAAAACAATAACATAGGGCTCGGAGGAGTTACCCTCCCGGTGGTGTTCCAGTTTAGCTTTCAGCATCTTCAGGGGGGAGGGGTTCTCAGAAAGCTCGTAAACCCATGGGGTTTCAACAGGCACGTAAAAATCCGGATTTTCGCCCGGCTTCCTCAGGATGCAGTCCCGACAGTTATGGGCAACCACTGGCTGGAGGGTTCGGCTCTCAACCAGATAGCTACCGGGTTCCAGTTCTGTCAGGTCGTCCAAACAAACTTCTGCCTCTGTGAAGTTCCTGAAATAGAACTGGTCGGGCAAGTGCGAAAGCATCTGAAGGCCCAGACTCAGTATTTAATAAGTTTGTGCCAGTAACCGCAACCGGCAAAGCCATAAATAAAATGAGAGGAAAGCTCTTGGGTGATGGAAAACCCCACGGTCTGGAAGGACCGGGCCGTCAACCTGCTCCGACAGACCAACTGGGAAAAGGTTTTCATAATTCTGGCACTTTATTTCATCCTGCTGGACTTCCTGCAGTTCCCGGGGGTGGTGACCTCCCCTCTTCATTCCGACCACGGCTTTCACCTGCTGAAGTTCCAGATGGTGAAGGTGCACGGCCTGACAGCTTTTCCGGAACTTGGGAATGTATCGCTGAAACTGTTGTTGCCCGTAGGTCTCCTGCCCCTGGTTTTCCTGTCCTATCTCATCCCGCCCAAAATAGCTTATTTCGGCTCCTACTTTTTTCTAGCCGGGGTGGCCTACTGGGCGGGGGACCGGTTGTTTCATAACCGAAGGCGGGAACCTCTTCTGGCCGTGCTCTTCCCGCCGGCGGCCTACTTCCTGTTTCGGTTCGGTCGCATTCTGGAGCTGGCGGCCCATCTGCCCCTGCTTATGCTCTTCATCTACCTGGATGAAGGGGACAAAAAATGGGTGACCACTCTGCTCTTCTTTCTGGGAGCCACCTCTCACCTGCCCACTTTGTTGTTCTACCTGATACCCCTGGGCCTGAAATTATGGGACAGGCGGAAGCTGGACCATCTGATATTCTGGGCTCTTTCACTTTTACCCTGGCTGGGCATCTACATCCCCAAATCCATAAGGGTGACGGGCTGGACGGTCTCCCGCACCGAGGCCCTGATACCCACTATCATAAATCTGATTCGGCAGGCGGACCTGACCTGGATTATCTGGCCCCTGCTGGCTTTCCTGATGGGGACGGCCCTGGCCACCTGGTGGCTGGGGCGGGAGGGGCGCATGGCCTTTCCGGCTTTTCTGGCAGTCAACTTCAACCCGGTTCTGATGTATGTGGGAGTGAACCTGCTCACCCGGGTGCCGGGCCTCAACCAGGTTCTGCCCATAACGGGCCTGCCGTTGTTCGCCTACCTGCTCTACCGCAGAGTTCCGAAGCTTTGGTGGGGTCTGACTCTGGCCACCGCTCTGGTGTTGGTCTGGCCCGTGCCCTGGGAGGGCCCGCTCTCAGAGGATTTCCCGGTGCTGGACCAGATAAACGGCTCCTACGTGGTGGCCTTCCCCGTGGGGCAACGGACGGGCAGGCATTTTATCACCCATTATCTGGCTTCGCGGGGCATGCCCACCCCCTACTGTTCCACCTGGGAGTATTCGGAGCCGGAGTGGTGGCATTACCAGCCCGGAAGTTGTGAGGCCCTGGAAGCCGGCCTGGACTATGTAATTGTTTATAAAACAGACCAGTGGGTGAAAAGTTGTGACAGGCCTTACCTGGAGGGCAATCACATAATAATTGTGAATATGACAGGTGTGTGACTTGAAGCTTGAATGGAAAAAAGCCCTCCGGAATCCTGACAAAGTTTTTATGGTGGTAGCCTGCCTCCTCATACTCTGGGACTTCCTTCACTTTCCCGGCATGCCCTCAGGCCCCTACCACGTGGACCACAGTTTCCACATCCTGAAATACGAGCTGTTCGCCAAACACGGCTTTGAAAGGTGGCCCGAACTGGGCAACATAGACCTGAAGATATTCATCCCGCCGTTTTTCATTCCCTTCCTCATGCTGGCCTGGGTGCTACCGCCGGCAGTAGCCTACCTCTCAACCTTCTTTCTGATGTTGGCGGTTACCTACGCCAACGGCAAAATTCTCCGCAAGCCCTATCGGTGGGACCCGGTGCTGGCCGTGCTTTTCCCCCTGTCGGCTTTCTTTTTTTTCAGGATAGGCAGAATTCTGGAGCTGGCGGCCCATCTGCCCCTGCTTCTGCTGGTGGCCTACCTGGATGATGGCAAGAGCAAATACATGACCACCTTGCTGTTCGCCCTGGGAGCCACCACGCACCTGCCCACCGCCTTGTTTTATTTACCCATCATACTGTTCAAATTGTGGAACCGGCGGATGCTGGATCATCTGGCCTTCTGGGGCCTTCTACTCCTACCCTGGTTGGGGGTTTATATCCCGTTTTCAATGGATGCCGCGGGCTGGCAGGTCAGCAGGTTGGAGGTAATTGTTCTGGATATCAAGGCCACCGTCACCACTTCGCTCATGCCCCCCGGGGTTCTGGATGCCATATTGTGGGGATTGGTGGCCATGAGCCTGCTGGTCCTGTTGCTGGGCAAGGAAGGGCGCTACGCTTTTCCAAGCTTTCTGATAACCCTTGTTTCCACGCTTATGGTTTATTATGGCAATCTGCTACCAACTCACCTACCCGGTTTTAATCAGGTTATCCCTATCACCTGTTTTCCTTTGTTTTCCTTCCTGTTGCTTCGCCACAACCGCAAGGTGTGGAGATGGGTGGCCTGGGCCACCCTGATAATCCTGGCCATCCCCCTCCCTTGGGAAGGGCCCACTGCCACGGATTTTCCCATATTGGACCGGGTGAATGGCTCCGTCCTGTCAACCAGCTTTCCCCAGGGTTATCGGGAACACAGGACTTTCGCCACCAATTATCTGGCCTACCGGGGCAACCCCACCCCCGCCTGCACCACCTGGGAATACGCCGACCCGGAGTGGTGGTTCTACGAACCTGAAAGTTGTGAAGAGCTGAAAGTGGGAATTGACTACATCATTCTGCACGAAAGTGCAGAGTGGGCCAAGGAGTGCGGGGAGTGGTGGGAAGGGGAGTACCTGCTGGTGGTTCGGCCGGCCAGCTGACCATCATTCAAAAATCCTCAATCCTTCAAACGGGTCAAAGTCAGAACCGACAGTTTCTTTTTGGTCAAGAATGTAAGCTTTGAAAGCCTGCAGACCAGTCTCATAAGTCCCGACCGGGTTGCGGACACCCAGAACCTGCCCCTGTTGTTTGGCATTAATCAGGGCAGGGATGGCGGGACTGTCTTGATATGTTTGGTGCTCAAGCTCCAGATAAAGGCCGGAATAGGGCGTATCTGAAATCTCAAACACCTGGGGGCTCCAGGGTTTGGAGAAGTTGATGAGGAAACGGTAGCTACCGTCCCGAGCGAACACCACATAAAGGATGTGCTCGGTGGGATTGGCGGGCAGATCGGTAGGGAATATGACCTCCTTTTCGTGAGCGTTCTCCACTTCAATGCGGAAAGTGTAGGCATCCGCAAACCGGAGATAACCCACTTCCCATGATCCGTCACCCTTGAGCACATCCTTGAAGACCACCCCGTTTATGTCCAGGTCCCCCAAGCTTCCAATACCAAAGTCATAGCGATCAAGTTTACCGGGCAGGATTCGGGTGGCATACTGCTCAATCAGAACTTTTTCGTTGGTGGTTTCCAGACGGTCCAGCTTTATCCCGCGAAAAACTTGGTCAAACGCTTTAGCCAAAACGGCCATGTCTTCGGTGTCCTTGAGATAGAAGTATATGGTGCCCTCGGTCTCCTCAAAAGCAGTCTTGAGACCCTCCTGAATGCTGGCAGGATTGTTCCAGTCTACCTTGACCTGTTTGTAGGACAGGTCCTCAGAGTATTGGTATTCCCCCTCAATGGAAGCTTGGGCCTTCTCAAAAACTATTTCAGACATGGAGAGCATATGAAGTGAGAATTATATATGTTACGATTAACTTGTGGTAAATCATAGTATTAAATCTACTGGGGGGTTAGGGGTGTGCTTATCAGGGAGAAGGCGGAAACGGACCCGGAATACGGGAAAAAGCCCATAGAAAGGCCAGTTCCTGACCTGCTGGAGCTGGGCTTTGTGGTGCTGGACAAACCCTCAGGCCACACCAGCCATGAGGTCGCCGGATGGGCCAAAAACATGCTGGGAGCCACCCGGGCGGGCCATTCCGGCACTCTGGACCCCGGAGTGACAGGGGTGCTCCCCATCTTTCTCAATCGGGCCACCAAAGTCGTGGAAGCTCTGAAGGGAGCCCCGAAGACCTACGTGGGGGTTATGAAGCTCCACGGGGATTACGGATTGGAAGGGGTCCGGAAGGTGGCGGCCGGCTTCGTGGGCAAAATCAAACAGACGCCCCCCGTCAAGAGTGCAGTCAAACGGGAGGAGCGGGAGCGGGAGGTTTATTCATTTCAGATACTGGAGGCGGACGGCCGACTGGTGCTGTTTGAAACCAAAGTGGAGGCGGGAACCTACATCAGGAAACTGTGTCACGACCTGGGCCAAAAACTTGGAGAGGGGGCTCACATGGCGGAGTTAAGAAGAACCCTGGCAGGGCCATTCACTGAAGAGGATGCAGTCACCCTACAGGAACTGAGCGAGGCTTGGAACTGGTTTAAGGAAAGTGGTGACGAAAAGTTGCTCCGGAAGGTGGTTCGGCCGGTGGAGGACGCCGTTGCCCACCTGCCGAAAATAGTCATGAAAGACAGTGCGGTGAATAATGTATGCCACGGCTCCAGATTGGGAGTGAATGGAGTGAGCAAGGTGGATGAAACGGTGGTGGCGGACGGACGGGTGGCCCTGCTGACCCTTAAGGGGGAGCTGGTGGCTCTGGGCACGGCCCTGCTGGACGGCCACCAGATTAAGGATACCTGGGAGGGTGATGCCGCCACTGCAGATGGGGTGGTCATGGCCCGGAATGCTTACCCTGCCAGCTGGAGAAAGCAAAAACATAAATGAGTTTGAGCTCAGGGGTAAGTGTGTTAGAGGAATATCTTGACCCTGATTATCTGCCGGAAGTCCTGCCTCATCGGGAGGGGGAGGTGTCGGCGGTTTTTGAGATGGTAAGTCCCTTGGTCAGGGGGGGCCGGCCCTCCAACCTTTTCATTCATGGGGGCCCCGGCATCGGCAAGACCGCTGTGGCTAAGCTGGTGCTCCGGGAAATCCAGACGGAGGGTGTGGTCCCCGTCTATATCAACTGCTGGTATCACAGAACGGAAGTCGCCCTGCTCTCCGAAATTTTGCGGCAGATGGCAGTGCCCTTCCCGCGCAAGGGGCGGGGTGTGGATGAGCTCATCGCCGAATTCGTGGAAAGGGTGCGTCAGGAGAAACTGCTGGTGGTGCTGGATGAGGTTGACCTGTTGGAAACCCCTGAAGTGCTTTACGAATTGAGCCGGGCATCCGCAACTCTGGGGGTGATACTCATCTCCAACGACCCCTTCGCCACCCGCAAGTTTGACTCCCGGGCGGTCAGTTCTCTGGCTCTCACCCCTCTGGAGTTCAAATCTTATACCGTGGAGGAACTGGTGGACATTCTTCAGGAGAGAGTTAATCTGGCCCGACTGGACGCCCAGGAGCTGGCCATCAAAGTGGCTGCCCGTTTCGCTTTCAAGAACCGGTCGGATGTCCGGTATGGTCTGAGTCTGCTACTCAAGGCGGGCAGGGCTGCAGAAAGAACGGGAGACGTGCTCACTGCTGAAACTGTGAAACACTTTGATGTCGGCCAGAGTCCCAAGCAGGAGGCTAGACAGCATGAGATTGAAGCCGATCATCAAAAAATTCTGGACACTCTAAAGGGTCTCAAAGGTGAAGCATTCTCCAACGATTTATTCACCAGCTATCTGAGGGGCGGGGGTCAGATAGCCGAACGCACCTTCCGCAAATATGTCCGACAACTCATTGACTGGAAATTCATTACCGAAGAAGAAGTGGCGGGGAGGGGAAGAAGACGAAAGCTGCGCCTTTCATCATAGCTGTCCTACTGGTGACAGGCATCTACATCTTCAACCATTTGCCCCAAACCTATTACACCGTCACCTATAACGGAACCGAGATTTACCTGCAGGAAAGGGGGGGGGCCAGGGGACCTGTGGTGCTGTTTTTCAATGGCGGTTATGGCAGTGCCAGTGCTGCCAAAAAAATGTTGTTTGAGCAGGCGGGCCATTTCAGTTCCATCACCACGGCTTCCTTCAAATACCGCCAGAGCGGTTTTGGCGGGGATGAACTGATTGATGCAGTGAATGCCGTTGAGTATTTCCAGAACCGGGGGCGAGCCGTCTATCTGATAGGCAAATCCCATGGAGGCTATCTGGCATTGATGACCGCCACCCGAACGAACTGTTCCGGAGTGGTCAGTCTGGCCGGGCCCACCAGCCTGATGGAGATGGAGGAGTTTTCACTTCAGAACCTTTACTTGCCCCTATCATTCTCACCTTTGATTAAGATGACCGCCAACGAATGCGGAGGCCTCCCGAGTGAAGTGCCCGGGTGTTACCAGGACAGGTCCCCGGCATATCTAGTGGAGAAAATAACGGCCCCGGTAATTCTTGTTCATAGTAGGTCAGACGCCATCGTGCCTTTCTCACAGTCAGAACTCATGGCGGATGCCCTCAACCGGAGTGGAAAAGTCTATCAATTTTACGAGGTGATGGCGTCCCACCTGACTATCGAATACCGTGATGAGACTTGGGGGCACGTTTGTGAATTTTTTGAAAGTCTCAACCTGCCCTGCCAAATTTAGAGTCATGAATTCACAAATTCTGGCCGTTCTCGGCACTTTGCTTTTACTCCTGCCAGGAAGGCCGACCGTGGTGGAAAGAGTGATTGATGGGGATACTGTGGAGGTGGGGGACGAACTGGTCAGATTGTTGGGCATCAACACTCCTGAAAGAGGGGACAGATGCTTCAGGGAGAGCACTGAAGCCCTGAAAACTCTGGTTTTGGGAAGGGAGGTCAGCATGGTCCGGGAGTTGGGTGGCCGGGACAAGTATGGCAGGGCCCTAAGACATCTGAAAATCGGGGAGGTGTTGGTCTCCGAAATCATGGTGGCGGAAGGTCACGCCAAGGCTCTGTGCATTTTCCCCAATTATGCCTACTGCGATCTGCTCATGCAGAAGGAGGTGGAAGCCATTATGGGAGGCAGGGGGTGTCTTTTCAGTCGCGCAGTGAATGATTGCATCCGGATAGTGAAAGCGGATTGTCAGGGTGAATGGGTTACCATCAGAAATTTTTGTGAAAGTGAAGAAAGGCTGGAAACAGTCTGGGTTGAAAACCGGGGGCGGGGTGTTGTTGAACTGGAAGGAGGTTTAGGCCCGGGCGCGGACAGAACCTTTCACATGAAGCTGTATCCGGGGGACGCAGTCTATCTGTTTGACCCGACGGGGCTCAGGGCTTTTCTCCCCTGCTGAACTGTTTGGCATAAATGGTCTTCAGTCGGTCCAGGGTGTCAGCATCTTCGGGTTTGCGGTCATCACGTATGCGGACCAACCGTGGAAACCTCAGGGCGAACCCGCTGGCATAAGTGGGGCTTTTCTGGATTTCCTGATAGCCCACTTCAACCACCATGCGGGGTTTGAGCTGAACCTGTTTGCCATGTTGTCGGGTGATGTCCGGCTTCAGGGTTTCGGTCAAGTTGGTCAGGTCGGAATCAGTCATGCCGGTGCCCATTTTGCCTGCAGGCAAGAAGCCCCCGTCCGGGCCCACCACGGCCAGTTCAAAGGAACTGAGCCAGGAAGTGCGACGACCTTCCCCCCAATCGGCCCCGACTATCACCAGGTCCAGGGTCTCAGTCTCGGGCTTGACCTTATAGCCCAAACCCACTCTTTGACCGGGCTTGTAGCCGGCCTGGAGGTTTTTGACCATGATGCCTTCCAAACCCCGGTCCAAAGCAGTCTGGTAAAAGGCCCTGGCCTGAGCCGGGTCGGCGGTGACCAGGTGTTCAGCCACTCTGATGCCGTCGGAAGGGTCGGGAGTCACCACATCTTGCACCCGTCTGAAACGTTCAGCCAGAGGCATATCCAGCAAACTCCTGCCGTCCAGAAAGAGAAGGTCAAAGACATGGGTCTCAACAGGCAGAGTCTGAACCAGTTTTTCAATGTCATATTTGCGCCTGATGCGCTGGCTGATATTCTGGAAGGGCACCCACCTGCCAGTCGCGGGGTCTATGCCAATAGTTTCACTGTCTATGATGGCCTCCCTGGCCCGAATACCGCGACGGACAGCAGTCACAACATCAGGGAACTGAAAAGTTATGTCGTCCAGCCGACGGGTGTAGATGCGGACCTCCTCCCCCTTTTTGTGAATTTGTGTGCGGAAGCCGTCATACTTGAACTCAAACTGGGCCGGCTGGCCCGCGGAAGCCAGGGCATCATCCACTTTTTCAGCTTTGGGATAAAGCATTACCTTGATGGGGCGGAAAAGCCGAAGTTTCAGGTCAGTGAGTTCCGATTCCCCCCGACTGGCCAGCACGGCCACTTCACCGTAATCATTCAGGACGGCGTTGGCCTTCTCCACCACTTCCTTATTCACTGTGAATGCGGAGGATATGGCATCCCGCATAATACCATCACCAACTCCCATACGGAGCTGGCCCAGAGCGGTGCGGATAATGTAGCGGGCACTTTCCGGCCGGGCGTTGCTGATGAGCTCTGCCACCGAGGATATTTTGGCATCCTGGCTACCCGACCCGTCCATACCTGCGATTTTCTGAAAAGTCTGGTGGACATGGGCGACTGTCAGTTCCTGCCTGAAAAGGGTGTGCTGGGCACGACTGGTGAGCAGAAGAGTGGCCACGGAACCCAGGTCCCCCTGCTCCCGCAAAAGGTTCTGCACCTGTATTTTGGTGGCCCCAGTGGCCATAACAATGGCCGAAATGACAGTCTTATCCCCGACATTGATTTCGCGGTTCATCCAAGGGGGGAAAATGTTGCCGGTGGTCATGTAGACCACGGGTTTGAGCAGGTCGGGCGGAGTCCGGCTGAGCAGACCTGCCAGTAGGTCGGCTTTCTTCAGAGTGGAACTTTCGGCCTCCAATCCGGCAAAAACCCCAACCAGCTCATGGTAACGCATGGGGAGGAGAAGACCTACAAGTTTATAAGTTTCCACAGGGGATGGTGACGTGGAAACCCTGCTGGCCCTCCGGAAGACCCGGCTGGTTGAAAATTTTAATGGTAAGGATATTTCAACTGCCGTGTTGCTTGACATCCTGGATGCCTCCCGATGGGCCATGTCCTTTCAGGGCATGCAAAGCTGGGAGGTCATCATAGTCAAGGATAAAGACCGCAAACAGCAACTGAGTGAACTCCTGAAGCAGGGGGAGCTCAAACGGGCGTCAGTGCTTCTGGTAGTGGCCTCCAATCAGGAGCGAGCCAGCTTTGCCATGGGGGCGGCAGGGGAGCGTCTGTCTCTGATTGAATGCGCCGCTCTGGCCCAGAATTTGGTGGTGGCGTCCCGGGACCACGGAGTGGCCACCAGTGTGAATGGTAATTTTGACGAGGAGGAGTTGAAAAAGTTCGTGGATTGTCCGCAAGGTGTTCTGCCTCTGCTGGTGGTCGGTCTGGGTTATAGTGGTGCCTACCCGGAAATCAAGAGGGCACCCATTAACACTTTCATTCATACCGAGAGTTTTGGTCGCCCCTGGGAAGGGGACCTTGCGGAAAAGTTCAAGGCCCGCACCAATCAGAGTGCTTTTATGAGGATTTTCGGTTAGAGCTTTGCGGAAGTTGGCAAACCTTTAAATAGCTCTGTTCGTGTTATGATTTAAGTGTGGTGATTAAGTGATAATCCAAAAGCAGCTGGTGGATCGTGCCCGTCACTTTCTTGGGACCAACCTGTATGAGACCCGGCTTTGGCTGGCCCTTCTCAACCATGGCGTTTCCACTGCCGGAGAGCTGGCTGAAGCGGCGGGTGTGCCACGTTCCCGCAGTTATGATGTGCTGGAGAGCCTGAGCCAGAAAGGTCTGGTGATTGTCAAGGACGAAGGTCGCCCCCTCAAATACTCCGCAGTCCCCCCTGAAGCAGGGGTTGATAACCTCAAAAAGTATTATGAAATGACCGCCGAAAACAGAAAGGATGCCCTGACCACCCTGAAAGGGTCCAAAATAGCCGCCCAGCTCAAGGACATTTACAAAAAGGGCGAGCAGATCATGGAAATGTCAGAAACCACTGGTCTGGTGCGTGAGAAAAATAATGTTTTCGCCCAGCTGGCCACCCTGCTGGGAAGAGCCAACGATGAAGCCCGGCTAATGCTTACCAAATCAGACGTCGCCGAAATCAACAGATTTTATCTGGATTCCTTCAAAGACGCTAAGTCCCGCGGAACCCATGTCAGGGTCATTGTGCCGGAAGGCACGGATAGCGGGGAGCTGGCCAAATACGCCGAGGTCAAAGAACACAACGGCCCCACCACACGGGCCGTGATTGTGGATAGCAAGGAGGCCATGCTTTTGTTCGTGGACCCCGACGAAGTCCATCACAGCTTTGACGCAGGTGTATGCGTAGCAAGTGCCCACACCGCCAAGACCATGGACAGGTTGTTTGAAGGCGTCTGGAAGTTGTGAGGATATGGAAACCAGACAGTGTAAGGATTGTAGGTTTTTCAAGAGGGACTGGCACTGTGTGTTTTACAGGTTTGAGCCTCCTTCAACATCAGATGATTTGCAATGCGGAAATTTCGTGGACAGCAAGTCAAAAGAAACGGGCCCGGGAGCACAGTGAGGTGATGGCGTGGCGGGCAGTTACAGGAAGGGAGACTCAGTTTTTGTGAAAGAAGAAGGAGTTGAAAAACTGTATACCGTTGTTAAAGTGTATGAGCTTGAACCCGGAATTGTGGATAGGGACGGTAGCATTATCAAACTTCCAGGAAGCAGGTATGAGCTAAAAATCCGGAATGAGAAAGGGGAAAGAATGATTTCAACAGATGATGTCCCCGTCAGGAAGTCCGCGATAAAAAGAGTGGATTAATTTTCCTGTTTTAACAAAGCGGACCAGACCGCTATCAGATTTTGGTCAAGATTTTCTTAAAAGGTTGTTTTGGTCGAGGTTTTGGAGCGAACCCGAAGGTGACGAGAAAAGCTTGTTTTGGTCAAGATTTTCTTAAAAGGTTGTTTTGGTCGAGGTTTTGGAGCGAACCCGAAGGTGACGAGAAAAGCTTGGTCAAGATTTTCTTAAAAGGTTGTTTTGGTCGAGGTTTTGGAGCGAACCCGAAGGTGACGAGAAAAGCTTGGTCAAGATTTTCTTAAAAGGTTGTTTTGGTCAAGGTTTTGGAGCGAACCCGAAGGTGACGAGAAAAGCTTGTTTTGGTCAAGATTTTCTTAAAAGGTTGTTTTGGTCAAGGTTTTGGAGTTACCGAACCGATATCAGTTGGTGGGCCAAGGTGTCAACTGATGTTTCAGTTGGGACCGCCCGGATTCCCGCTTTACCAAAGCGGGACCAAACCGGACCACCAACCCCGCGAAGCGGGGGAAGGCGGGCCACGGTGTCAACTGATGTTTCAGTTGGGACCGCCCGGATTGAAGCGGAAACCGATGCTTTGCATCACCCTGCATCTTTGGGACACCTTCAGTGGCCTGAGTAGGTTTTGATCAAGGTTTTGTCACGAGCTACGACGAGTGATAAAAGCTTGGGGCCGCCCGGATTTGAACCGGGGACCTTCGCCATGTCAAGGCGACGTCATGCCGACTAGACCACGGCCCCGTCGCTTAGCGAAGCGACACCACGCGTGCTGGTTGCTTCGCAACCCGCACAAGCAGTTTATTGGTCTGCTTGACCCACCGAGACTTTGGCAAGATGGGTCCGTTTTGGTGAAGTCACTGAAGGTAACTATCAGCTTCGCTTCTTCTTTTTCTTGCCCATGGCCCTTATGGGGCAAGAAGGGTATAAAAAACTACTCATGGAGTTGGTAAAGGTTAAAATCCCCGGGAGAAGGGCCCCATGTGCACGGTCTGACTGATGAAGAGGTCCGGCAGAGGCAGGCGATTTACGGTCCCAACCGACTTGAAAACAAGGCGGGGTGGAAATTCCTCAGGACGGTGGCCAGCCAGTTTATTGACCCTTTGATAATCATCCTGCTTGCAGCGGCAGTTGTCAGCTACCTGCTGGGTGAAATTCAGGATGCCATCCTCATAGGCATAATTGTGTTGTTGAACGGAACCATCGGCTTCGTCCAGGAGTTTCGGGCGGAAAAAGCTCTGGAGAAAATCAAACAGATGGTTCCGGAACGGGTGGAGGTTTACAGGAACGGAAGGAGAGTAACTGTGAATTCAGAGGAACTCGTGCCCGGAGATGTGGTTCTGTTGGAAGCGGGGGACAAAGTACCGGCCGATGGAACTATTCAGGGTGGGGATGTGAATGTGGATGAATCCGCACTCACCGGAGAATCAGTGACAGTTCTGAAATCAGTGAATGAAGAGCTGTTCATGGGAACTCTCGTGACCCGTGGAAGATGCACTTTTGTCGTAACCGCCACAGGGATGAAAACCAGAATGGGTTCCATCGCGGGCATGGTGCAGACCGACACTAAGACTCCCTTCCAGCAGAAGTTAGAGAGGTTGAGTGCCAACCTCGGCAAGCTGGTGCTCGTAATCGCGGCTCTGGTAGGTATCTCAGGGGTTTTTCTGGGTCACACCTGGCTGGAAATGCTGGAACTCGCCATAAGTCTGGGAGTGGCCGCGGTGCCGGAAGGTCTGCCCATTCTGGCCACCATGTGTCTGGCCATCGGAGTTCAGAAGATGGCGAGGCGGAACGCTATCATCAAGAAGTTACCTTCCGTGGAAGCCCTCGGTTCAGTGAATGTTCTTTGCGTAGACAAAACAGGAACCATAACTGAAAACAAACTGACAGTCAAGGAATGGTGGGGAGATGTGAAGGGAATAAAGATGGCAGCATCATTCACTTCTCAGGAAGTGAAAGACCCGGTGGATGTGGCACTCCGTGAATGGGCGGGGGAGAATCAGGTTGAAGCCTTCATACCTTTCAGTTCAGAAACAAGAATGGCCACTGCCTTTCACAAAAACAGGTTATATGTCAAGGGGGCACCGGTAAGTATTCTCCCCATGTGTGGGGATGCAGATGCCAAAAAGATAAACAAGCAGGTTGAGGACATGGCCTCCCGGGGCCTCAAAGTGCTGGCCCTTGCTGAAGGCAGGAAAGAGGGGAAGCTGAAACTACAGGGTCTGGTGGGCCTTTACGACCCTCCACGCAAAGGCATCCGGGAGGTGCTCCAGAAAGCCAAAAACATGGGTCTGGCCGTCAAGATGATAACGGGGGACCACCCCAGAACCGCTCTGGCCATCGCCAGAGAAGCTGGCATAGACGGGCCCGTGCTGTCCCTCAATGAACTGGAAAAGGCAAGTCATGAGCAGATTGTGAATACGGCGATTTTCGCCAGGGTCGCACCCGAAGACAAACTTAAGATTGTGGAAGCTCTTCAAAAGGAAGGTTTGACGGTTGCGATGACAGGAGATGGAGTGAATGATTCCCCTACACTGAAAAAAGCCAACATAGGAATTTCACTCGGCTCCGGAACCGAGCTGGCCCGTGAGGTCTCCGACATCATCCTCATGGACGATAATCTGGAAACAATTGTGAATGCTGTTACCGAAGGGCGGAATATTTTCAAGAATGTGAAAACCTCAACTCGGTATGTGCTAGGAACGAACATATCTGAAATTGTGGCAATAGTAGCAGGTTTATTCACAGGTCAGATAATTTTCAGGCCGATTCAGATACTCTGGCTAAATCTGGTGACGGACAGCCTGCCCGCTCTGGCTTTCGCTTATGATGAACATGATGGGGAGAGTGTAAATCCCGACCATATTCTGGATAAGCGGGACTGGAGCAGGACCCTGTTGGTGGGTGGACTTATGGGGGTGACGGCATTCTGGGTCAATCAGGTCATGGGTCCCCTGGCAGCCCTGAATGTGCTGATTTATGGAGAGATAGCCTACCAGCCCATAATCCGGTTCAAAAACGGCACCCGAAATCTATGGAATCTTCAAGCCTTCTTCTTTCTGGGAATCGCTTTGACAGTCCAGATACTGGCCGCCATGTATCTGGGCAAGCTCATTGGCCTGAGCCTGCCGGGGGCGGAACTACTCTGGGTGGCAGGCCTTTTACTGGTGCTGGCTTTGGTTGGATAGGCCTTCACAAATTCTGCAGAAACGACAGATATCTATCGCAGTCGGGTAGCCACATACCCGGCATGAGTTGGGCTGACCAGAGGAAACTTGCAAATGTGAATCCGAAACAGGTACCTTTCGGACAAATTTCACCAGATGTTGGCGGAAGCCTGGAGACGTAGTCTCCATCTGTAAAAGCGCGGATTTGATGTCGCCTTGTTTGTTCCCGGTGAGGTAAGGACATTTACCGTCGTGATAGGGAAGCTCCTGAGTGAGGGTGTAGAGTAGGGAAACTTTCTCCGGAACATAGAAATAGGGACGGATACGGCCCACGGTCTTCCGTTCACTTTCCGGCCACGAAATCGGCTCAAGTTTTGAGGTGTAGCGGAGGTCGCCCGCGGAGATGCCCATGACTGCGAAGGCTGCTATGTCGTCCTGATTGTGAGCGGTGACCACAAAGTCAAAACCTTGTTCGTGGGCGAAGCGGTTGAACAGATAGCGCTTAACGCTACCACAAAGTGAACAGGTGTTGGATTTGAAAAGGGACTGGCAGTTGTTCAGATTTTCCACAGTGAAGCCCCAGTCGGCCAAGGTAATGACGTTAAGCTTGAGCTTTCGGGCCTCAGCGAAAGCTTTAACGACGGTCAAAGCAGGGGCAGACGAACAGGGGATGCCCAAATCTATGTGAAGTAGCTCCAGATTGAGACCTTTCCGGGACAGCAGGTGGGCCAGGCCCATTGAGTCCTTGCCACCGGAAACGGCCACCAGGAGCTTCTTCTCTTTCAGGCCCATGACCTTCTCGAGAACCTTGTCAACCCGTTTTTCCACGTATTTGGCCAGATGGACGGCGCAGAGGCGTTCCTCGGGATAAACCAACGGCCCCTTGCAGAAACGGCATTTTTTGGCCATGCAAGGGGTAACGGCTTTAACTTAAAAACGAGGTAGTAAACTACTCATGCTGCCGACCGAAGGGAGGCAGCATCGGTGTCCACGGACGTCCGTGGGGCCGGTAGCACAGTCTGGATAGTGCGGTGGGCTTCGGACTCACAGGTCAGGGGTTCAAATCCCCTCCGGCTCGTGCCAACCAAAAAACGCGATGCCCGCAGGCATCGCGTCGGGGTTTGGAAAGGCGGCCTGCGGGCCGACCTGAGCTTGCGAAGGGGCGGAGCCCCTTCCATTCAAATCCCCTCCGGCTCGCGCTTTTTAGAAAAAAGCTCGATCAAAAACCGGCCCACCAACTGCGGTTGGTGGGTCAAAGGTGAAGGAAATTGTTTCCTCTGCGGACTCGCCGGGATTCCCGCTTAACGAAGCGGGACCACGTGGGCCACCAACTGCGGTGGGTGGCCCGATTTTGCCCGCTTTTCCTAAAAGCGGTGCGGACTCGCCGGGATTCCCGCTTAACGAAGCGGGACCACGTGGGCCACCAACTGCGGTTGGTGGCCCGATTTTGCCCGCTTTTCCTAAAAGCGGTGCGGACTCGCCGGGATTTGAACCCGGGTCTAAGGCTCCGGAAGCCCCTATCCTACCAGGTTAGACTACGAGTCCCCAACGACGCGCCTGTGGATGGCGTATGCCACCTCACCTCCCCGCGGGGAGCTCGGCGACATGAGTTGTTTTGATTTTAATTCATTAAAAAGCTACTTAATCCACCGATCCCGCGGAGCGGGTTGGTGGGCCAAGGTGTCAACTGACGTTCAGTTGGAGCCGGCCGGATTGAAGCGGGAACAATTCCCTGCACCCTTGCAGTGCCTTCGGCACCGCGAGCAGTTAATTTACAAAAAGCGGGAGGTATCGGAACCGAAGAGGTTCCGATGGGCCCGCCCGGATTGAAGCAAGGAGCTTCGCCCCTTCGCGAACCCCCGCGACGCCTGCGGGCGTCGCGTTTTGGTCAAGGTTTTTTGCCTGCGGGCAAAAAAGCTTGGGCCCGCCCGGATTTGAACCGGGGACCTACGCCGTGTGAGGGCGTTGTCATACCGGCTAGACCACAGGCCCGCAAGTGGGGTAGGGCAGGCCCGCCTTAAAAACCTTATTTATTGGCCGCGCCCAGGAAGGAGGTTGCCAAAACTTCTCAAATATACCAATGGAGTCTCGAGACCGCTACGGGAACTATGCAGATTTTGGGAGATATTTCACCTGAGAAGGTGCGGGCTTTTACCGAAGTCTCGAGACCGCTACGGGAACTATGCAGATTTTGGGAGATATTTCACCTGAGAAGGTGCGGGCTTTTACCGAAGTCTCGAGACCGCTACGGGAACTATGCAGATTTTGGGGGCCATCCTGATGGTGGAAGGGGTCGGGCTGTGGCTGTTCTCCCTGGGGGACTATTACACCAAGCTACTGGGGGTCAACCTCTTCATTCTGGGCACACCTGCAGTGGTAGCACCT
>Ga0209614_1001360_pt1 | contig 18627 bp, 9 predicted proteins | sample BlaSprsedimmetaG_FD_185484 | JGI IMG/M metagenome (GOLD analysis project Ga0209614, IMG submission 185484) | Hot spring sediment bacterial and archeal communities from California, USA to study Microbial Dark Matter (Phase II) - Blank Spring... ... | reverse complement strand
GAGATCGGGTTTTACCGCCATCAACGAAAAGTCGAATTGCACGCGGTTCCTGAAATTGGGATTGTGAAAATAGCGATTCTTGTTTTTGATCAACGCACAGAATTCGTGCGGCAAATTGCCGACTTTCAGGTCGTCGATCTTGGGCAGCGTTGCCGACATCAGAATGAACTTGATGTTGAAATAGTGCGCCGCGTGGGTGACGAAGTAGGCGACCTTGTCCCATTCCCGGGGCGGGTATGATTGCAGCTCGTCGATGATCACCACGGAATTGGCAAACCGGTGAAAAAGGTAGGTTGTATCCTTGCCGTTGCCTTTCAGAATATCGAAAAACTTGACGTGGGTGAGCAAGGTAACCGGATAGTTGATGAAAAGATTGTCGATGTAATTCAAACGCTGCACACCATAGTGCCCGTCTTCAGCCTCCTCGCGTTTTGAATGAAAGCCGGTGCGCGAGTGCAACTGCACCATTTTTGCAGCGGTCAAGTCCAGCGTATCCCGAATGGTTTTAGCGGTTTGTGTAATGAGCGTGGTAAATGGAAACACATAAAAGATCTTGTTTAGTTTAGGATGAATTTCGAGAAAGCGCAAGGCAGCTGCCAACGAGATATTGGTTTTCCCCGAACCGGTCGGTGCCTCGAGATAAAAGATGTTTCTATCCAGGTTTTTATTGATGGTGTCGAGTACTTCGCCTAACAGTTTCTGGCGAAGAATATTGAGATTTTCCTGATTACATGCATGTAGCCGGTCATCAGGATATTCGGAGAAATATTTCCGACGCTCGAAGAACAGACGGTTGTACTCTTTGGTCGATCGGAATTTCTGCGAAAAAGATGTGGTGTCCTCATGTGAAAGCACACCAAAATCTTCCGCTTCGATATCCATCATGAAAGCCGAGGTGGCATAATAGTCGGCACCGGTCAGCAGAGAAAAATTAAGCTTGAGCAGCGCATAAATAGGAAAGTGGGAATTCTCGGAAAAACAGATATCCGAGTATTCCTTGATTTTTCTTTCAAAGTTGTCGAATGCTGCTTGCAAGAACGCCTTGTCAACAGCGATTCCGATGGCTTGTAAATAAGGCATCAGCCTCTTGATGATGTCGGGATCGTACTTGAGATCATTCTCGATATAAGATGCGTGGTGTTTGAGAATGGTGTTTGAAAACCAAAAGGTCAGCGCATACATTGCCGCCTGCGTTTCGCCATTGAAGTGCGATGCAGAATTGACCTCATGCAAATGCTCAACGACATACAAAAATGCACTCAGCATAGAATGCTGCGACCCGATACCATTGTGATGATTACTCCGAAACTGTGGATTGCCCATGCGTTCGATCTGAAAATTCTCGTTTATCTTGCCATAATCATGAAAGACGATGGTGTTCAGAAACAAGCGCTTGATGAAGTTGCCAACAACTTCAGCGTCTGTGACGTACGCATGTTGCGTCAGTGGCATGATCAGGCGATCCACCACCAAATCCAGACGGTGGGCATCGATTAAACAAAGTGCGTATTTATTCACCCGAATTACATGCTCAGCGAGAATCTCTGGCTTTTTGTGCGGGTGTATATGCGCATGATACCTTTTATGACCAGGCAGCCGATCTTCCAGGGGCTGGTTTGCTGTCAGCAATTCACTAAACGACCTAAAAGAGTTGGACGAGTCCATGATGATCTTGTACTCTGAATAATCCTTCCAGCTGCAGCTCCTTGCTCAGGGTGAAGTTGGTATAAACGAACGGCTGTTTTTCGTATTGCAGCAGTTGTTCATCGAATCCCACCGGCAGTTCTTCGAAGATCATGAATTTCGGCTCGCCGCCATTCATGGCGAAAGGTGCCATGATCTTCTTCTGCACCATCTCTTTGATCACTTCTTTCGACTTCATAAATATCGTTGCCACTTCATAATTTTCTGAAAAGTCAAAAGGTTGATAGTTGTACTCACGGAACTCATCCCACCAGAGAGAGAATTCATTCTTGCCGAAATAGGGCAGATAATCGGCTTCGCCGTGTTGGAGTGACTCCAGCAGCCTTAACTGCACAGGATCACCCGTATCCAGCTCGACAAAGCAGCAAAATGCCGGTCGAATCAACATTTGCTCTCTGACGATGAGATTGCCACCGGCTTCCTGGCTGGCATACCCCACGCCGTTGTTGTATTCTACAACTGACTTAAGGAAATTACCATTGGTGGTTCGCAAGGGTTGAATGCCTATCTGAATATTCTTGAGTTGAATATAGTACTCCGGTAATTTGCTTTTTTCCCGATAGCCCTCCAAACCGACGATAGCGCCGAGGATTCCCAACAGCACCGGTTTGTGCAGCATGTTGTAGGTCAGGAAGATGCCTTCGTTGATGTCGGGTTTTTTGAGAAAACCGAGGTCGGTTTTCAGGTCAATTGAAATGAGCTTTTTCATGGCGATTACAGCGCTTTTGCAGTAGTCAGATGATATTTGTGAACATTATCTGGCAGTCCCTCAAGTCGGGTGTTTTCCGGATTGTAGTACACTTCGATCCGATCAATCTGCTCGGAAACATTGTTGATCACCTGCCTGATTTCCCCAAAGTCGATCACGACATTGCCATTATCCCGGGAGACACTGATAAATTCGGTAAAGACCGGTAGTACCTTGCGCGAACCTTCTTTTAGCTGTACCCAGAGCAACAGCTCATTATCGGTACCGGCTTTGGAAGCGGAATCGTAATAGGTGACGCCGCTGCGCATGGCTTCCTTGAGCTTAGTGATATCTTCATCGGTCAAGCGTGGTCCATTTTCAGCGAGCCTGCGCACAGCAGACAGATTTTGTGGATTGATGGAAAAATGGTGCACGTAATGCCCTTCCCGTAGTTTGGATTGTTGACCAAGAGTAGATGCTTCCCGTTCTTCTCTTCCCTCCGCTTCCGGATTCCGGAAGGGCGACATGATCTGTTCGGAATAGATTTCCCCGCTAGGAAAGCGGTTCATGGCGTGATTGACCTGTACCGGTCCGTGAACAGAGACGTTGACCTTTTTCGATTTCCCTTTGGCAGCAAACGTCGCCCCGAAAAACCTTACATCGAGACAGGAGAGCAAATTTTTCAACACCACCGGCTTGGAATCACTTTCCAGGCTACCCAAAACCGCATCGTAAGTCTCAGCGAGGGTAAACGGATTCATATCCTTGTTCAATCTCTTGTAGAACAGGATTTTTTCCTCGGGATAATGGTTCTTCAGATAGTGCCGAATGCTGTACTTGAACGCCTTATCGGTGGCGTAGACCGTGCCGTCCGGCAAAGTGCGTGGCTGGTGGGTGAAATCGGCATTGTAATTGGCATTGATGGCTTTGACGATTGCACAGCCAAAAACGCGGTTGGTGAATTCGTTCATAGTAAGACTCCTCATAGTTTTAGATTTGTAACGATTTGCTAAGTTAAGCTTCAACGGTTTCTTTTTCGCGTTTCTGATAAATCACATTCTCCGAAAAATAGCCTGCTAGAATCATGGGAAGCAATGATTTCAAATTAGCTTCTGGCTGAAAACTAAGCACTTCTGCCATAATCTTGTTGAAACGTTTCTGACTAAAAAAGATAGCATGCTTGTACTGAGCAAAGGTGCGCGAGATCGCCAGCTTAAACTGCTCTGCATCGGTCTTCTGCAGGTATGGCTCGAGCAAGGCGTGCGATTTGTTACTGGCTTCGCTGCAGCTCAGTAAATAGTAGATCACCTGCCCGGCAGCGTAAGCAAACTCGGCATCATTTTCCAGATGCCAATCGGTATCACTGACGATTTCCTGCATCCGCTGATGCAGTTGTTGAATTTGATTTGCCATTTTTAAACCTCCAATTTGTTTATTTTGATCTCCGAAAAACTCATACAAGCTAAACCAGATATTCAGCTTTTCTTTTATGGGATACTCTCTGGTGTGCTTATTTTCCCGATATTCATCCTGGCGCAAATTATCGAGGATTCCCGTTTGCATGATGTCGTGGAACATCTGCACGGTAATGGTTTCGCGTTTGCTTTTGTAGATGTAGTCGTAAAACGATTTGCGGTATTTCATGATGAGTTGAAACATTACCGGACGGATATACTGAGGCTTGTTGTCGATGTCGTCAAAATAGCGCAACCGCCAGCCGTCATCGCGCTTACGAACCAGTTGCCCTTCGAATATCCGGCTGACGATTTTGCGTTCGAAATCGAATATATCATCTATTTTCTGCTCGTACAATTCTCCACTAATTCCAAAAAAGTTCTCGATGCGAATTTGGGGGGCGATCTTGAACTGGAATGAGGAAACGAAGTCATAATCCTTGACATCATTTCCCCGCATGTTGAGGAGATAGTAATTGCCCAGGTCGTTTTCTCTTTCATACACCTGCCGAATCATCTCAGCATAGCCGGGCTTTTTATCTTCATTCCGATGAAAGATCCTGACGACTTCGTCATTCAACTCTTCCTTTTCGATAAAAATTGGCAGGGGATTGGGAAGCTGCTTGTTGGCTTTCAATTGCTTGAACTTGAACAGCCAAACCGCGTCGTCGGCAGTCACACGCTCGTTCACATCGAAGGTGGCGCTGAGATGTTGCAGAAAAGGCTTTTTGGTATTATAAACATTCAGATAATCACTGACGCCAAAGAGCGTGCCGTTGATCTCGCAATTAAAATCATCTTTATTGAAAGCTTTGGGGCGGACGTAATTTTGATGTATCTGTTGGTAATCCTGTGGCGACACATTCGCCAGATAGACGTAAATGTACTGATTATCCGAAATCTTGACGCTTTTACCATCCACTTTGTTCATTTCGATTTCATGAATGGCTTGCTCCAGCAAATCTTCAAGGTGCTCGATGCAATAGTCCTTAAATCTTTCCGCCCATTGACGATGTGCATCCGACTCGCAATACTCTATTGCTGCATTGAAGTAGTCCTCAAGCCGCACCAGTGCTTCAGCCATAGTCTTTTTCTTGAAGGCGACACAGAAAGGTGAGCAACTGTGTATTTTCTTTTTTGAATCCAGGGCTTTGTTGATGGTGACGAATATAGTATTGATCTCTTTATTAAGGCAATCCTGCAAAAAGGGAGACAACTCGTCTCCTTCTCGAAAGAAGGCTTTTTCGTGCTTTTGCAGTTTACCTGCCTCATTGAGGGTTAGCTGAATGTGCAGGCCATCTGTTAGCGGTAAACCTCTTTTGAATGATTCCGGGCTCAATGACTTGGTAAAATTGATTATTTCTCTGAGCATTGTTTCTCCATCATTTTATTTGAAATACAGGTGAGAATCAATAATTACTCTATGAAACATTCGCATTCTCAAAATTGGTTTTTCACCGAACCATTCGTTTTAATGAAACAATTTTTTTGGTTCATAATTCATCTGCGTCCCTCAGCGTCTATTTTCCCTATTTATCTGGCGTTCTTTTGAGTCTTGTACTCCTTAGTCAGCACGCGGCGTTTAAATGCCAGTGTTGAGCCAAAATTGATCAATAATCCGACTTCTATGTCGGTGGCTTTCAGATAATTCACGAGTTGAACTTCATGGATCGGATCGATACTGCTAACGGCTTTCAACTCGACAATAACCCTATCATCCACGATAATATCGGCGAAATAATCCCCGACCACCAGATTATCGTAATACACATGAATGGGCACCTGTTGATGTACCGTCAGACCCATTTTCGATAATTCATGACAGAGCGCATTTTCGTATACCTTTTCCAGGAAACCATAGCCCAGAACTCCGAAAACTTTATAGGCGGCGCCAATAATTTTATCTGTTATTTCGGAGTGTTTATAATTTGACATAAAGTGATGATCAGCCCTTTTGGAAATGTATTTAATCGTGATTCCTCAGTATCCTTCAGCATCAAATGTACGGACACTGATTTTTTATTATTTCTTATGCTATTGTCTTTATTCATAATATCTCAGCGTCATTCAGTGTCTATTCAAAAACAATCCTTAAAATTCCTCAGCGTTATTCAGCGTCTGCAATCTCCACACAACCGAAGCCGGCGCTATTCTTCTCGCCGAATCCGCATTGATACCCGACTTTAATCAGTTCGGGGTCTGCGGTTATCGAGAAGGGTGCTTCGAAGGCTTTGATTACGATCCCGTTTTTAAAGCGAATCAATTTACTGATCCGACCCTGGCGCCGTAACAGATATTCGGCATCAAAAGCGAATTCAAAGGGATGTCTGGTGATATAGTTGCGTTTGTGGACGGTCTCATATTTCCGGATCAGGTTTTTTTGCAGATTGCGAATAAACGGCTCTTTTTCTTCCGGTTTCAGGTATTCCAGAAAATGCGGCTCGGGGCTTTCCCGATCTTCCCGATCACGGACAGTTGACACAGTAATCGGTGACAGGCAGATGAATTTCATCGTTTCCCGGAATTCCGGTTCCGCCAGGCTTTCCACGCGGCTGATCTGAAAACGAGCCTCCGACCGCCCGGTACCCAGTCGCAGTTCCCGCTCAGCGAAAATACCGTAGATCAGGTGTTCATAACTTTTCTCCACGGCTGTCGCGACGATCAGTTCAAGCCTACGAACATCGTATAAACCGTCTTTCCGGAAATGATACGGATAAACGAACAGCCGCGAAAAGGTAAATAGCTTCAGTGTTTTCAGTGTGTTCAGGGCGCTCTGAAAACCGACATCGTGCAGAAATCGGGCGTAGGTTTCCGACGATTTGGCAATCAGCGCATAGATGGCGCTATGGAGTCGGTATTGGTAATTGAGCGGTATAAAAGCCGGTTTTTCAGAAATCATCTCAATTTTTATGCGCATGATGTCTCCGCTGATATCCCTAATAAATTACAATCCGCACCCTGAAAAAGGTTTTCAAATTGCTATGTTTACTCTGGATATTTAAGGAATTATTTCATTAAATGCCAGAATTTTTTAAATCCACCAGGCAGGGATTGAAATAGCCGTGCCGGAGCGCCGGGAATTTATCGCGCATTCTGTTGATTGTTTCAAGGATACCGATTCCCGCTTGTTCTTCGGGTTTGAGCGTCGCCCAGTACCATTCTGGATCCATATTCAGATTGCGCCACTGAATCATATCAATCTGATAATGTTCTATTAAATTTTCCAGCGCCTCAATTTCCGCCGGCTGATCGGTGAATCCGGGAAAAACAAAGAGATTGAGCGACACAAATCCACCCCGGGATTTCATTGCCTCAATGGCAGCCAGCACATCGGCGAACCGATACCCCTTCGGTCGAAAATAGCGCTGATAAAACAATTCTCTGGCGGAATTCAGCGAAACCCGCATGCTGTCCAGACCCGCATTCCGGAGCGCTGCCACCACGTCCGGGCGGCTGGCGTTGGTATTCAGATTAATCGTACCTTTCGGGGTCCTTTGGCGGATGCCTTTGACCACATCAATCAGGAGTTGGGCATTCATCAAAGGCTCACCTTCACAGCCCTGCCCGAAGCTGGCTACCGGTTCCGGCGCCGTTTCCAGATGATCAACGGCAATCTCCGTAATCTCCGCAGCCGTCGGTATGAAGCTGATCCGAAATTGAGCACTGCAAACGCCGGTATCCTTCTGGAGAGAGATACAGCCCAGGCAGTCGGCATTGCAGCTTTGTGAGGTGGGCAGCGGCAGCTCCCAGCGGTTCAATAGAAAATTTAGCGCCGCCGGGCAGCCATAGGTCATGGCACAGTTATTCACAAGATGATCTGCCAGCCGATTGTGGGGATACTTTTTAAGCTGCTGCCGGGCAGCCTTTTTTATCCGCTCCCCATTGAACTGTGACGGGTCCTGGCGAATACTCTCGTCAATGCGGATCGCCGGCACATAAAAACGTCCCGCATACCAGCCGACGGCGGAATAGGCGTAGAGCGGTAACAGCGGCGCTTCCGGCAGGCATTCGTAAGCGGCGTGATAGCAAACCGTATATGCCGGCGCGACGAAAGCCGCCACGGCGACAACTCCTTCGCCGTCGTCGCCCTCCAGAATTTCAATCTCGCCGGTTTCCGGCTGTTTCCCCACCGGTAACCGACCGGGCAGCTCCAGCAGTTGACTGCCAAAGGGCAGAGGTATCCACATTTCCGGCTGAATCTCGACAATCCGTTCCGCGCTGCTGCCGAGCGCCCATAGATGTTCGTGATTAAACACCTGTCCATTGCCGTCGCTATAAACCAGCAAAGGTTTAATATTATTCATATTCGGAATCCACGTTCAGCCGGGCTGCCTTCTGTCCGTTGCGGATCATATTGACGCTGACATTGATCTCAAAGCCGACAATCAGCGAAAAGGCAATCAGATACAGCCAGAGCAGCAGCACCATGAGGGTTCCCAACGAGCCGTAGAGTCTATTGTATTGAGCAAAATTGTTGACATAAAAACTAAAAACCAGCGACGAAATTATGATCATAAAAGTGGCGACTGCCGAACCCCACGAGAAAAAACGCCAGCCGGTCTTTTTCGCCGGCGCCAGATAGTATAAAAAGGAAACGATGAAAAAGAGCAGCATAATCAGAATCAGCCAGCGACCAATTAACAGCAGATAGTACATGAGAGCCACCTGAATGATCTGCAATTCCACCAGCCGGTTGATTCCGATTTTGCTGAAAATGATCAGACCTACCGACAGCAGCAGCATACTGAAAATCAGCGCCACCAGTATCACCGACACCGTCCGCTGAGTGAACCAAGTGCGCGTTTCAAAACTGTGCTGACTGGTGTTGAATGCTGAAATCAGGGCATGAATCCCGTTACTGGAAAAAACAATCGTCACAATCAACATAATCAGCAAAAGGACACTGCTTTTTTGGGTGACGACCTCCACGAGCGTATTTTCAAAGACCTGATAGACATTTTCGGGGATAAAATCGGCGATCAGCGACAGTAATTCCGACTGAAAATTTGCAATCGGCACAAAAGGGATCAGGGTGAACAGTAAAATCGTGCTGGGAATCAGGGCGAGAAACAGATTATATGCTACCGCCGAAGCCCGGGTAACCAGCGAGCCCTTGGTAAAACCCATCAAAAACAGCCTTATGACCTGTTTTAGCGTTGAAAATTTGCCCTGAAATAATTTTTCTATCCGCATGATAGCGTAAAATTAGAATTCTCTTCGGGAAAAACAAGCCCGGAATTATTTTAATACGGTCATCTTTTCATGGAAGACCTTATCACCGAGTATCACCTGATAGATGTAGAGACCGGTCGCCACGGTTTTACCGTAATTGTTGCGTCCGTTCCAAGTTACGGAATAATGACCCGGCAGCTGCGGTTTGTTGATCAGTGTAGCGACTTCTTGTCCCAGAAGGTTATAAATCTTGATGGAAACATCATACGCCACGAGTTCTTCAAACGCCTCTTCGAAGGTCACAAAACCGCCGGCGCCGATGGTGTAGCGAATCGTTGTCTGGGAATTAAATGGATTGGGATAATTCTGTCTGACGCTGAACTGTTCCGGCAGAATGACCGCCGGGTTGGCGGAGTTGACCCGAATCTGGTAGATTCCCGGCTTGACTGTGTACGCCCAGTAACTGCCTTTCTCCAGGCTGGTATAGGTTTTCAGGTGTCGCCACTCCCCATTTTCCAGTCGGTAAATGCCCAGATAGGCGGCATATTGCTGCAGGAATTGCATTTTATCCAGATTAAACATAATCCGGGCATTATCCTCCAGCCGGGCAACTGGAATCCGGAAATCAAACTCATCGGAAACGGCAAAATCATCAACACTAAACATACCCTTGGCGAGCGCCGTATCCGGTCGGAGGGCGGATTTGTAAGGGATAAAAAGGGCGCAAAGGTCCATGGGCACCGCGTTCGCTGCGAACAGGAAAGACATGATGCTGTCCGGATCAGTCAGGGCGCCGCCGGTCTCCCGGCTGATTCGGGATACGCCAATCTGATAGGTATAATCGCCCCGGTTGCCGGCAAGGTCGCTGCCTGCAACCTGAATCTGAACGATTCCGGTCTTTTCAATCTGATAAGTGGCGTTATAATAGATTGCGCTGTCCGCATCCAGGTCCTGCAAAACCGGGAGCGTGTCGCCGTCAGTGATAATCTGTACCCGGTCAGCCATTAATTCTGATGGGAAAACATCAATTTCCACAAAGCGGCTGGCTAACTGATTCTGAAAAATTGCCAGCTCAAAGGTCGGCTCGGTCGTATCTGTAACGGTAATTTTCAAATACTGGCTGTCAGCGCCGCCCAGGGGATCGGTGACAATCACCAGCAGCGAATCAACGCCGAAACGGTCAGGATCGGTCCAGAATTTGACCCGTCGGGATGTATCGGTATAATCGCAGTAGACAAACCCGGCGGCGCTGAACTGCCACTGCATGGATCGGGTATCGTGATCCTGGTCGCTGACGTAAATATCGAGTTGGTATTCCACCGTGTCTTTCTGATCGAAAGTAATGGCAAACAGGCTGGAATCAATCTGCGGTGGATCGTTAAACGGCAGGACCGTCACCGCCACCGTCATCGTATCGGAGAGTCCACCCTGATCGGTGACAACCGCAGTCAAAACGTCTGAACCGTGATAATCCTCCGGTGCCGCCAGAGTTATTTGGCGAAGCAGTGAATCGTAGTAGACTGCAACCGGTCCCAGGGTACTGAAAGCCCAGCGCAGCGAATCGTTCGGGTCTTCCACATCATAGACCAGCGAGTCCCATTCTGCGAGCGATAATCTGAAAAAACTATCCTCTACAAAGACAATCGGCGGCAGTGAATCCAGCACCGGCTTGTCATTAACCGGCTCGATAGCGATCAATACTGTCACTGTATCGGCGGCTAAACCGTCGGAAACGGTAAATCCAAACGGACGGGCAGGCGTGAAATAATTCGGTGCGCCCGATATGGTGGCAATGTGCGTCGAGGGATGGATTTCGATGATAATGCTGTCTGCGGCACCGTTAGCGCCCTGTGCGGGCGCCCGCCGGTTTCCTGATTTCATTCCGGTAATTTCCAAAGCGTTTTGCCGGTTTGCCAGAGAAGTGCTCACGGAACCTGAATTTTCCACCCGGAAATAACCGAAAACCAGATCGTCAGCACTCGTTTCAATATCGGCGGCGTAATCGTTTAAATTTACATAAAAGGTATCATCTTCGGGGAAGGAGATATCGGGAATCGGGCTAAAGACCGGCGCATCATTCACCGGCTGATAATGCACGATTACCTCTGCCGTGTCCGCCAGCAGCTCCGCATCGGTGGCGATTATCTGCAGGGTATCGTTTCCAAACCAGTTTTCCGGGGGTATTATCGAGAGGATCGAGTCAATAATCACGCCTGAAACGTAATTCCCGTCCAGGATAGTCCAGATCAGGGTCGTATTGTGATTGTCCACATCGCTGACAAATTCGAACCAGTTGGACAGTACGACCGTAATCGTCGAGTCTTCCGCGGCATTCAGCTCCGGCAATGTTGCAAAAACCGGTGCATCGTTGACAGGCTCCACTCTGATCGTTGTAATAACGCTGTCACAGCCGTATTCCGCACTATCGGTGCTGTCATTTACAACAAACCGGAAATCAAAACCATCAATGCAGAAATTGGGCGGGGCATAGAATTTGGCAAGATTTGTCGCCGGATCAATGTCAATACTGATGCTGTCCCCGTTTGAATTGACCAGCAGCAACCGTCTGGAATTCACCGAATAGGATTTTCTTTGCGGAATTTTCTTTGCCGATTCAGATTGAGATGGTAAAACATCAGCACTACTCTTGCCAGTCTCCACCGGCTCTACCGACCAGTTCAGCTCCAGCTTGTCGTTATCCACATCGGTAACATAGTCATTCAGGTTCAAAGTAGTGGAATCATCCTCATCAAAGCTGATCAGCGCTGGGAACTCCGTCGCAATCACCGGCGCGTCGTTGACCGGCAGGACAATCACAATCAGCCCGGTTGTGTCACTCAATTCGCCGTCCGATACCACTACTTCGCCGGTGTCTGGTCCAAACCAGTCCGGCGGTGCCGTAAGCAGCACTGAATCGCCCTGGATAACCGCTATGACAGAATTGAATGAAATCACCTGCCAGCTCAGGGCAGAATCGGGATCATCAATGTCCGTCACCCGGTCAAACCAGTCGGATATTTGAATGATCAGGGAACTATCCTCTAAAAATGCATACTCATCCAGAGCGGCGAGAACCGGTGCGTCGTTGACATTTTCGACGAAAATACTGAACGTATCCAGGTCCGTCTCACCGGCGCCGTCCGTGATGCTGTAAATGATTTGAAAACTCTGTTCCCGGTCGTCATTGGTGGGCGTCCAGGAAATCAAACCGGCATACCCGTCAATTTGCATGGCGGGCGGACCCTGTACCAGACTGAAGGTCGCTGAATCGCCCACGTCCACATCTTCAAAACGGATCGTATAACTGAAAAATTCATCCTCCCGGGCAATAGTATCTGCCTGGGCGAAGATCTGTGGCGGATCGTTGGTATTTAGAATATGCAAGCGAAAGGTCAGTGAATCCGACGCCCTTTCTTTATCAAATACCCAGAGCTCAAAACTGACATCGCCCACAGCATCGTTCTGCGGCGTCCAGCTCACTATCCCGGTGCCGCTGTCAATCTGTATGGCAGGCGGAAAAGCCTGCAGCTCGAAACTCAGCGAGTCTCCGTATACCGAATCAATATCCTGAGCGAAAAATTGAAATGTCCAGAGGCTGTCCTCGTAGATCGTATCCTGCGTCGTTGTCGTCGTCAGCCAGGGCGCATCATTGGCGTTTTCCACGATGAGATGGATCAGCTGCTCAACAATGGAACCGTTGCCGTCATTAAATCGAATGGTAATCACTGAGATGTCCACATCATAATTACCCGGTGTACCGGTGAGCACGCCAGTGGTGTCGTTACCGCTCAGCCAGGCGGGCAGTCCTGTGAATGTATAAACGCCGTCACCCTGGGCTTCGTCATCAACCTCCGCGTCGTAGCTGAACAGCTCGTCCTGTGTCGCTATGCTGTCGGTCATTGTGGAAGTAAACTGTGCCGGATTATTGATCACGGTAATGGTAAAAATTTGCGACCGGCTGCCGCCGTTGCCGTCATCAACTTTTACATTCATCCCGACTGAGCTGGCGACATGCTGGTTCAGGGGTGTTCCCGACAGCACCCCGGTTTCGGCGTCCAGAGTAATCCAGTCCGGCACCTCATTCAAAAAGCCGTAACTCGTCGTTCCCTGCTCTTCATCGTCACTATTAATATCGAACGTGAATACATCGTCTTCTGTAATTGTTGTATCGGTAAATATTTGGGTGAAGCTTGGTCCCCGGTTGGCAATCGCCAATGAGTATCGCAAAGTATCAAATCCGCCGTTGCCGTCATTGACCATGATTTCGATGCTGTCACCGCTGGTTACATGTTGATTCAGCGGGGTCCCGCGCAGCAGTCCGGTATTTGGATTCAGGCTCAGCCAGACGGGTTTTTGTAGGGCGGTATAGATCATTGTTCCCTGCCCCTCGTCGGAACAATGGATGTCCACTGAATAGAGCAAATCTTCGGTGCCGGTAGTCAGCGGATCGGTGGTAATAACCGGTGCGTTATTGATGACGGTGATGACAAAATCCAGGGTATCGGAGGCATCCAGACCGTCATCCACCTTTACGGAGACCGTATTGTCACCGACATGTTGATTCGAAGGCGTACCGCTCAGCTTACCGGTGCTGCTGTTGATCGTCAGCCAGCCGGGATTCGTCAGCAGGCTGAAGAGATTGGCTCCCGACGGATCAACCAAAGCCGGCGTATATTCGTAAAGACTATCTTCCTCGATTAAGGTCAAAGGAGCCCCGGTAAATTCAGGCGGTCCGTTTGCTACGGTAATCTGAAAAGAAGTCACGGCGAAACCGCCAAATGAATCAGTCGCCCGGACTGATATACTGTATGTTCCAACCTCAGCATTTCCGGGCGTGCCGCTCAATACGCCGCTGGTGGCATTCAGGCTGATCCAGGCGGGCAGACCGCTTGGCGCGGTATAACTGACGCCGCCGGCAAATTCATCGTCGCAATCCAGATCGATCAGAATGTCGCTACTCTCCGTGACAATGGTATCCGCCTGGGCGCTGAACACCGGCGCAACATTGGCGACGATCACCGCGACATTCAGCGTGTCCTTCCCACCGTTCCCGTCAGAAAATTCCATATATATCGAATCGCTGCTGTTGACGTAACTGTTATTCGGTGTACCACCGATCAAGCCGGTTGCCGAATTGAGCAATGTCATCCAGCCTGGCAGGTGAATGACCGTATAGCTGGTTACACCCTGTCCTTCGTCGTCAACATCCAGATCGTAACTGAATTCTGAATCTTCAACGGCATCAAAAGAAGCCGGGGCGGTTAAAAAATTGGGCCTTGCATTGACAACACTGATATTCCAGCTCTGCTCGACTGCAGCACCCGATGTATCCGCCACACCGGCTTTGACCGTTACCAGCAAGCCGCTGAAATTATTATCAGGCGTCCAGTGAATCGTGCCGCTGCCGGCGTCAATCGTCATCCCGGCAGGCTTATTAATCAGGGAGTAGGTCAGCGGATCGCCGTCCGGGTCCATTGCGCTGAGATTATAAACGTATGACTCATCTTCGTTGGCGACTGTAACGGGCGCCGAGGTGATAACCGGCGGATCATTGATATTGGCAACGTGGATCGTATAGGTCTGATCGGCGCTGCCGCCATTGCCATCGTCAATCCGTATGGTGAACAGTGACGTCCCCACTGCAGCGTTGTCCGGTGTGCCGCTAATTAAACCGCTGGAGGAGTTGATTGACATCCAGTCGGGATAGATACCGCTGAAAGAATAGCTGCACAATTCATCCTCATCCGTGCTTGCCAGGTCTGCTTCAAAGGGCTCATCCTGAGTCGCATAAAAGGGTCCGGCGGTGATCAATTCCGGGACACTGTTGCGAATCCGAATGTAAATCTGCGCTGTATCGGTGGCGTAACCGTCGTCAAACACAATCCGAAAAGAATCCAGCCCGACGTCCCGGTTGAGCGGAGTCAGTTGCGCAATTCCGGCGGCAGCGTTTGTTAGCGACACCCATTCGGGATTTGCCAGCCCGCTGAGACGGTAAACCGCCGCGCCGCCCAGCCCCTCATCATCGGCGGTAAAATCCACCGTATAGCTGGAGTCTTCCCAGATAAAAAATGTATCGGCGATCGCCGTAACGAAACCCGGTGGCGCGAAATCAGCGACCACCGGCGCAGCAATTACCGGAACCGCATTAAGTACATTAATTGTAAAATTGGCTGAAATTGCTGCATTTTGCAGATCGGTGGCTTTGACGGTGACGGATTTTGCTCCTACCTGGCTGTTGTCCGGTGTCCAGTTGATCACGCCGGAAGTGGCATTGATGGTCATTCCTGATGGTGGATTTATCAGAGAGTAGCTGATTATGTCACCGTGATCCAGGTCTGCATCCCCGGCAGCAATTGTAACCGAATAAAGGTTGTCTTCACTGGCGGAGACAATTCCCTCCGGCAGTGTGGTCCAGACCGGCTCGTTATTGACATTAATCACGCCGTAATCGAAGGCTTTTTGGGCGCTGCCACCATTGCCGTCATCTACCTTTATCACGAAACTGGCATCGCTGGTGACATCATTATTGCCAGGTGTACCGCTCAATTCACCGCTATTCGCATCAATTTCCAGCCAGCCCGGTTTGCCGCTCACAAAACTCCAGGTCAGCGTGCCGTCGCCATCGTCGGTGCTCTGCAATTGCTGAGAAAATTCAATGCCTTCCGTAGCAGTAAAAGGACCCTCGGTGAGAATCTCCGGTGCTACATTCTCCACGCGCAAATAAACCGTCACCGTGTCCCGGGAACCGGGTTGATCCCGGAAATAGACCAAAAAGGAGTCCAGCCCGACATTGCCGTTAGTCGGCGTCAGGGTGATGAGTCCGTTGGTGGCATCGGTCAGCGATACCCAATCGGGATTGGGGAAATCGTCAAAGCTGTAGTTGCTCGCTGCACCGACGCCTTCATCGGGAGCCGTCAGATCCAGCGCGTAAACCGTATCTTCTTTAATGTAAAAAGTATCCGCCGCGACTGTCACCGCCGCGGAGGGTGTAAAATCGCCCACCACTGGCGCCGTGATTGGCGAAGACACATTCGTCACCTGCAGGGTAAAGGTTTGCGAGGCGAAGGCACCCGCCAGGTCGGTTGCCCTGACCGAAATGCTGTGATTGCCCACCTGGCTGTTGTCCGGTGTCCAGTTGATCACGCCGGAAGTGGCATTGATGGTCATTCCCGCCGGACTCTGGGTCAGGCTGTAGGTGATTACATCGCCGGCGTCTGCATCTGTGGCGTCCACATCAGTCGTAAAGGGCGTATCCTCAGCGCTTGTGATGGTTCCGGTCGGTACCGCGGTAAAATTAGGCTCGTTATTGACATTGCGCACTTCGAGTGTCCAGCCAGCGGTAATGGCTACCGCGGAATCATCCACAGCCTGAACAGTAATATCATGTAAGCCGACATCATCATTGTCAGGAGTCTACGCAATCAGCCCCGTGTTGGCATCAATGGTCATTCCGTCCGGACTTACTAAAAGCGAATACGTCAGTTGATCCCCAACATCAATATCCTCCGCCTCAAGGGTAATGCTGTACAAAGCATCCTCGTCGGTTTGGATCGTTCCGGACGGTACCGAAACCCAGCTAGGCGGATCATTCATGTTGCTCACCTGCAGCTGCCAGGAGGAGCTGGCAAATTCTCCTTCACTGTCCGTCACTTTTACCGTGACAGTATGAGTACTCACCTGAGCATTGGTCGGCGTCCATTGGATTACCCCTGTGGCAGCATTGATTGTCATCCCCGTTGGTGCTGTATTAAGTGAGTAACTCAGGACGTCGCCGGCATCAGCGTCTGTGGCGTCCACGTCGGTCGTATAAAGGAGGTCTTCTTTTATCGTAATAATTCCCGTGGGTACGACGGTGATCGAAGGGGGCGTATTGACATTTTCCACACTGTAATCGAAGGATTTCTGCGTCACGCCGCCGTTGCCGTCATTAACCTGGACAATAAAACTGGCATCGCTGATGACATCGTTATTGCCGGGTGTACCGCTCAATTCACCGCTGTTCGCATCAATTTCCAGCCAACCCGGTTTGCTGCTTACAAAACTCCAGGCAATCACACCATCACCATCATCGCTACATTTGAGAGTATCAACAAACAACTCATTCTCAACCGCAGTAAAAGGTCCCGCCGTCAAGATTTCCGGGGCAACATTCGCAACTCTCAAATAAATTGTAATTGTATCACGGGAAGCCGGTTGATCTTTGAAATATACCTGAAAAGAGTCAAGTCCCACGGTGCTGTTAGTTGGTGCAAGCGATACGATTCCCGTGATAGTGTTTGATAAGGCTATCCAGCCCGGATTGGGAAATTCATCAAAACTGTAATTACTTGCCGTACCGCTGCCTTCATCCGGCGCCGACAGATCAAGTGTATAGATTGTATCTTCTATTAAATAGAAAGTATCGGCAACCGCCGTCACTGCAATGGAGGGAGTAAAATCATCAATCTCCGGGTATGCGATCGGCGATCTTGTATTCGTCACCTGCACGGTCCAGGACCGGGTGATTGCGGCGGAATTTTCGTCTTCCGCTCTGACGGTAACCGGATGATCGCCCACCTGGTTGTTATCCGGTGTCCAGCTGATCACACCGGTTGTACTATTAATCACCATACCAGTTGGATTGATCGTCAAACTGTAGGTAAGATTGTCACCCACATCCACATCGTTGGCGTCAATATCCAGACTGTAACCGGCATCTTCGGCAGTTACGACCGTTGAACCGGCTACCGGCGCGGCTATCCAGGTCGGAATATCATTGGTATTTTCGACAATAAATACAATGGTCTTTGTCGCTTCGCCGCCGTTGCCGTCGGTCACCCGGAAGGTCACATCCATACCGTCGGTGACGTCGTCATTGTCTGGTGTTCCACTGATTTCGCCGGTTGCGGCATCCAGAGACAGCCAGCCCGGATCGCCAGCGGTGATAGAATAGGTGATTATCCCCTGTCCTTCGTCGGAAGAATTCAGATCGTAATAAAATTCGGCATCTTCAGTGGCGGTCAGACTGGCAGGTGCGTCTATAAAAGCAGGAGTCACATTCTGAACCCGGAGATAGAGGCGCATATTATCGCTGCCGCCGTTGCCGTCATTAAAGGTAATATCCACATAATCCAGACCCACATGGCGATTGTCAGGCGTGCCGGAAAGTGTTCCGATTACCGTACTGGTCGTCGTCAGCCAGCCGGGTTTATGGTTGATGGTGTAAAGAGCCGCAGCGCCGTCGGCTTCATCATCGGCGGAAAAATCAACGGTATAAGCGATGTCTTCGGTGATGTAAACCGTATCCACCACAGTTGACTTGGGATTGGAAACGGTATAGCCGGTGATCGTGGGAGCGGCGTTTGCAATGGAGAGCGTGAAATTCAGCTCGTCCTGCCCGCCATTGTTGTCCGTAACGACAATGTTGATGGGATGATTTCCCACGGCGGCATTCAGCGGGATTCCGCTCAGAAGTCCGTCGGTTGTCAGGGTAAGATTCACCGGCAGCTCGCCTGCTGATGTATATGTGGGATTCCAATTGTCATCGTCGGATGTAAATTGAAAAGAATAATTAACCCCTTCGGTGGCGGTGGCGGTTGGGTTGAGGCTCGTGATCGTAGGCGGATTATT
>Ga0209614_1001357_pt1 | contig 18648 bp, 13 predicted proteins | sample BlaSprsedimmetaG_FD_185484 | JGI IMG/M metagenome (GOLD analysis project Ga0209614, IMG submission 185484) | Hot spring sediment bacterial and archeal communities from California, USA to study Microbial Dark Matter (Phase II) - Blank Spring... ... | reverse complement strand
GATCCGGGACTCGGTGCGGAAGGCACGGGAGACGCTGGCCGGTATGCCGCCGGCGATCCAACTGACGCTCTTTGGGCCGCTGTCAGCCACAGAGTCACAGAGAACACAGAGGGAAGGGGAAGGGGAGGGAACTCTCAGTGTCTCTGTGGCCAGTCTGGATCGGCGCGAGTTGGAGGATACGACGTTTTGGAATAATGCCGAGGCGCGGGTGGTAGAGGCGCTGCGAGCGTATGCCCGGCGGGCCGGCAATGGCAGGCGCGTCTCGCGTCGTCTGTTCGCCGACGACGCCCTGCAGGGCATCGCCTTCGTGGACCTCCTGCAGCGGCCCTTCGACGTGGCGCTGATGAATCCGCCCTTCGGCGCGTCCAGCGTGGGCAGCAAGGAGTACATCAAGGACGCCTACCCGCGCACCAAGAACGACCTGTACGCCGCGTTCGTCGAGCGGGGGCTGGAGCTGCTCCGTCCTGGCGGGCTTCTGGGCGCCATCACCAGCCGCACCGGGTTCTTTCTCACCAGCTTTCGCAAGTGGCGCGAGGAGATCCTGCTGGAGGAGGCGCGCCTGGTCGCCCTGGCCGATCTGGGCTACGGCGTGCTCGACACGGCGATGGTCGAGACGGCGGCGTATGTGCTGAGGAAATTGGGCATTGACAAATAGTACTATATATGGTACTATGCAATGGATTAAGGGCATGACCAAACGCGAGAAACTCTTGGAAAGAATGCGCAATAACCCTAGAGGGATTCGTCCCGAAGAGATTGATCACCTGTTAGGTTACTATGGTTTTGAGAAGAGACGGTCTGGCAGCAATCATTGTGTATACAGATACAGAGAGCAAGTTCTTATCGTGAGCTTTCACCGCGATTATATTCACCCCAAGTCCGTCAAAGAGATTCTAGCCATTCTTGACGAGTTATCCGAGACATAGTCTACAAGGAAGTGAACGTCATGGACAAGTCGATCAACTATTATATGAGCCTACCCTACACCATTGAAATGCAGCGAGATCCAGAAGCCGGTTGGTTTGTGCGTGTCAAGGAACTGCGCGGCTGCCTGAGCCAGGGGGACACGCCTGAAGAAGCCATAGAGATGATCCAAGAGGCAATGGAGCTCTGGCTGGAAGCGTCCCTGGAGGACAATCTGCCCATTCCTGAGCCCCGGTCGGATGAGGATTATAGCGGCAAATTTGTCGTCCGCGTACCACGCTCACTGCACCGGGAACTGGTGGAAGAAGCAGAACGTCAGGGCGTGAGTCTCAACCAGTACATCAACGTGGCGCTGGCCCGATCCGTCGGCCGGCTGACCCCGAGGCTCCAGCGAACCCATATGGCGTCAGCGCCAATGGCGGTCCACGACGAGCGCGTGCCCTACCCTGCCAGCCCGTTAGGGACGGAGCAGCGAGACGAACCGCCAGCAGACAGGCCGGACGCAGATCAGAGGGGGCAGAGGGAAGAACCGTGACGACCGTCCTTTTCCGCCTCCTCAAAACACCGATAGACGCCAAGGGCGACGCGCTGGCAGCCCAGATCGCGGCGTTGAACGACACCGGGCAAGCCGAGGAGACCTACACCCTCGACCCCGCTGACTTCGTCCTGATCCCCGGCTCCCCCTTCGCCTACTGGGTGAGTGATTCTGTTCGCCAGCTCTTCATCAAATTGCCCCGAGTGGGCAAACTGAAAGATGTCAGGCAAGGACTGATCACTGCTTACGATTTCCGTTTCATCCGAGCTTGGTGGGAGGTGCCCCCGGAGTGTATCGGTTACAGTGCTAAAGGAACTCGCCAGGGCCATGGCTGGGTTCTCTTCGCCAAAGGTGGTGCTTACTCTCCTTACTATGCTGACGTGCATCTGGTAGTGAACTGGTGGGAGGATGGTGAAGAGATTTGCGGCTTTGTCGATCCGGAGACCGGACGTCTGCGCTCAAGGCCCCAGAACACTGACTTCTACTTCCGCCCCGGCCTGACCTGGCCTTTGCGAACCACCAGCAACCTCAGCATCCGTGCCTTGCCTTCTGGCTGTATATTCGGCCACAAGGGCCCGTCTGCCTATGTGCCCGATGACGATCCGGAAGAACTGCTGGCCCTGCTGGCGGTGATGAACTCGGTGGTGTTCGAGTCGTTGGTAAAGTTGCAACTGGGCGCGGCCACTGCTGCTGCCCGCTCCTACGAAGTCGGCGTCATCCAGCGCACCCCCATTCCCGCTGATCTGGATAGGACACAGAAGGGACTAAGCGCTCTAGCTCACGAAGCTTACGACCTCCAGTGCGACCGTGACCGCACCGACGAAACCACCCACGCCTTCTGCCTGCCGGCCCTGGTTAGCCACAGAGACACCGAGGACACAGAGAGATCAAAAGAAACCCTCTGCGCTCTCTGTGCCTCTGTGGCAGAGGCAGAAGAATCCGCCCAGGCCCGCCTGACCGCCATCCAGGCCGAGATCGACGACACCGTCTTCGACCTCTACGGTCTGAGCGAGGCCGACCGTACCCTCGTCCGCGAGGAGATGGGGGTTAGCCACAGAGCCACAGAGGACACAGAGAAATCAGAGGAAAGCCTCTGTGATCTCTGTGCCTCTGTGGCAGATGAAGACGAACCCGCCCCGCCCGAAGACCTGCCTGCCCGCGTCCAGAACTTGCTGATGTGGTGCGTGGGGGCGGCCTTTGGGCGGTGGGACGCGCGGATGGCGCTGGACCCCACGCTGCTGCCGGCGCTGCAGGGGCCGTTCGACCCATTGCCGCGCTGCGCGCCCGGCGCGTTGGTCGGCAGCGACGGCCTGCCCCCGGCGAACGCGGCTGCCATCGCCCCCGAGGCCTGGCTGCGCGCCCGCGAGAACGTTAGCCACAGAGTCACAGAGGACACAGAGAAATCGGAGGAAAGCCTCCGTGCTCTCTGCGCCTCTGTGGCAAGTTCTTATCCCCTCCCCATCGCCTGGGACGGTATCCTGGTGGACGACCCCACCCATCCCTCGGACATCGTGGCCCGCGTGCGGGAGGTGCTGGCGCTCGTGTGGCAGGAGCGGGCGGACGCGGTCGAGCGCGAGGCGTGCGAGATATTGGGTGTGCGGGAGTTGCGCGATTATTTCCGCGATCCGCGCCGGTTCTTTGCCTTTCACATCAAGCGCTACTCCAAGAGCCGCCGCAAGGCGCCCATCTACTGGCTGCTCCAATCGGAACGGCGCAATTACGCCATCTGGCTCTACGTCCACCGTCTCAGGTCAGACGGTCTGTTCGTCGCCGGCCGCGACTATGCCGATGCCAAGGTCGCGTTGGAAGGAGCACGCCTGGAGGAACTGCGGGCCGGGCTGGAGGCCCTCGATGCCAGCGCCCGCCGCCGGCGCGAGCGCGAGATCGAGCGCCAGCAAAAGTTAGTCGCTGAGGTGACCGAGTTCCGCGATCGGCTGGATAGGATCGCCCTGCTCAACCTGCCCCCCGACCTGAACGACGGCGTGACCATCAGCATCGCGCCGCTGTGGGAGCTCGTGCCCTGGATGGAAGCGCAAAAGACGTGGGAAAAGCTGGCAGCCGGCCAGTTTGAATGGTCCACGATGGCGCGGCAGATGCGGCAGCGGGGGCTGGTGCGGTAGGCACCCCTTGCCAATGCCTCTCCCCTGTGATATACTCCTCTTGCAGATAATCTGCATCGCCTGATAAGCAGACAGGAGGGAATCAGATGGACGCGACGATCCAAGTCCGTCAGCGCGGCGTGGTGACCCTGCCGGCCGAGCTCCGGGAAAAGTACGGCATCGAGGAGGGGGATACCTTTCGCATGGTTGACCTCGATGGCATCCTCGTTCTAACCCCGATGGTGCCCATGGTTCCCGAGCTGGCCCGCGAGATCGAGCGCGCCCGGCTCGAGGCGGGGTTGAGCACGGAAGAGTTGCTGCGCGGCCTGCGCGAGCAGCGGGAGCGATACGCGCGGGAGACCTATGAACCAGGCCAGCCAGCATAAGCCCCGCGTCTTTGTGGATGCTGACGTGCTCTTTGCCGGGGCTGCCTCTCCCAGCGAGCACGGGGCCAGCCTCACGATCCTGCGGCTGGCCGAGATCACGCTGATCGAGGCCGTTACCTCTCACCAAGTCATCACCGAGGCGGAGCGCAACCTGGAGGAAAAGCTGCCCATGGCCCTGCCTGCGTTCCGGCTGCTGGTCAGTCGCTGCCTGCGGGTGGTCGCTGATCCACGGCCGGAGGATCTCGGCGCGTGGGCGGGGATGGCAGACCCGCAGGACCTGCCCATCCTCGTCGCCGCCGCGCACGAGGGATGTCCCTGGCTGGTGACATTCAACGTGCGCCACTTTCAGCCCGGTCATCCCGACGTGACCGTTCTCCGGCCTGGCGACCTGGTGCTGCGGGTGCGGGAGCTGTTGGCTGGACTAGAGTGAGGGGGTCAACGTACCCACACAGCGCGCCGGCCTTCTTCGCCTTGCCTTCTGTTTCATTGGGAGGTATAATCTCCTTACGCAAGTCTCGTTTTGTTACAAAAACTGTCACCAGATGAGAGAAATCTAAGAATAGGTGATATAACGATGTCTCGTTCTCTCTCCCCCCTCGAATCCAAACTCATCATGCATCTGGAATGGGAGAAACAGCCGGTGGTCACCATCGAACAGGCTAGGACCATCCTGGACTGCTCCTACGACCACGCCCGGCAGGTGCTCCACCGGTTGGCCCGCCGCCGCTGGCTGGCCCCCATCACGGCCGGCACGTACGAACTGATCCCTGCCGAGCGGGGTGAGCACGCCTTTCCCGATACCAACCCTCTGTTCATCGGCAGCACGCTGGTGACGCCCTACTACTTTTCCTTCGCCACCGCCGCCTTCTTCCACGGGCTTTCCACCCAGGCTGCGGCCACCGTCTACATTGCCACCACCGTGCGCAAGAAGCGACGGTTGCTCACCGTGCGCGGCAAAGCGTACCGGTTGGTCGTCCAACCGGCCCACAAGTTCTTTGGCGCGGCCGAGGTTGACGCTTACGGCAGCCGTGTGATGATGGCCGAACCGGAAAAGACCGTCGTGGATTCCCTCGACCGGCCCGCCTATGCCGGCGACGTGCCGGAGGTGGCCGCGATGCTGTGGCGGGGCCAGGGCCGGCTGGACTGGGAAAGACTGGCCGACTATGGACTGCGTGTCCGGTCTCAGGCCCTCGTTCAGCGGTTGGGCTATCTGGCTGATCTGCTTCAGCTACCTTGGGAAGGACCGGCCCGAACCCGGCTCCTGGATGCCGTCGGCAAGAGCACCCCCTACCTGGGCCGACCAAGCCAGTGGGGGACCGGCGGCGAATACGACGCCACCTGGCACGTCGTGGACAACGTCCCACGCCAGGAGCTGCTGGCCGAAATCGAGGTACGCTGATGATCGAGAAGCGGTTGGTCCAGTGGTACGCCTCCGATGCCGGCGTGGATCTCGACATCGCCGAGCGGGAGATCGTCCTGACCTACATATTGAGCATCCTGTCCGATAAGGGCCTGCTGAACCACCTGGCGTTCAAAGGCGGCACGGCCATCCGCAAGCTCTACCTGGGCGGCACGGGGCGCTTCAGCCTGGACCTGGACTTTACCGCTATCGGCGACGTTACCCCCGATGCGTTGGTGCTCGACCTGATCGGCCTCCTGCACGGGCAGACCTACCATGGACTCACGTTCACCATCCCCAGCCCGGACTATTACGCCACCGACGATTCCTGTGGCGCAGAGGTCACCTATCACCATACCTGGGTGACCGCAGGTCGCTTTGGCGTGCAGATCAGTTTTCGCGCTCGACCGCTGCTGCCAGCGTCGCCCACACCGTTGCGCCGTGAGCGGTACTTTGACTGGATGGGCATCGAGCCTCCGGACGTGCCGGCGTTGGGCCTGCTCGAAGTGATCGGCGAGAAGGTTCGGGCGGCGCTCCAACGCACCCGCGTGCGGGATCTCTACGACCTGTACCAGTTGGCCCACCAGCCCTTTGACCGGGATGTAGTGCGGCGAGTCGCGATCGTCAAATGCTGGGAGACACGCTACGTATTCGATCCTGTTGCTTTCCTGGCCAGCTTGCCAGAAGGGAAGCACGATTGGTCTGACCTGAGCCGATTGGTGCGGCGAGACCGGCTTGCTACACCCGATGACATTGTTCGAACCGTGCAGGAAGCCTATGCTTTCCTGGGCGAGATGAGCGAAGAGGAAGCGCGGCTGGCTGGCGATCCCTATGGCCGCGAGGTGCAGGTCTACAACCAGTTGCTGGACAAGCTGCGCGAACTGCCGTAGCTTCATTGAGGAGCCGTTTCGCGCAATCAGCGATGTGTAACGCCTTTAGGAGAACCGCATGCCTCTCGTAACGGAAGCACTGCTCAATCTGTTGCACAAGCAGGTGGAAGACCACGGTACCGTCGTCTGGTTTGACCCGCAGAGATGGTATCTGGATCTGGCCCGGACGCTGGAGCCGGATGTGGTGGCTGGCGCCGCCATCCACAGCTACGACCCGGAACAGGGTTTCGTCTGGCTGCGCCGCCAGTTGGAATCAACCTGGGGCGAGCGAACCGATCCCCCCCGGCTGCTCATCTACGTGCCGCTGGGCCAGGCCGAGGCGCATCAAGCGCTGGTCGAGTTCGAGGTCGCCGGCGTCGTGATACGACCCGGTCAGCAGCCTCCGGAGCAGAACACGGCTCTCGCCGCAGTCGCCCGCCGGGCGTTGGGAGCCGTGTTCCCGCCGGCGGCCCTGGAGGAGATCGTCGCCCAGGTCGAGGCCGGGCAGTTGTCCCTGGCGGAGCTGGACGAACTGGCTGAAAAGGGCGCCGAAGCGCAGACTGGCGCGATGGCCGTCATCTTTGGCAGCGGAAACGCCTCAGAGATGGCGCTCCGCTTTCTGTCCGACCCGGCGCTGGATCGTGAGATCGAGGCCCGGCAGGCCCTGGACAGCCTGGCAGAGCTGCTATCCGGTGCGCTGGGCGTCGCGCTCCCGGCAGACCAAGGGTCCACAGCGCTGCGGGCGCACCTGGCCCGCCAGGTGCTGGTCACCGACCTGATCGAAGCGCTGGGGGAGAGCACGCCTCAGTCCCTCCGCACGTTTGCCATCGCCGAGCGACCGGTGGCCCGCCAGGCGGCCCTGGATCTGGCCCATGCGTGGCGGATGCGGCGGGACCTGGCCGATAGCTACGTCCATTGGGCCGGACGGGTGCAGACCGAGATCGGGGCGGGGTCCCTAGACTTGCCTCTGGATGCTCTGGCCCATACCGAGACTTTTGCCGCTGGCGAGATCCGCCTGCAGAGGGAGGTCGAAACAGCGCTGGCGAAGCGGCCTGCCGCGCGCCTGGTCGAACTGGCCGAGGCGCGGCTCGGCGGCTTCTGGTCGGTGCAGAAACCAGAGATCAAGGCCCGCTGGGAGGTCGTCGCCGACGCCGGCCGGGTATTGGTCGAAGCGGCGCGGGTGGAGGGGGCGCTCAAGGGCAGGAAATGGTCGGCCGGTGCGCTCTTGTCCGGCTACACCCTTGGCGACCAGCCCTGGTGCGCGTTAGACACCGCCCAGCGCCACCTGGAGCGGGATTTCCACCGCTTCGAGCTCGACGTCCAGCAGCACGAGTCGCTGATCCAGTTGGTGGCGCAGGCTCGCCAGCGTTACGCGGCCGTGTCCGACGACCTGGCCGACCTGTTTGTGCGCGCCCTGGCCGCCGACCGGTTCGAGCTTCCCGGCGTCCTGCTCCAGGCCGACGTCTATCGGGAGATCGTGGCCCCGGCGGTGAAGGGCGGGCCCGTGGCGTACATCCTGGTTGATGCGCTGCGCTTCGAGATGGCCCGCGAACTCGGCGCTATCCTGGCGCAAGACTGGAAGCCCGATCTGACCCCGGCACTGGCCACACCGCCCACCGTCACCGAGATCGGGATGGCGGCGCTCCTGCCCGGCGCGGAAGGAGGGTTGACGATCACCCCTGCTGAGGGGAACCGGCTGGCCGCCGTTGTCGCCGGTGGGACGCTCAAAACGCGCCAGGACAGGCTGGCCCACTTTGACACGGCCGTCGAGGGGAACGTGGTTGTGGCCAAGTTGGACCAGTTGGCGCCGCTCTCGGACGCCCCCTTGAGTCAGGCCATCCAGTCGGCCGACGTCGTCGTGGTCACGGCGACGGAAGAGATCGATGGCCTGTGCGAAAACAACCCGGCGCTGGCCCGCCGTATGTTGGACGATGTCCTCAACCAGCTTCGCCGGGCGATCAAGACGCTCTTTGGGCTGGGAATCGAGACGGTCGTCATCAGCGCGGATCACGGCTATCTCTTTGGCGAAAAGCTGAGCAGCGGCGAGAGCATAGACGCGCCAGGAGGCAAGACGGCGGCCCTCAAGCGGCGGGTGTGGGTTGGCCAGGGCGGCGCGGAGGCGCCCGCCTATCTGCGCGCATCGCTCTCCGCCTTTGGCATCGGCGGAGAACTCGAGATCGCCACCCCATGGAACCTGTCTTGCTTCAAGGTGAAAGGCGGCGCTACCGAGTATTTCCACGGCGGCCTGTCATTGCCAGAACTGGTGGTACCGGTCCTGACCGTCCGCCCGGCGGCCGCTCGGACGCCAGCCGTCCCTGCCCGCGTGCGGTGGACGCTAACGCTGGGCAGCCAGACGATATCCACGCGCTTTCTCTCCGTCACAGTCGAGGGACGCTCGGAAGAGCTGTTGCCCATCCAGCCGCCGGCGATCCGGGTCGAGGTGCGGGCCGGTGACCAGTCTATCTCCGTGCCAGTGTCTGCTTCCTACGGCTTCCAAGAGGTGACCAGGGACGTCCAACTGGCGCTGGACACTGACCAGTCCCGGGCGATTGCCAGGAACACCGTCACGCTCATGATCACCGAGACGGAAACGATGCCATCCGTAGACGAGGTGACGGTGCACCTGCTGGACGCGACGACCGGCGTCAGTCTGGCGCGTCTGGAGCGTGTTCCGTTCTCCATCTCGTTGTGAGGTTGTGAGAACGAACCAGGCTCGAGGCTGTTGGTGAGAGGAACGAGGTGACAAGATGCCGGAATTGGATCGCAAGGTAAACGAGATCTTTGCGGGCAAGGTGGTGCGCAAGGACCTGGTGCGCCAGGTCAAAGTAGGCGCCAATGTGCCGACGTACGTCCTGGAGTACCTGCTGGGCAAGTACTGTGCCACGGACGATCCCGTCGCGGTCGAGGCCGGTCTGCGCCTGGTGCACAATACCCTGGCCGACCATATCATCCGGCCCGACGAGGCGATGAAGGCCCAGTCGCGGGTGAAGGAACGGGGTCAGCAGCGGTACATTGACAAAGTGTTGGTGCGCCTGGATGGCGCCAAGTACTGGGCGGAGGTGGTGAATTTCGGCAATCGCTTCGTCCACATCCCCGACACCTTTGTGCGGCGCTACGAGCGGCTGCTGGAGGGCGGGGTCTGGACTCAGATGGACATCGAGTTTCGTCCCGATGAGGAGGTCGGCGGCAAGACGCGGCCCTTTTTCATCACCGATCTGAAACCGATCCAGGTGGCTGCATTCGACCTGGACGACTACTGCGCCGCGCGGGCCGAACTGACGACCGATGAATGGCTCGACCTGCTGATCCGTTCGATCGGGTTTGAGCCGTCCGCCTTCGAGCGGCGGGTCAAACTGCTCATGCTGATGCGCCTGGTGCCCATGATCCAGCGCAACTACAACCTGATCGAACTGGGCCCCAGAGGTACGGGCAAGTCGTACGTCTATCGCGATCTCTCGCCCTATGCCATCCTGATCTCTGGCGGCAAGACGACCGTGGCCAATCTCTTCTACAACATGAGCACGCGCCGGGTGGGCCTGGTGGGCATGTGGGACGTGGTCGCCTTCGACGAGGTGGCCGGCATCAGTTTCAGCGACAAGACAGCCATCCAGATTCTGAAGGACTATATGGAAAGCGGCAGCTTTAGCCGGGGGCGGGAGGAACTGGTCGCGGAAGCCTCGATGGTCTTTAACGGCAACATCAACCAGCCGGTTGAAATGTTGGTCCGTGCAGGCACGCTGTTCCAACCCCTGCCGGAGGATATGCAGGACATGGCGCTGATCGACCGCCTGCATTTCTACCTACCCGGCTGGGAGATGCCCAAGATGCGGAACGAGTTCTTCACCGACCACTATGGCTTTGTGATCGACTACCTGGCCGAAGCACTGCGCGAGCTGCGTCGGCAGGACCGCACAGATGCGTTTGACCGCCATTACAGCCTGGGCAGCGATCTGAACACGCGCGATGCCAGAGCCGTGCGCCGCACTGTATCGGGCTTGGTCAAGCTCCTGCATCCTGGCGCTGATCCCGGCCGAGAGGAACTGGAGGAATACCTGGAACTGGCCCTGGAAGGGCGTCGCCGCGTCAAAGAGCAGTTGAAAAAGATGGGCGCGTTCGAATACTATCAGACTTCCTTCTCCTACGTGGACACCGAGGCGATGCGGGAGCACTTTGTCGGCGTGCCGGAGGAGGGTGGTCGGCAACTGATCAGCCAGGATCCGATGCCGCCGGGCAGTGTCTACACGGCTGCTCTGACCGACAGCGACAAGGTGGCCCTACACCGCATCGAGGTCAGTCGCATGAGCGGGTCGGGCAAGCTGCGGGTCACCGGCAGTCCTGACCGGGCGATGAAGGACTCTATCGTCACCGCCTTCGACCACATCGAGGCGAACAAGACACGTCTGGGGATCGAGCGTGACGTGGATAGCTATGACTTCCACGTCCAGATCGTAGACCTGATGCACAGCAAGGAAGGTTCACAAGGGGGAGTGGCGTTCTTCGTGGCGCTATACTCCCTGCTGCGGGAGAGGCAGGTGCAGGCCGGGCTGGTCGTTCTCGGGGAGATGACCATCCAGGGGAATATCCTGCCGGTGCGTTCGTTGGTGGAACCGCTGCAAGTCATCATGGACAACGGCGCCAGGCGGGTATTGGTCCCGATTGGCAATCAGCGGCAGTTCATGCAAGTACCGCCCGATATCCTGGAGCGGGTGGACCCGATCTTTTACTCAGAGCCGCTGGCGGCCGCTTTGAAAGCATTGGGGGTGAACTAGTCTGTAGGGTCTCCAAGATAGTGTCACCCAGAGGCCTCAAAACGCCCGTTATCTCAAAGATATTGGCACCGTGGCTCACGCTGTCTCACAGTTTTTGGCAGCAGATGCGTTTATCTCAAAGATAACGGCAGTGGCCTACGAAAGGGCTGGCGGCTTGTCTAAGATAGTGGCAGTAGACTATGTGGTGCAGGGCTCAATGACACTCTCATGGCAGTCGGAATCGCTCTACCTTGACAATGGCACATTCTAACTTTGGCGGCCTAGTTTCCGGGCAAGGCCCGCCGGGGCATAAAGTGCCCCGGCTACAGAGCTTTCGCCCCGTGAACGGGGCTCCTAAGCCCGATTCATCGGGCGCTGCTCCGTAGCCGGGCATTTGCGCCACAAACGTGGTTTTACGCTAATGTGCCATTGTCGAACTACTCAAAAGGTAGTACAACAAAGCCACTGCCAAAGATTCCAGTACAGCCAATGCTTGCGACCTGGTAACTACCTTGACAATGGCACATTCTAACTTTGGCGGCCTAGTTTCCGGGCAAGGCCCGCCGGGGCATAAAGTGCCCCGGCTACAGAGCTTTCGCCCCGTGAACGGGGCTCCTAAGCCCGATTCATCGGGCGCTGCTCCGTAGCCGGGCATTTGCGCCACAAGCGTGGTTTTACGCTAATGTGCCATTGTCGAACTACTCAAAAGGTAGTACAACAAAGCCACTGCCAAAGATTCCAGTACAGCCAATGCTTGCGACCTGGTAACTACCTTGACAATGGCACATTCTACCTTTGGCGGCCTAGTTCCCGGGCAAGGCCCGCTGGGGCATAAAGTGCCCCGGCTACAGAGCTTTCGCCCCGTGAACGGGGCTCCTAAGCCCGATTCATCGGGCGCTGCTCCGTAGCCCGGCGACTTTATCGCCGGGCATTTGCGCCACAAACGTGGTTTTACGCTAATGTGCCATTGTCGAATTACACAGGCACACTCCGTTCAACAGTTGTCATCTCTAATCCAGGGGGTGTCTCCGGCTTCAATAACTATCACTTAGCTAATTTCGATCAGCGTTTGCTCAGCCAATCCGCAACTGCTCTGGAGATCGAGATCACCAGTCGTCGCTACCTGAATACAGAATCACCATACCCAGTGAATGTCGGAGCACTTCCCAGTGATGTCCAGAGCTACCTTCTCCCCGAGGCCGGGTGGATCCAATCTGACGATCCGTTGATAGTTGCTCAAGCTCAAGAACTGGTGTCAGGTGCAACGAGGCAGGCTGAAGCTGTAGATGCTATTGTGGCATGGGTGAGAGGCAATATAAGATATGCAGGTGGTTCAGGTAATGACGCTTCGTCGGTCTTTCGCAATCGTAGCGGGGTCTGTGCTGGATTCTCGACACTGACCGTTGCTTTGTTGCGAGCAGTAGGTATCCCTGCTCGATACCATAGGGGCTGTGTAGCTAAATGGGGGGATGACGGTTGGGGCTGGGTGGTAGGCGATGCTGGCGGATGGCATGCGTGGGTTGAACTGTACTACCCCGATGCTGGTTGGGTAGGTTTAGATCCCCAAGTCTCGACAAACTATGCGGACACCGGACACATCTTTGCCGGCTTCGACCAGTGTGGCAAAGCGGGAACCGTGATTACCAGGACACATCACTATAAAGATGGCGGCTACCTCTATGACCTTCGAACTCCGTATACAAATTCTACCTGGTCTAGTCTTTGGGTAGCGAACATACCAGCCTGGAATAGACATCCGCTCAGAGCTATGCCCACTTCACCGAGCATTATGCTGCCCGTTACCAGTCCGGTCGGAAAATTGACTGTGCGAGTGGAGAACTTGAGTTGTTCGCGCCAAGATTGGCAGATCAGGACAGGATCTTCTTGGTTGAGTCCGCTTGTTGTGACAGGTACAATCGCTGGTACAGCCGAGATTTCAGTTAATGCTACGGGGATGTACACTGGCTTCTATAGTAGTCCGTTGATATTATATGCCACTTCTTCCCAGTGGGGGTGGCCGTGGGCTATATCACGTACTATCACTGCTAACCTGTGGTTGGTTGATCAAGTACATCAATCCTATCTACCGATTGTTGCAAAGGGAGAGTGAAATACGCACAATTTTGGCAAGTTGCGCCTAACATTGGTTCCAGCCGACGCCCACCCTTGCGCTTTAATGAATCGTGTCATGCTCGCGGTGGTGCTGGTAAGTCAGGTTGGTCTTGCCAGCGGGGGCGGGTGGGCGCGGCTGAACCTAGCCGTTGGGCGGGCAATCTGCAAGACCCTGGCAAGGAGCACGGCTCGTCACAACCAACGGCTATGATACATTAGGATCCGTCAACGCCCAGATATGGGGAATGCTGTAGATTCGGATAACGTTTACGTCAGAATTCCAATTGTCTAGCAGCCTTACGAAAGAGAGGAGAATTGCCATGATCAAACTGAGTAGGCGTGGATGGAGGATGCTGGTCATCATGAGTCTGGCCCTTTTGGCCATCTCCTTCCCCGGCTTCATAGCGCGGGCCTTTGAGGGCCGAGGTGGGGATGTGGTCATCATCGAAGCTGACGAGGTGATTGACGATGACCTCTACGTCGCCGCTGGCGAGTTCATCCTGAAGGGTACCGTCAAGGGCGATCTCGTGGTCGTTGGCGGCACCATCGAGATCAACGGCACCGTCGAAGGGGACCTCATCGCCGTGGGCCAGACAGTCGTCGTCAACGGCACGGTGGAGGACGATGCCCGTATCGCCGGCTATGCGTTGACCGTCGGCGGCGAGGTGATGGACGACCTTATCGCCGCGGGATTCAGCCTGGAGCACAAGAGCGGGGCCAGCGTGGGTGACGACCTGGTCTTTCGCGGCTACCAGGCGCTGCTGGCCGGCGATGTGGCTGAGAATGTAGACGTGGCCGGGGGAGCGGTCGAACTGGCGGGCACTGTCGGTGGGAGCGTCGCCGTGGACGTGGGCGGGACCGAGCCCGGGCCAGAGATGCCCCCTGGCTTCCCCTTTTTCCCTGGTCTTCCTACCGTGCCCTTGGTCCCCGCCGGCCTGACGGTGGATGAGGGGGCCCGTATTGCCGGGGATCTGCAGTACACCGCCAACGTCGAGGCGGACATCCCTGCTGGCATCGTGGCTGGCAGGACCGATTTCACCCAGTACGTCCCCGAAGTCGAGCCGGCGGCAGCCCTTACACCGACCGCTCGTGCGGGCGTCTGGTTCGCGGGCCAACTGCGCCGCCTGGTCACGCTGCTCTTGGTCGGGGCGGTGATGATGTGGCTGGTGCCCGACTGGACGCGCAAGATCGCCGGCATCGTGCAGACCAAGCCCCTGCCTAGCCTGGGATGGGGCGTGGTTGCCATCGCGGCCTTCATGCTGGCGATGTTGGTGCTCATCATCGCCACCGTATTGCTGGCTATCGTCTTTGGTGCCATGACCCTGGGCGCACTGGCGGGACAGTTCGCCGTGTTGGGCGGACTTGCGCTGGGCGCGACAGGCTTCGGGTTCAGCCTTGTCTGTGCCTACGTCACCCGGATCGCTATCAGCCTGCTGCTGGGGCAACTGATCTTCAGGCTCTTCAAGTCCCCGGCGGCTGAGCACCGCTGGTGGCCGATGTTGCTGGGCGTGTTGATCTTTGTCGTCATCACCGCCGTCCCCGTGCTGGGGTGGCTGGCAACGTTGGCCGCCGTGCTGCTGGGTCTAGGTGCAGTCTGGCTATGGGGGTATGACCAGCTGAGGAGCCGTAAGGCAGCGCCGGTTGCGGCGGAAGCGTTGTGACAGATGACACCAAACCGGCAACCCAGCCGAAAAGCGCAGCGAAGTGGTACCGCTATCGGAAAACCAATTCTCTCCCCGACAGGTTGCTACGTGAAGGAAGAAAGGCATTAGCTGAGGCAGAAGACGCCGCCCAACAACTCAATGGAGCCGACCCGGCCAGCTGCGGCAAAACGTATTTGAGATACTATCGAAGAGCTGGCCGGGCGGCTCATCTCGAGGCCGTTGGGCTGTGGGGTGTGGTTATTCCATGACCAGAAAAAGAGCCGTTGCCCTGGGCATCCTATTGGCGGAGATCATCATTCTGGTGCTCTATTCTCCGGGTGAGGATTTTGTTGCCTACTACAGCGCAGCGCACAACGGGTACTCCACATCGGCCTTTCTCTACCCGGTGTCCATGCTCGTGTTGGTCTACCCGATTGCCTGGCTGCCCTTCAGGGTGGCATATCTCGTGTGGGTGACAGCCATGTATACAGTATTTGGCATGTCCCTGTGGCTCTGGAAGCGAGATTGGGACTGGGTGCTGTGGGGGCTGGCCTGTACTCTCGTCTGGGTCTGCATGTGTGTGGGTCAGGTGACCCCGCTGATTGCCTTATTGATGGCACTTGCGTACCGGGCTGGGGGCGGCTTCTGGTCGGGCTTTCTCCTCGGCCTGGGAGCCATCAAGCCGCACCTGGTCATGTGGACTGGGCCTGCCATATTCCTGCGCGGGAAGTGGAAGATGTTGCTTGGGTGGTGCGTGGGTGTTGGGCTAGTTATGCTTCCCTCATTGCCGGCCATGGGTAGCTCGGGGAGAGATTGGGTTGAGATTGTGAGCTACTTCATGAGAAATCCCTACTCGATAGCTATCTGTAGATGGGTGGGGACGCCGGTGTGGGCATTCGTCATCATACTGGCTGGAGTGTGGTGGTTCAAGCAGGAGGAAATCAAGGAGCGCGAGCTGGCCATGGGCCTGATACTCAGCCTGTGGTTGGGTATTAACCTGTGGGAGTATGACCTGATACTCCTGGCCCCCGCCGTGCTCTATCTCGGCGGTGAGTACCTGGCCTGGTCTTTCGCCACCATTCACCTGTTCTGGCACAATCCGCTGCCACTGGTGGTGGGTGTGCTCTGGTTGCTGGCTACAGGCTGTTTCACAAGTCCAGAAGCTATCTGATCGCACTTTAACAAATCCGCATTTGATGCCAAAATAGGGTATCCTACGAACAGGAGGTATCCCTATGGCAAGTTTCAAGAAAAGGTCGCGCTGCGGCAAGTCCACGTTTCGCAGCAAGATAGAGGCAAAAGTCATTGACGAGTTGCTCTACCGCTTTGTCAGCCTGGTCAAGAAAGGGCTGGAGTTGATGCTGACAGAACCATCCAAGTTGGCGGCCGCCGAATTTCGAAAACACCCGGAATACAGCTACACCGCTGGCGACATTCCGGCGCTGACGTTATGGGTGGCGGAACAGGTGTACGAGATTCCTAGGTCCGAGTTCTGTCAACACGTGTTGGCGAACCCCGAGTGGTCAGAGTTGCTGGGAGTGTCCAGCCAAGCCGATCTTGATCGGTGGTTCGACTGGATCGCTGAGTGGAAAAGCATTCCCTTTCGAGCGATCGAACTGGCGGTGCACGATGGGCTGAAGGAAGGCGATCAGCGAGACCTTCGTCCGGCTACGCAAAAGCCAGCGGTGCAAGACGAGTTTGCCGAGTTCATTGGCGTCTCGCGGGTGATGAAGCTGCTCAGGAAGAAACTACGCCCGTTCTTGAAGCGTCTGGATGCTCTCGATCCTCCTCATCCACCCCACCGGCCCCGGGTCTACCGTACCCGATCGTTCTTGTTGGCCGAGGTGTTGCGCTGGATACTGGGATTCCAGTCCACAGAAGAGTTGCGGCGTAAACTCGAGCAGCACGTCCATCTGGCCGGGGCGGTCAACTTCAAACCGGGAGAAATCCCAAGCAAGTCTACGTTCAGCCATCGCCGGATCATCATCCCTCTGGATGACTTGAAGGCGATCTTGCACGCATTGGTAGAAGTACTCGTGAGATGTAAGGTCATCGACGGACGAGCCTGGGTGATCGACTTGTCCCGTGTGCCCACCTATAGCAGCGTGAGCAAGACCTACCCCGAGTCCCCCAATGGCAAGAGTGACCCTCAGGCCGCCTTCTGTGGTTATCCTGACAACGATGGTGGATTCCAATTCGGCTATTGTATGCTCTGGATCGTGGACTACAAGTCTGAACTGCCTTTTGCTGTGGTCTTCGGAGCTGGCAGCGCACAGGATAGTCCGCTGGCGAAGCCGCTTCTGAAGCAAGCGTGCGCGGAACATCCTGTCCTGGCACGCCGTTGTCAGTACATCAGTGGCGACAGCGGCTACGATGCCATCCATATCTTCGAGTTCATCCTCGAACGGCTTCGGGCCTTGCCAGCCATTACCAAGAACCCGCGCAACGCTGCTGACCCAACCAATACGGCGACGGATGCTTACTGCGTGTTGCGCCGCCCTGGCCCGTGGCATCAGATCGTTCACAACTGCCATACGGCTGTCGATCACTCCCACAGTTGGGCCAAGCTGACATTCAACCTCAAGTATCACAAGCACCGAGGTTGGGATGCCGTAGAACGCTGCGTGCTCTTTGCGGCCATCGCCATGCTGGGCGTGGCCTGGGTAGCCGTCAAGACCGGACATCCGGAAAAGATCCGCTCCGCGCGTACCTGGATCAGCTTCAACTAGCGCGTGCCCGATCGCTCGGTTACCCATCCCTGGTACTTTGCTACACAGTACCAGGATAGTGCTGTGCGCCTGTGTGTGGCTCAACGGCCAGAAACTAGGTCTGTCGCGTGCAAAGAAAGCACTTCGAACTAGCCGAAGCTTGCAGTGAACGACTTGCCTGTGCTTCTATGTCCCTGAAAATGCGGTTTTGTTAAAGTGCCTCCCGCCTCAGCGGGCCTTATAAAACACTCTGGAAAACCGTGCGAATTAACCGGGTCGCCGGTGTGGCCGAATTCGTCCTAATCCCGCTCGATTCACAGCTCTGCTCCCAGCTCCAACGCCAGGCTCTCCAAGGCTTGCAGTTCCCGGTAGGTCAGCGTCCACACGCTGGACTTGAAGACCTCCAGCAGGCCTCCCGCGAAAATCCACGGCGCTGCCAGGATCAGGATAAAGATGGGGAGACCGACCACGGCCGCCAGAATCCAGGGCACCACGCCGTCAAAGAGCAGGCTGGTCAGCCCCCACACGATCAGCGCCGGCAGGCCACCCAGCAGCCCCCCCACGACGATCAACACGAGAATGACCGGGATCAGCAGGATGGAGACGACGACCATCGCGATGGCGTAGCCGATGGTGATGCCGATCATGATCAGCCACATAAGCGCTACGTCCCTCAAGTGGCGCTTGACGAGATCAAAACCGGAGCGAATCGAGTCCATCACCTCCAGGTCTTCCAGGACACACGCCCGCCAAAAGAACTTGATCAGGAGCGAAACGGTCACCCCCACGACGATGGCCAGGATGACTAGGAGCAGGCCCAGGCCGATGGTGATGACGGTCCCAATGACGCTCAGTGCCGTGTTGTCCGTGGTCCAGGCCAGCAGCGGGAGGGCGGCCAGCCCGAACAGCAGGATGAACCCGACGACAATGGGCAGAGTGACGAGCAGCTTGATCAGAAAGAGCCGCCAGGCGGCGCGGGACCAGCCCAGTCGAAAGCCCTCGCGGATGGAGCGTTTCTCCCCTGTCTCTTCGTGATCGTTCACCATGCGGATGAGGGCCGTCTCCGCCACGTAGTGGGCTATTGTCCCTACGATGGCCATCAGCAAGATCAGACATACCAGCCCCACGCCGACGACGATCAAGATGTTTCCGACCTCGGATGGCATTTCGATGGACGGGAACCCGGGAGGGGGCCAGGTGAACTCGCCCCGGGGGGGAAGAACGC
>Ga0209614_1001356_pt1 | contig 18650 bp, 11 predicted proteins | sample BlaSprsedimmetaG_FD_185484 | JGI IMG/M metagenome (GOLD analysis project Ga0209614, IMG submission 185484) | Hot spring sediment bacterial and archeal communities from California, USA to study Microbial Dark Matter (Phase II) - Blank Spring... ... | reverse complement strand
TTTTAATGGCTGTTACTCATTCAAAAAGAAAAAAGATTGCGAAGAAGAACCCGGCAGCAAGAAGAAAAAAGAAGCCTCAAAGAAGCATCGGCAGGCGTGTCTTTTTCTTTCTGCTGAAGGCATTTGCTCTGGGAATAATTCTTTTTTCACTTTTCTTTTTAGCGGTTTACTTTGGTTTTACCGGGCATGTACCCAGCACCCGTCAGCTGAATGAAATTGCCAGTCCACAGGCTTCTGAGGTTTTTTCAGAAGATGGGAGATTGCTTGGTCGCTATTACATTGAAAACCGCAGCAATGTGAAATTTGAGGAGATTTCGCTCAATGTTATACATGCCCTGGTAGCCACCGAAGATGCCCGTTTTTACGAGCACCGGGGCATCGACGAAATTGCCCTGCTGCGGGTTTTTGTAAAAACCATTATCCTGCGCGACCGAAGCGCCGGTGGTGGAAGTACGCTGAGTCAGCAAATTGCCAAAAACCTGTTTCCGCGAAACGATGTGGGTATTCTTTCCATGCCGGTGAACAAACTGCGCGAAGCAATTATTGCCTACCGGCTTGAGCGCATTTATAGCAAGGAAGATATTCTGACTCTTTACCTGAATACCGTTCCTTTCAGTGAAAATATTTTTGGGATTGAACTGGCTGCCGAACGGTTTTTCAGTAAAAAGCCGGCAGACCTGACTGTTGACGAAGCAGCCGTGTTGGTTGGCATGTTAAAAGCCAACAATTACTACAATCCACGGCTTCATCCTGAGCGCTCGAAAGAAAGGCGGAATGTGGTGATTGCGCTGATGGTGGAAAACGAATACCTTTCAGCAGACGAAGGGCAAAGTTTCAAGGAGAAACCGCTGGAACTACGTTATCAGCGCATTTCGTACAACGAAGGTCCCGCTCCCTATTTTGTGGAAATGCTGAAACAGGAACTGATGGAGTGGTGTGCCGACAATGCCAGGGAAGACGGAGAACCCTGGAATCTTTTCACCGATGGCCTGCGCATTGAAACTACCCTGAATTTCGACTATCAGCAATACGCCCGGCAGGCAGTAAACGAACACATGAAAAGCCTTCAGGAAACATTTAATAATCACTGGGAAAATGCCGATCCGTGGCGAGCCGACAATTCAATTCTGGAAAGGGCTGTTCGGCGAACCGATCGATATAAAAGCATGACGCAGGCCGGTTTTTCCGAGGAACAGATCAATGAAGCTTTCAACCAAAAAATAACGGCACAGCTTTTTACCTGGGACGGAATGAAGCAGGTGGAAACCACACCACTCGATTCGGTGAAACATTATTTACGGTTACTTAACGCCGGTTTCCTGGCACTCGATCCTGCAACCGGCGAGTTAAAAGCCTGGGTGGGCGGCATCGACTTTCGTTTTTTCAAATACGACCACGTTCTTTCTGAACGGCAGGTGGGTTCAACCTTCAAGCCCTTTGTGTATCTTTCTGCTTTGGAGAATGGGTTAAGTCCGTTTGAATATTATCCCGCTGCGCAGCAGGTTTATACGAAATACCAAAACTGGTCGCCCGGAAATTCTGATGGGAAACACGAGGGGTACTACACCATGGAGGGGGCTGTTTCCAAGTCAGTGAACACAGTGGCTGCCGAGGTAATCATCCGAACCGGCGTTGAAAATGTCATTAACACAGCCCGCGAGCTGGGTATGAAAGCCGATTTGCCCAAAGTTCCGTCGCTGGCGCTGGGCGTAGCATCTGTCAGCCTGCAGGACATGTTATTCGCTTACGCCACCCTGGTAAACGGCGGAGTTCGCTCATACCCCTTTTACCTGAAATCAATTTCGGACAGCGAAGGGAATCTGCTGGTGGAGTTTGACCGGACGGAACCCCAAAAAACCGGTTTGAATGAAGTGAACTGCCGGATAATTACCCGCATGATGGAAACCGCTGTGAACGAAGGAACCGGTACAAGAATCCGTTCAACCCATCGCATTCGCGGCGATTTTGCCGGTAAAACCGGAACTACCCAGAACCACTCCGATGGCTGGTTTGTGGGGCTTACGCCACATTTGGTTACCGGCTGCTGGGTGGGTGCCGAAGACCCCGGCATTCATTTCCGTACACTCACCTACGGGCAGGGCGGTTACATGGCGTTGCCGGTGGTTGGCCGCTTTTTCAGTAAACTTTACAGCGACCCCAAATACCAAAGGTTACAGCAGGTGCATTTCCCCGGGTTAAACCAGGAATTGCTTGCCGGCCTTGAGCTTCCCCAATACAAAGAGATGCTGGAGATTGAAAGGCCCGACAACCTGATCGAGCGTCTGTTTGCAGGAAAAAGCAACGAAGAAAAATTACATGAAATACAACATCCGGAGAAAACAGAGGAGAAAAAAGGATTATGGCAATCCATTAAAGGAATTTTCAAAAAAGGAAAATAATTTCTCTATCTTTATGAAAAAACATTATGACTAAAAAAATACCGAAACTTGTTCAGGACGATATGTGGCTGCAGCCTTATGCTGATGTAATTACCCATCGGATAGAAACAGCCAGAATGAAAGAAAAGGAGCTGACTGGAGACCGTTCACTGTATGAATTTGCCAGTGGCCATCTTTACTTCGGGCTTCACAAAACTTCAGAGGGCTGGGTAATGCGCGAATGGGCGCCCAATGCCACTTTTATTTACCTGGTAGGATCGTTTAACAACTGGGAAGAGCAAAAGCCGTATGCCTTTGAGCTTGTTGGCGACGGCGTTTGGCAACTCAACCTAAAAGATGATGAGTTGAAGCATGGCGACCTTTATGCGCTTTCCATGCACTGGGCAGTTGATTATGGCAAACGTGTTCCGGCATGGGCCAACTATGTGGTGCAGGACCCCGAAACCCATATTTTTAACGCTCAGGTATGGCGGCCCGAAGAAGTTTATCAATGGAAAAACAACGGTTTTAAAGGAATAACCGATCCCCCGCTTATTTACGAAGCCCACATTGGCATGTCGGGCGAAGAAGAACGTGTGCATACCTACAACGAATTCAGGGAAAAAATGCTGCCCCGCATAAAAGAAAACGGGTACAACACGGTACAATTGATGGCCATTCCCGAGCATCCGTATTACGGCAGTTTTGGGTATCATGTGTCCAGTTTTTTTGCGCCTTCATCGCGGTTTGGAACGCCTGACGATTTGAAGCGGCTCATAGATGAGGCTCATGGCATGGGCCTGGCTGTTATTATGGATATTGTACACTCTCATGCTGTAAAAAACGAAGCGGAAGGTCTGGGAAAATACGACGGCACGCGGTATCAGTTTTTTCATGAAGGTGGAAAAGGGGAACACCCGGCGTGGGATTCCTACTGTTTCAATTATGGAAAAAACGAAGTATTGCACTTTCTGCTTTCCAACCTCAAGTTCTGGCTCGAAGAATTTCGTTTCGACGGGTTCCGTTTCGATGGCGTTACCAGCATGTTGTATTTCGACCACGGACTGGGCAAAGCCTTTTCTGGTTACGACGACTATTTTGGGCAAAATGTGGATTTGGAGGCCATTACATATATTGCACTGGCTAATAAGTTAATAAAGCAGATAAAATCAAACTCAATATCCATTGCTGAAGATATGAGCGGAATGCCGGGGCTGGCTGTGCCGCAAGAAATGGGTGGCCTGGGTTTCGATTACCGAATGGCCATGGGTGTGCCCGATTACTGGATAAAACTGATTAAGGAGAAAAAAGACGACGACTGGGAAGTGGGTGATATTTTTTACAACCTCACCTCGAAAAGGATGGATGAAAAGGTAGTGAGTTATGCCGAATCGCACGACCAGGCGCTGGTAGGCGACAAAACCATCATTTTCAGGCTCATCGATAAGGAAATGTATTTCAGCATGCGGAAAGACCAGCCCAACCTAATTGTTGACCGCGGAATTGCCTTGCATAAAATGATTCGGCTGATAACGGCGACCACTGCCGGTGGAGCTTACCTTAACTTTATGGGCAACGAATTTGGCCACCCCGAGTGGATTGACTTTCCGCGCGAAGGAAACGGCTGGTCGTATAAACACTGCCGGCGGTTGTGGAGCATTGCCGAAGATCCCGGATTGAAATACCACTGGCTGTACGATTTCGATAAGGAAATGATTCGCTTTATCAGCGATAATAAACTGCTCACCATTCCACCTGTTGATTTTGTAATGGAAAATAAACCCGACAAAGTACTTGCCTACCATCGAGGTCTGTTTTTGTTTGTGTTCAATTTTAACCCAACACAATCGTTTACCGATTACGGAATTCCGCTGGGGCCGGGCAAATACCAGATTGTTTTAAGTACCGACTCGGGCCATTTTGGCGGGCACGACCGCGTGGACCAGGACATTCCGTATTATACCCTGCCCAGCGGCGGGCTGTCCAGTCAGCATTACCTCAAGCTTTATCTTCCGGCGCGCACGGCACTGGTTTTAAAAAAGATTAATTTTCCAAAAGTGAAATAGATATGGGGGCAAAATTCCAAACGGAGGTTCAGATTCCGGAATTTGCCTGGAAAACCGGATATAGCAAACCGGGCTTGTTCATGGGGTCGTGCTTTACCGAAAATGTGGGCAATAAAATGGCTGTCCTGAAATTCCCGGTGGATATCAATCCCTTTGGCATTTTGTACAATCCGGTTTCGGTGGCTCACGGGCTTAGGTTTCTTCTTCAAAAAAAGAGGTTTTCTGAAAAGGATTTGAGTCTGCACGATGGGTTGTGGCACAGCTTTTTTCATCACAGCCGGTTTTCTTCACCCAACCCAGAAGAGACACTCCACGCAATAAACAGCCGTATGGATTCATCGGCAGCATTTCTGAAAAATGCAAAGTTCCTTTTTCTGACCTTTGGTACCGCCTGGGTGTATGAATACAAACGTACCGGCCAAACGGTTTCCAACTGCCATAAGATTCCCGAAAAAGAGTTCAGGCGATTCCGGTTAACGCCCGGCGAAATTGTGGAAGAATACCGGCAGTTGCTTTCAACCCTTTGGGAGTTTAACCCCGAAATAAAAGTCGTTTTCACGGTAAGTCCTGTCCGGCACTGGAAAGATGGCGCCATTGAAAACCAGCGAAGTAAAGCTACTCTTTTGCTGGCTATTGACCAACTGGTAAGGGGTTTCGGAGAAGAGCGGTGCAATTATTTTCCGGCTTATGAAATTGTGATGGACGAGCTGCGCGATTACCGTTTTTATGAAGAAGATATGATACATATTTCAGCGGCGGCGGTAAATCATATCTGGGAAAAATTTCAAAATGCGCTGGTTGATGAAGAAAGCAGGGAAATAGCAGAAAAAGTGAAAAAAATTGTCTCTGCTGTGAACCATAGGCCATTTAATCAGTTTACAAAGGAACATCTGCATTTTTTAAAACAAAGTTTACAGAAGCTTTACAGCCTTGAGAAAAAAAATACGTATCTTAATTTTAGTTTTGAAAAAGAACATTTTTTGCAACAAATAAGTAAAATGGGAAAAAGTACAGATTCCTGAAAATTAAACAATATGAGCTACCTCAAATTTGATAAAGAACAATTAATAAACCTGGAGTATTCGCTAAATCGTGAGATTTTACGGTCGAACCGGGCAGGTTCTTATATAAGCACCACTTTAAATGGTTGCAATACACGTAAATACCATGGGCTTCTGGTGTGTCCCATTAGTAACTTTGGAGGCGAAAAGCATGTGCTTCTTTCTTCGCTCGATGTTTCACTGGTTCAGGGAGAAGAAGAATTTAAGCTGGGAATTCATCAGTACAAAGGAGGGCATTACGATCCCAAAGGGCACAAATATATTCGAAACATAGAATTTGACCATATTCCAAAAATTACCTACCGGGTTGGCAATGCCATTCTTTCCGTTGAACGGCTGCTTGTTGCCAAAAAAGAACAGATTCTCATACGCTATTCGCTTGAGGGTGATGGAGAAAATGTTATGCTCCGGTTTAAACCGTTTCTGGCTTTTCGGAACATTCATCAACTGAGCAAAGCCAACCTGTATGTAAACAGCAAAGTAAAACAGGTGCCCAATGGCATAAGTGCCAAGCTGTATGAGGGCTACCCCGATTTGTACATGCAGTTTAACAGGAAAAATGAATTTGTTCCGGTGCCCGACTGGTATTACAACATTGAATACCTGAAAGAACTGAACCGGGGGTATGAATATCTGGAAGATTTGTTTGTGCCCGGTTATTTTGAATTGCAGCTAACTCCCGGCGAATCGGTCATTTTTTCTGCCGGAACAGAAGAATCGAAACCTGTTTCATTAAAGCAGCGGTTTACCAGGGAGCTTAAAAAAAGGACCCGGCGATATACGTTTATGGGGTCGCTGAAAAATTCTGCAGAACAATTCATTTTTCAGAAAAAGAATGAAACCGGAATAATTGCTGGATTCCCCTGGTACGAAAGCAATACAAGGCAAACTTTTGTGGCCCTGCCCGGTTTGGCGCTGGCAACCAATAATCACAGCCTTTACCCCAAGGTGCTGAATACGTATAAAAAATACCTCAAAAACGGATTGTTTCCCGACAATATTTTTAGTGAAAATACAGAAGGTCATTCTGCCGATTCAGCGTTATGGTTTATCTGGGCAGTGCAGCAATATGCCAACACACAGCGCTCGCCCCGGGGGGTTTGGCTGAACTACAGCAACACAATTAAAGAAATACTTGCCAGCTACAAAAACGCAACGTCTGGTTACATCAGAATGACACCTGACGGACTGATTTATGCTGAAAAAGAAAATACAGCGCTTACCTGGATGGATGCGTATGCCGATGGCGATCCGGTTGTTCAGCGGGCAGGCCTTACGGTTGAAACCAATGCCCTGTGGTACAATGCCATCGTTTTTGCCCTTGAAATGGCCAAAATTGCCGGCGATACTGATTTTGTGCAGCAATGGAACGACATGCCGCAAAAAGTGGCTGATGCATTTTTGCATACCTTCTGGAATCGGGGGCACGATCATTTAGCCGATGTGGTAAAAGACGGAGTGCCCGATTGGGCCGTTCGTCCCAACATGGTTATTGCTGTTGCATTAGACCATTCGCCGTTAACCAAAGAGCAGAAAAAGATGGTTTTGAGTGTGACCAAAAGAAAACTGCTTACCAAACGAGGGTTGCGCACCCTTTCGCCCGACCATTTGCGCTATAAGGGGTTGGTTGAAGGCGGACCGGCACAACGCGATGTGGCCATCCACCAGGGAGCCGCCTGGCCCTGGCTCATGCAGTTTTTTATTAAAGCATACCTCGAAATTCACGGAAGCGGCGGTTTGCCTTTTGCAAAACAGTTGCTGGAGGTTTTTGAGGAAGCCATGACCGAACACTGCGTAGGAACCCTTTCGGAAGTATATAACGGCGACCCGCCCCATAAAGGCAAGGGAGCCATCTCGCAGGCCTGGAATGTGGCGGGTATTTATTATGCTTTGCATGTAATTCAGGGGTATAAACATAAATAAACCAACAGTTATGAAAGTGCTGATGTTTGGATGGGAGTTTCCTCCCCACATTTCGGGAGGGTTGGGAACAGCCTGTTACGGGTTAACCAAAGGACTTGCCGGGTTGAAAAATACCGATGTGCTTTTTGTGGTGCCAAAAGCTTTTGGCGACGAAGACCAGTCTGTTATTCAGCTCATTGGTGCAAACAAAATTCCGGTTGCACAGAAAGAAATATTTTTTGAAGAGGCCGGAAAAAAAATGGATTACCTGGAGGTACAATCTGAAATTATACCTTATGTGAACGAAGAAGAATTCTGGAATCTGAAAAAACAGCGGATGACATCGAACCCCCGATTTGTAAAAACAACCGAAGGTCTGAACATCGAATTCAGCGGGACTTATGGCCCCAACCTGATGGAGGAGATAAAAAACTATGCCCTGGTAGCTGAAATTATTGCACAGGACCGGTCATTCGACCTGATCCATGCTCACGACTGGCTGGCTTATCCGGCAGGAATTGCCGCTAAAAACATTTCGGGAAAACCGTTGGTTATTCATGTGCATGCCACCGACTTCGACCGCAGTGGAGGCAATGTAAACCCCACCGTTTATGCCATTGAACGGCAGGGTATGGAAATGGCCGATAAAATAATTGCCGTAAGCAATTTTACCCGGCAAACCGTAATTGAAAAATACGGCATCGCGCCCGAAAAAATTACCACGGTTTACAATGCCGTGGAACCTGTTTTTGGACGTAAAAAGAAAAACCTCAGGAAGGGAGTGAATGAAAAAGTGGTTACATTTTTAGGCCGCATTACCCTGCAAAAAGGACCCGAATATTTTGTGGAGGCCGCATGGCTTGTGCTGAAAAAAATGGATAATGTGCGTTTTGTAATGGCCGGCAGTGGCGACAAAATGAACGAAATGGTTAACCGTGTAGCCCACTTGGGCATGGCCGATAAATTTCACTTCACCGGTTTTCTGGATGCCGACGATGTTTATCAGATGTTCCGCATGACCGACGTTTTTGTAATGCCATCGGTTTCCGAACCTTTTGGCATTGTTCCGCTCGAGGCCATGCAGGCCGATGTGCCAGTTATTATTTCTAACCAGTCGGGGGTTTCCGAAATACTGAACCACGCCATAAAAATCGACTTTTGGGATACCTATGCCATGGCCGACTTCATTTACGGGCTTCTCAAATATCCTGCATTGTCCGGGTTCCTTAAAAAATCAGGAAAAAAAGAAGTTGGCGGACTAACGTGGCAACAGTCGGCCCAACATGTTCGTAATGTTTATGCCAGTTTACTCAATATGTAACACTCTTAAAGATAAGAAAATATGAAATCGATATGTTTGTTTTTCCAGGTTCACCAACCGTTCAGGCACCGCCGGTACCGGTTTTTCGACATTGGCAACGATCATTATTATTACGACGACTACGCCAATGAAACTATCCTCCGAAGAGTGGCAGAAAACAGCTATTTGCCCACAAACAAACTGTTGCTGAAGCTGGTGAAAAAAACCGACTGCAAATTCAAGGTATCTTTTTCAATTACCGGGGTTGCTTTGGAGCAATTTGAGCTTTATGCCCCCGAGGTTATAAAATCGTTTCAGGATTTGGCCGAAACGGGCTGCGTGGAGTTTCTTTCCGAAACCTTTTCTCATTCGCTTGCTTCGCTTAAAGACAAAGCAATATTTGAACAACAGGTAAAACTTCACGACCAGCGCATTTTCGAGTTGTTTGGTCAAAAACCGAAAGTTTTCAGAAATACGGAAATGATTTATTCCGACAGCATTGGAGCACAAATTTACCAAATGGGGTATAAGGGAATGCTTACCGAAGGAGCGCGGCATGTGCTTGGCTGGAAGAGCCCCAACTTTGTTTACGTGAATGCCTTGAATCCGAGGTTGAAAGTGCTTATGCGAAACTATAAACTCAGCGACGATATCTCTTTTCGTTTTTCCAACACCAACTGGTCGGAATACCCGCTCACAGCCGATAAGTTTACCGGATGGCTGAATAAACTCGACCCTAAAGAGGAAGTGGTTAACCTGTTTCTCAGTTACGAGTCGTTTGGCGAACGTCAGCCAAAAGAGAGTGGTATTTTTCGTTTTCTGGAGCATTGGGTACAAGATGTGGCGAAAAGTAAAACATTGAAATTTACCACGCCCTCGGAAGTGTTGAATGAATTGCAGCCCGTTTCGGTAGTCAGCGTGCCCAATCCCATTTCGTGGGCCGACGAAGAGCGCGACCTCACAGCCTGGCTGGGCAACGATATGCAGAAAGAGGCTTTTGAAAAATTATATGATCTTCGCCACCGAATGACTTTTTGCAGCAACGATGAATTGCAAAAAGACTGGAACTATCTTCAGGTAAGCGATCATTTTTACTACATGTCAACCAAGTTTTTTTCAAACGGCGAAGTACATAGTTATTTTAACCCGTTTGACTCGCCTTTTGAAGCCTTCATTAACTACATGAATGTATTGAGCGATTTTAAAATAAGACTGAATACGGTAACTCCTGAAAATGAATTGGAGCAGGAAGTTGCCGCGCTGCAAAAACTCATCGACGAAAAAGAGAAGAAAATCAGAAAAATGGAAGCTGAATTGCAACGGTTTCAAAAACCAAAACCACGAAAAAAGCCTGCCGTCAAAAAGAAGTAAAAATACATACCGCATTCATGTTATATCATTTACAAATCAGTCAGATTAATCTTTAATTTCAGATTATTTGTGAATAGAAAATGTATTTTTGCACTTCGTTTTAAGGATACAAAAAATTTAATCATGAAGACAGAACAAAACAAATATATACACTGGGTGGAAAGCGATCAACCGAACTGGAAGAAAATAATTGTTGAATCGCACATGCCCGATACCCTTTTGCCCCTGCGCGAACTATCGAAAAACCTTTGGTGGGTATGGAATACAAAAGCCCGCAACCTGTTTAACCAAATCGATGAGAAATTGTGGGAAGAGTGTGCGCACAACCCTGTTTTAATGCTCGATGAGGTAAGCTACAAGCGCTTTCAGGAGCTGGAAAACGATCAGCAATTTCTTTCCGAAATGAATCGGGTGTACGACGAATTTAACCGGTACATGGAAGAACGGAAAAACCTGGCCGAACCGAAAATTGCCTATTTCAGTATGGAATACGGGATGCACGATTCCCTGAAAATTTTCTCAGGCGGACTGGGTATGCTTGCCGGCGACTATTTGAAAGAAGCCAGCGACATGAAAGTGAATCTCACAGCCGTTGGGTTACTTTACCGGTATGGTTATTTCAAACAGGCCTTAAACCTGCACGGCGAACAAATGGCGCAATACGAATTTCAGGATTTTTCAAAAATTCCGGTACAGCCTGTGCTTGCAGGGAATGAGGAATGGCTGAAAATTGAGGTAGAATTGCCCGGCAGAAAATTGTGGGCACGGGTATGGCAGGTAAATATCGGGTCGGTGAAACTTTATTTGCTCGATGCCGATTTGCCTGAAAATCAGGAACAGGACCGTTTCGTAACCCATCACTTGTATGGGGGTGACAATGAAAACCGGCTGAAACAGGAAATTTTGCTTGGAATTGGTGGCATTAAAACCCTGAATAAATTGGGATACGATGCCGATATCTACCATTGCAACGAAGGCCACTCAGCGTTTATTGGGCTGGAGCGTATGTCTAACATAATGGAAAAACACAGGCTGAGTTTTGCCGAAGCTAAAGAGGTGGTTCGTGCGTCAACGATTTTTACAACCCATACACCTGTACCTGCCGGCCACGACTCATTTCACGACGATCTTTTCAAATACTACATGGAATCTTTTCCCGAAAAGTTGCAGCTCGAGTGGGATGAGTTTATCAGGCTGGGAAAAGCAGCTGCACACGAAGACCATTTCAATATGAGTTACCTCGCAGCCAATCTTTCGCAGGGAATAAACGGCGTGAGCAAGCTTCATGGCGATGTGAGCAAAGCTGTTCTGAAATCGCTCTTTCAGGGCTATCTGGAGGAAGAACTGGAAATTGGTTATGTAACAAACGGAGTGCATTATTCCACCTGGACAGCACCGGAATGGAAAAAGATGCACAAAAAATATTTTGGGGAAGATTTTCCCGCAACCCAGTTGAATTTCGATGTATGGAGCCATATTTATCAGGCACCCGAAGAAGAAATTTGGGAGTTACGCTCGGTTTTAAGGAAAAATCTTGTCAATTACATTAAGGAACGCTTTTCCGATAACTGGATAAAGCGAAACGAAAATCCGAAACTGATTTCCGAAGTGATGGGAAAACTCGATCCCAACGCACTTACCATTGGATTTGCCCGCAGGTTTGCTACCTATAAACGGGGTCACCTGCTGTTCAGAAACCTCGACCGGCTTTCCAAAATTGTGAACAATCCTGATATGCCTGTTCAGTTTATTTTTGCAGGGAAAGCACATCCCGCCGATAAAGCAGGGCAGGATTTGATCAAATACATTGTTGATATTTCCAAACGGCCCGAATTCAGGGGAAAAATTCTCTTTGTACAAAATTACGACATCAACCTGGCAAAAATGCTTCTGCAGGGAGTTGACGTTTGGCTGAACACACCAACCCGCCCACTGGAAGCTTCTGGCACAAGCGGAATGAAGGGCGTGATGAACGGAACACTTCATTTTTCGGTACTCGACGGCTGGTGGGTGGAAGGCTACCGCAAAGATGCCGGATGGGCACTGCCTGCCGAACGTACGTATGATGTACAGGATTTCCAGGACGAACTGGATGCCGAAACCATTTATAACTTGCTGGAAGAGGAAGTGGTTAAAACTTTTTACAACAGAAATAAACAGGGCATTCCGGTAGAATGGGTTGAAAAAATCAAAAATACAATGGCGCTGGTAGCTCCTCATTTTACCACAGGCAGAATGATGAAAGATTATCAGGACCGTTACTATCATCCGCAGTTTGAGCGGAGCCGGAATATTGTGAACGAGGATTTTAAATGGGCCAAAGAACTGGCAGAGTGGAAACATCAGGTGAGTGTGGTGTGGGACCAGATTAAGGTGAAAAAGACCGAAGTGGCCGATGGTGTGAATAACATCATGAAAATTGGCCAGGAGTATCCGGTGAGGGTGGAGGTTGACCTGAAAGGGTTGTCGTACAACGAGGTAGGTTTGGAGCTGGTGGTTACTGAAAACGGAAGCCGTGAAGCACCTAAAATTGTGGAAACACTCAATTTTGAGGTAGAGCGTTGCGAAGGTGATGTATGCTGTTTCAAACTGAATTACCGTCCGGTTCATCCCGGCTCGTTCAACTACGGGTTCAGACTTTACCCGAAAAATGCAGGACTGCCGCACCGCCAGGATTTCAGGTACGTTAAATGGTTGTAAAATAAAATAACATGAGCAAAAACATTCTGGGAAAAAAGATTAAAGAATTTCGCGAATTCAGGCAAATTACCAGAGAGGATTTGGCTCTTAAAGCCAATCTCGACAAGCAGCAACTTGAAAAGATTGAAGAAAAAGGGGTGATGCCGTCGCTGGGTCACCTCATAAAAATTTCGAGAGCCCTTGGGGTGCGCATTGGTACCTTCCTCGACGACCAGGATCAGGTGGGGCCGGTAATTGTGAAAGCGGGCGAAGAAAAAGCGAGCCTCAGCTTTTCAACCAAAGACGAAAGCAGCCGGGAGCACCTGAACTTCTTCTCGCTGGCGCAGGACAAGGCCGGGAGGCACATGGAACCTTTTATTGTTGAAATTGAACCATCCAAAGAATCGGATTACAAACTTTCAACACACGAAGGGGAGGAGTTTATTTATGTGCTGGAAGGCAGCATCGAAATCAACTATGGAAAAGAAGTTTACCAGGTAAATAAGGGAGATACCATTTACCTCGACTCGGTGGTGGCCCATAATGTGCATGCAGCGGGCGACCAGCCGGCAAAAATTCTGGCGGTGGTTTATACACCCGTTTAATTCAATACCCGGTCTACCAAAAATCTTGAATAAAAAACTACATGCAATTACTCGATTATACTTTGGGCGGAATTCTTGAACGATGGGCGTACGAAACACCCGACAAGGAGTTCATTGTTTATCCCGACAGAAATTTGCGGTTTACATACAAACAGTTCAATCAACGGGTTGATGCGCTGGCTAAAGGGCTTCTTTACCTGGGGGTGCAGCCCGGAGACAAAGTGGGCATTTGGGCGAAAAACGTTCCCGACTGGACCACCGTGATGTTTGCCACGGCCAAAATCGGCGCCGTTTTGGTTACCATTAATACCAGCTATAAAATTGCTGAGATGGAATACCTGTTGAAAAATGCCGACATCAACACCCTGTTTCTTGTGGATGGTTACCGCGATAGCGACTACATTCAGATGATGTTTGAGCTGGTTCCGGAATTAAAGGAACAGGCAAGGGGCGAACTGAAAAGCGAAAAATTTCCGGAACTGAAAAATGTGGTTTTCATCGGACAGCAAAAGCACCGGGGTATGTTCAATACCAGCGAACTTATTTTGCTGGGGAACCATGTGGACGACATCGAGCTGGAAAGCATCAGGGAAACAATTGATTGCCACGATGTAACCAACATGCAATACACCTCCGGCACTACCGGTTTCCCAAAGGGGGTTATGCTTTCGCACCACAACATTCTGAACAACGGTTATGCCACCGGGCAGTGCATGAAATTTACTTCTGACGAGCGGCTGCTGGTATGTGTGCCCATGTTTCACTGTTTTGGCTGTGTACTGGCGCTTTGTGCTATCGTAACACATGGAGCTACCATGGTGTTCAACGAGGATTTTGATCCGCTTACGGTGCTGGCATCGGTGCAAAAGGAAAAATGTACCGCACTTTACGGTGTGCCCACCATGTTTATTGCCGAATTGAACCACCCTATGTTCGATATGTTCGATTTGAGCTCCCTGCGGACGGGTATCATGGCCGGTGCCCCATGTCCCATCGAAACCATGAACCAGGTAATGACTAAAATGCACATGAAAGATGTCATTATCGTTTACGGACAAACCGAATCTTCCCCGGGAATGACGGCAACCCGTGCGCACAACTCACCCGAAGTGCGGGCTACAACCGTTGGTTTCGAATACCCAAACGTGGAAGTGAAAGTTGTAAATCCCGAAACCGGTGAAGAGTGCCCGCCAGAAGTTCAGGGCGAAATCTGTTGCCGTGGATACAATGTAATGAAAGGATATTACAAAAACCCGGAAGCCACACAAAAAGCCATTGACAGCGAAGGATGGCTCCACTCGGGCGACCTTGCCGTAAAAACTGAAGATGGTTTTTACCGCATTACCGGGCGCATGAAAGATATGATAATCCGGGGCGGAGAAAACATTTACCCCCGCGAAATTGAAAATTTTCTTTACAACATACCTCAGATTGAAACGGTGGAAGTAGCCGGAATTCCCAGCCCCAAATATGGTGAAGAAGTGGCTGCTTTTATAAGACTGAAGGAGGGACAAAATCTTTCTGAAGAAGAGGTAACCGATTTTTGCCGTGGGAAAATTGCCCGGTTTAAAACGCCGAAATACATTTTCTTTGTGAAAGAATTTCCCATGACTGCCAGCGGTAAAATTCAGAAATTCAAGCTGAGCAGGCTGGGTGAAAAGTGGTGCAGGGAAAGAGGCATTGAAGTGAAATAGAAAACTAATTCGAGATACCATGGCAAAATATAAACGCATACTGCTGAAACTGAGTGGTGAATCTCTGGCCGGAAATCAAAAACAGGGAATAAATGAAACCCGGCTGAATGAGTATGCCGAACAGGTGGCCGAAATTGTGGAAATGGGTGTTCAGACCGGAATTGTGATTGGCGGCGGGAATATTTTCAGAGGCTTAACAGGGGCCGGAAAGGGATTCGACCGGGTAAAGGGTGACCAGATGGGAATGCTGGCCACGGTAATCAACAGTCTTGCCCTGAGTTCGGCGCTTAAAGCTGCCGGGGTGAATGCACGCGTATTTACTTCCATACGCATGGAGCCCGTAGGAGAGTTCTATTCCAAAGAAAAAGCAGTGAAAGCCCTGGAGAATGGGGAGGTTGTAATTATTGCCGGAGGCACCGGAAATCCTTATTTTACAACCGACACCGCCAGCGCCTTGCGTGCCATCGAGATCGGGGCCGATATCATGTTGAAAGGTACGCGTGTTGATGGTGTTTACACAGCCGACCCGGAAAAAGATCCCGATGCGAAAAAATTCGATCAAATTTCATTCGACGAGGTTTTTAACCGGAATTTGCGCATAATGGACCTCACTGCAACCACGCTTTGTCGCGAAAACAACCTGCCTGTGCTGGTTTTCAATATGGATAAACCGGGAAACCTGAAAGAAAACGTAAGCGGAAACATTACAGGTACCATGGTGTACGGATGACAATTTTGAGAAATCAAAACAAATTTTTTCAAAAAATTTTCATGTAAATATATTTTTTCTATATTTGCTATCAATCCATAGAGAAAAATTCAGCGCTTGACTAATGCAAGAAGAAGTAGATTTTATTATAGAACAGTGTAAGGAAAAAATGGAGGCAGCCATAAGGCACCTCGAAAAGGAACTGGTGCATATCAGGGCCGGGAAAGCATCGCCGGCAATGATTGACGGGGTTCAGGTTGAATACTATGGTACACTTACTGCGTTGAACCAGGTTTCCAATGTGAGCACACCCGATGCGCGAACCATTGCCATACAACCCTGGGAGAAAAATTTGATTCCTGTTATAGAAAAAGCTATATTAGCCGCGAATTTGGGATTTAATCCTGAGAATAACGGCGAAATAATTCGCATAAATATACCGGCACTAACCGAAGAAAGACGGAAACAGTTGGTGAAGCAATCCGGTCAGGAAGGTGAAATTGCAAAAGTAAGTATCCGCACTGCACGGAAGGAGTCGAACGAAAGTTTGAAAAAATTACTGAAAGAAGGTTTGTCGGAAGACGTTGAAAAGGATGCCGAGGCAGAAGTTCAAAAGCTTACTGACGAATTTGGAAAAAAAGTAGATGTTTTGGTGGAAGCCAAAGAAAAAGATATTATGACGATTTAATTGTTTCTAGTTTTCTGTTTTCTGAACATTGTTTAATTGTTTTCATGGCTTTGAGGCAGCTTGTAGAAGCTGCCTTTTTTTTGGCAGAAACTTTGTAATTTGCTGTTTCTTTTTTCCATTCATATCCCCAATGATGATTTTGACAACCTGAAACAGTATCTGGAATCCAATTACGGGTTGACCATTGAAAAGAATACTGAAGAAAGGGATATGCTGGTGGTGTATTGAAATAGAATTGTTTAAAGCCAAACAATATTTTGATTGTGAGCAACAGATCCGGTTTATGCAATTTGTATTTGTTTATCGTTTACTTGAAAGTTAAACTGAATGTCGGCTTAAATGCATTGAAGATTTTTATTACAGTAAAATGCATCTCATCTGCTGGGTTTCTTCTCGGTTTTTAACTCCGATGCCATTAAAGGCATAGATGTTTACAAGGGCGACATTCCGGCTGAATACGGCGGCAAGGCTTCTTCGGTTATCGATATCCGGATGAAGGAAGGAAACAACAGGCATTTCAGCGGGCAGGCCGGAATCGGAAATATTTCAAGCCGGTTAACCTTCGAAGGACCGGTTATTCAGGACAAATGGAGTTTTATCGTTTCGGGCCGGAGAACCTATGCCGATGTGGTTGGAAGGCTTATCGGCATTGAGGAACTAAAGGAAAACCAGTTGTATTTTTATGACCTCAACCTGAAAACCAACATTCAGTTGTCAGATAAAAACCGCCTCTATTTTTCGGCCTACACGGGCGACGATTATTTTAAACTGGGCGAATCGCTGTACATGCGCTGGGGAAACATAACGGGCACCGTTCGGTGGAGCCATATTTTCAACGGAAACCTTTTTTCAAATACTTTGCTTATTTATTCGAATTACGATTACAATATTGGTGTTCCGGGCAATACGGCCGATCAGTTCGACTGGAGTTCGCATGTGTGGGACTATAATTTTAAGCAAAATTTTTCGTGGTTTCTGAACACCGAAAACCGTATTAATTTTGGACTAAACCTGATTCGCCACCGTTTTGAGCCTGGAAACATTAAGACCAATGAAAACTCGTTTTTTCAAACGCTGAACCTTACCCATTACAACGCCATCGATGGTTCGGCTTATATTTCCAACGAACAGAAAATCGGTGAACTTATCTCGCTGAAATACGGGCTTCGGTTGAGTGTTTTTCAGCAGGTTGGCGAGGGGAAAGTACGGGAATATTTGAATCCCAATTCGCCCCGGGTCGATGAGGTGATTAATGAAACCAGTTACAAAAAAGGGGAGCGGATTGGTTCGCCGTTTGTAAACCTCGAGCCGCGTTTTTCGGCCAGGTTTTTTATCGGACTTACCAGTTCGGTAAAGGCATCGTACAACCGGATGGCCCAAAACCTGCACCTCATTTCCAATACCAATTCGCCCACACCGCTCGACATCTGGCTGCCTTCAAACAAATACATTAAACCGTTGATTTCAAACCAGGTGGCTGCCGGATATTTTCGTAATTTTAGCCGGAACGAATTTGAAACTTCCGTTGAAGTTTACTACAAGGACATTCAGAACATTATTGATTACAAAGACGGAGCCGAGCTGTTTTTAAACGAAAACCTGGAAACCGAATTGCTGCACGGAAATGGTTATGCCTACGGAATGGAGTTTATGACGAAAAAGCAGGAAGGGCAGTTTACCGGCTGGGTGAGTTACACCCTGGCCCGCTCCATGCGAAAAGTACCGGGCATCAACAACGGGAAGGCTTACCCGTCAACATACGACCGCACCCACGATGTTTCGGTGGTGCTGAACCACGACCTGAATTCCCGGTTTACGGTTTCAGCCAATTGGGTTTTTTCTACCGGAAACCCGGTGACTTATCCGGTGGCCAAATACACCGTTCACGGGAATACTCTTTTCTATTATGCCGAACGAAACAGCAACCGCATTCCCGATTATCACCGGCTCGACCTTTCCATTACCTGGAATTCACAGAAAAACGAAACCCGGAAAGTTAAACGGTCGCTCAATGTTTCGCTTTACAACGTGTATGCCCGCCGAAATGCCTATTCCATTTATTTCAGGCAAAATGAAGAAAACCCGGCGATTACAGAAGCCACACGGCTTTCAATTATTGGAACGGTTATTCCGGCCATAACACTGAATGTTAATTTTTAAAAGGAATCAAAAATGAAGAACAAAATAATTTACGTAC
>Ga0209614_1001354_pt1 | contig 18678 bp, 16 predicted proteins | sample BlaSprsedimmetaG_FD_185484 | JGI IMG/M metagenome (GOLD analysis project Ga0209614, IMG submission 185484) | Hot spring sediment bacterial and archeal communities from California, USA to study Microbial Dark Matter (Phase II) - Blank Spring... ... | reverse complement strand
GCCGCAGCCCGCGAATGGCGCGGTCGAAGCTGTTGGGCCGCGTCTTGTTGTGGATTTCGGCCCGCGAGCCGTCGATGGAAATCTGGATCGAGTCCAGGCGCAGGCGGCGCTTGCCGTGCTCGAACTACGCCAGCACCTTCTCGGTGACGAGCGTGCCGTTGGTCAGCAGGCCGTAGCGCATCCGGCTGGCGATCACGCCGTCGATCAGCTCGAACAGATCGGGCCGGGTGAAGACCTCCCCGCCGGTCAAGGTCACGCGCTGCACGGCCAGGCCGCCCAACTCCGCGAAAAACGCCAGCCAACGTTCGGTAGGCAGATCGCGCAGCGCGACCATCTCATCGGCGTAGAAGCAGTACTTGCAGCCGAGGTTGCACCGCCCGGTGATGGCGATATCCACCGATTGCGGTGCGCCTATGACTTTGGGAAGCGAGGGATTGTCCAACAATAACTCCTAAAAGCAAACCGTCAGAACGTTATTTATATCCATTTTTTGGTGAGTCGCCGCTTGAAAGACCACTTGGTTTATCCTGGTCTCGATTGATAAACCGATTTGGGCGACCTTTGCTGTAATCAAAACGGTATTCAGAACACAATTCGTCATCCGGTACTTCCTGGTTGACCTTAGAAATCTGCGGTTCATCTATTTGAGCTGATTGTAGGTATGACCAAACCGCATCTTCCTCAGGTCGGTTCCAGTCCTCGGCAAGTGAGGCTTCACTCAACAAAGCTGCTTCAGAAACGCGGCAGTTTTTATCCTTACTTAAGATGGTCACAATGGCTCTTTTGCTGTTGATATCCGACTCTTAAAATTGTACCGTACCTTGATAAATGCCCACGAACCCTTTAGCGATGAGTTGCTCCATAAACTCATCCACGTCTCCCGCCACGCTGTCCTCGGGAACATTATTGCACCGGCTCGCCAGTGCCGTGACGACCGCCGCCTTGTCGCGCGGCTCGCGCAGGGCTTCCCAGATCAGCAGCCCGGTGGTGTTGACCACCAACACGGCATCCGTATCGGGATTGAACAGCAGCGCGCCGTCCGGCCCTTCCTCGCGGCACGAAACATCTGGATTGACCATGTACAGTGTAGATTCAGTTGTGTTCATAGTTGGCCTCTTATCAGTAAGGTCGTTATTTTTCGACAGGATTCACAAGATTCTCAGGATGCATCTAGCACCGGTTCGACGATGCCGAGCTGTTCCATCTGCCCGAGAATGACCCGCGCATCATCCAGGATCATCTCGAAGGGCTGCCCGTAGTCCGCCGCCATCGCCTCCGCCACGGCCTCCAGCGGCGTTTTTCCGTCCAGACGGTTGACCAAATCGCGCGCGGTTGCATTCAGCTCCACCAGGCGCAAGTCTTCACAGTGTAGTGCGAGCGAACGCTCGCCAAAATCTTCGATGGCGACGACGGGGTTTAGACGATAGATTGGTATTGTGGTTGACATTGGACTTAACGCTACCGCTTAGAACTTCATACCTCTACCCACGATTATATCTTTGCCCGGCACAAGTCAAGCCCGCGCTTAGAGCCTAACCACGCAAATTCTTGCCCAATGAGCAAGAAACGGGCGTCGCCGGCCCTTTTAGTTCCGGTTTATCCGGGTTAGGGTATAGGATAAATTATTGGGAATCGCTCGGGCCGGTCTCTGACCGTGCCCGCCAGCGCCTGGGCTTGCGGTGGCAGGGAACAACTCTATTTATATCTTGATCAACGGTTCATACAAATCAGGCCGCCGGTCGCCCACCGTATCCAGCTCGAAGGCATCCGGCCGCAGCACGATGCGCTTCTGCCGCGCCTGCGCCGGCTCGATGTCGGCGTAGCAAATCTCCTCGCCATCGCCCGCTTCCGCCAGCACGTTGCCGCCCGGACCGGCAATCTGGCTGTGCCCGAAGAACCAGAATCCGCTTTCTTCCCCGCAGCGATTGCAGGCGAGCAGGAACACGCGGTTCTCCAGCGCCCGCGTGCGCGTGAGGAACTGTGGCGCGTTCTGCGAGCCGTCGGGCCAGTTGGTGGGCAGCGCGATGATGTCCGCGCCGGCTAACGCCAGCACGCGGGCGGCCTCCGGGAAACGCAGGTCGTAGCAGATGATGATCCCCACGCGCCCGACGGCGGTCTCCCACACGGGGAAGCCACTGTCGCCCGGCGCCGCGAAGCGATCGATGCCCAGAAGCGGGAGGTGGGCCTTGCGGTACACGCCGGCCACGCCTTCCGGGCCAACCAGGGCGGCGCTGTTGTAGACCGCCTCGTCGCCGCTGCGTTCCAACAGGCCAACTACTGCGTACGCGTTGGCCTCGCGGCAGGCGGTGGTCAGCGCATCCGTCGCCGGGCCGGGGATTGTCTCCGCTGCGGCGTAACCCGCTTCCAACGTCGCAAAGCCGTAGCCGGAGACTGCACACTCCGGGAAGACCACCAGCCGCGCGCCCTCTCCTACCGCCTCGCGGAACAATGCCAGGATGCGCGCCAGATTTGCTGCGTTTTGCCCCAATTTGGGGTCCATTTGTGCGACGGCGACTTTTACGGTCATAATGTTTCCTCCCGGGTATACGAAGTAAGGGCGAGGCATCCCTGCGGAGGTTCCTGGCTGATCAGGTGCCGTCGCGGGGATGCCTCGCCCCTACGCGTGAAAATTCGCGGTTAAATACGCCGCCAACAATGTGTGCAGGGCTTGTTGCACGTCTTCTGGGGGACGGTTGGCGTCGATGATGCGCCAGCGCGATGGCTCGGCGGCGGCCAGTTCCAGGTAGCCCGCCCGTACGCGCTTGTGGAACTCCAATGCCTCGCGGTCGAGGCGGTTCAGTGCCTCCCCGCTGCGCGCGCGACGCTGCAAGCCCACTTCAGGGGAGACGTCCAGGTACAACGTCAGGTCGGGGATGAGGCCCTGCACGGCGAAGCTCGTGATCGCCCGCAAAGCTTCCAGCGGCAAGGCGCGCCCGTAGCCCTGATAGGCGTAGGTGCTGTCGAAGTAGCGGTCGCACAGTACGATCTTGCCTGCGGCCAACGCCGGGCGGATGACCTCCGCCACGTGCTGCGCGCGCGCGGCGGAGTAGAGGAGGATTTCGGCCTGGGGCGCCATTTCGGTATGCGCGCAGTCGTGCAACACCTCGCGGATGGCCTCGCCGATACGCGTGCCGCCCGGCTCCCGCGTCGTCAGCAGGGGATACCTTTGCGCGGCCAGCCATTCGGCCAAGAGGTGCGCCTGCGTCGTCTTGCCGCTGCCGTCCGGCCCTTCGAGTGTGATGAATAACCCTGTTGTCATCCAGGTGCGCTCCTTTTTGCTTCGAGCGGATCGTCAGATCCGCGCTGCGTGCCAGAGGCGGGGAACTGGCGTTCCCCTCGAAGCGAGTATGGTAAGACCTTCATCCTGAAGGATCCTCTAGCTGTCGCGGAAGACGCGCACGCTGCGGTACGGCTCCTTGCCGTGCGAGCGGGAGATGAGGTTGGCTTTCTCCGCCATCTCGTGTTGGGTGCGCCGCACGAACGCGTTTTGCGGCGCAAGGTCCACGGATTGCTCCTTACCGGCCAACACCTGCTGGATTGCACTCTCCGTCTCCTGCATCGCTAAGTTGAAAGGGTCGGTCTCTTCCTCCGACAGTTGGAACAGATCGATCAAGAACGCTTCCATCTGCGCGCCGGTGCTGGCCCGCAGTGCGTAAACCGGCACGTTGCGACTCTCGGCGTCGAGGACGATGTGCGGCCGTTTGCGGTAATGCTGCTTGGACGTGACCAGCACGTGCGCCTCGCCGAGATTATCGACGATGCGCACCGGCACGCGCAGCAGTTGCGCGGCGCGGAGCAAGCGGTTGCGGGCCACGCCAAAGGGATAGATGCGCTTCTCCTTCAGTTTGCGGTGGCCGGCCACGCTCCTGGTCTTCTCCACATTCCAGGAGGGCGGGGCTTTTTGTTCATCCTCGTCGTTGCGCCCCTCCATCCAATCGATGTGCTCCATGCGCACCTGACCGTCCTCATCCCGGTAACGCAGCACATCGGGCCGGGGGCGACCGCGCAGCAGCGTATCGACGGCCTGGGCCACGTCATCGCGTACCAACACCCGCTGGCGGTCCTGGATTTCGACCAGCACGTCGAACGTGGGCGGCGCACGGCGTTCGAGCACCGTCTTCTGCGTGCCACGGCGGCGTGCCTCCTCGTCGGAGAGCGTCACGCTCTCGATGCCGCCGACCAGGTCGGAGAGGGTGGGGTTCAGCAGCAGGTTTTCGAGCGTGTTCCCGTGGGCCGTGGCGATCAGTTGCACGCCGCGCTCGGCAATCGTGCGCGCGGCCATCGCCTCCAACTCACGCCCGATCTCGTCGATGACGATGACTTCCGGGTTGTGGTTCTCCACCGCTTCGATCATCACCTCGTGCTGCAAGCTTGGCAGCGCCACCTGCATCCGCCGCGCGCGGCCAATCGCCGGGTGCGGGATGTCGCCATCGCCGGCGATCTCGTTGGACGTATCCACGATGACCACGCGCTTGGTCTCAGCAAGCACGCGGGCGGCCTCGCGCAGCATCGTCGTCTTACCCACGCCGGGCCGGCCGAGCAGCAGGATGCTGTTGCCGGAGGCGATCAGGTCGTCGATGATGGCAATCGTCCCGAAGACCGCGCGGCCCACCCGGCAGGTGAGGCCCACCACGGCCCCTTTGCGGTTGCGGATCGCGGAGATGCGGTGCAGCGTCCGCGCGATGCCGGCGCGATTGTCCGCGTCGAAATCGCCCACGCGCTCGACGATACCGTCGATGTCTTCCTGGGTCACTTCTTGCTCCAACAGCGTGATCTCCTTGTCGGTATAGCGCGCCGTGGGAACCCGGCCCAGATCGAGAATCACTTCCAAGAGATCGTCCCGCCGCCCCTCGTTTTCCAACACGCCCTGGACCTCGCGCGGCAGCACGTTCATTAAGGCATCCAAATCGTCTACAATTAGTTGGGTTGCTTTTGTCATAGTTCCTTGTGTATCTACCGGTAAAGTCAGAATTTACTCTGCTGTCGTGATTGTACCACGTTTTAGCGGATTACAGGTGAGCTCGACTTTTACGCACAAGTCGATAGGCTTGGGGAAGAACGGCCATTGCGTAGCTATGCACGGCCCGATTGATCGCGCTCTCTCTATCCGTACAAATGCCGGCTTGAACTAAATCATCCAATAACGTAAGCGTTTCGGAAGTAAGTTTTACATGGCCCTTACACTGGAACTCCGGCGTTTCTACGATCTCTGCCAGGCCATCGTCTACCAACTCAAAGCCGTCATGCGACTCCATAAAGGTGGCAATATCTTGATCGCTTGCAAATTCAGGAAGTTGTTTTAGCTTTTCCATACTTTATAACCCCCGCATTTTCTTGAATCTTCGTCGAACTGACTCGTGCATATCCATAGCGTGAATAACACGATACTGGGTAGCAGTCTCTTTAACATAATCGATTTCCAGGTAGCGTCCGTCTTCTGTAACGCCATAAGCATTGTAAATCGTCTCAGGATGAGCTTTCTTGTACCGCACAATGACACACTTGATCCCTTAATTAAGGAAAACGTCCCAGATTTCTTCTGCTGTTACGCTATGTTTGAAGGCGTTAGAGACAAATCGCAGTTCTATTTCCATTTTGCTCCTCGTTCATCGGCTGTTCGCTTAACCATACCGTACTTCACCTTGATCAAGGTTGCCTTTATCATACCATACTTTGAACCTATCGAGAAGAGGTTGACATCCATCTCTTTCCATTTACAATTCGCTTTTGATAGGTTAACCTGATATGACCAGCGACGATTCGACTAATGACTATCAGACTTTTGCGGGGGTGTGCTGTGACTGAAAAACCGACCAGCGCCGAAATTCGCCAGGCTTTCCTGGACTTCTTCGCCGCGCGCGGACATACGATTGTGCCCAGCGCCAGCCTTGTGCCGGTAGACGATCCGACGCTGCTGTTTACCAACGCCGGTATGAACCAGTTCAAGGACGTGTTCCTGGGAACGGGAACCCGGCCCTACACCCGCGCCGTCGATACACAGAAGTGTATGCGCGTTTCCGGCAAGCACAACGATTTGGAGGAAGTCGGTCACGATGGCACGCACCACACGTTCTTCGAGATGCTGGGCAACTGGTCGTTTGGTGATTATTACAAAAAAGAGGCCATCGCCTGGGCCTGGGACTTGCTCACGCGCGTCTTCGGGTTGGACAAAGACCGGCTCTGGGTCACCATCTTCGAAGATGACCGGGGCAACTTACCGCGTGACGACGAGGCCGCCGGCTATTGGCGCACCGAGACGGATATCGACCCCACCCACATCCTACCTTTTGGACGCAAGGATAACTTCTGGATGATGGCCGACACCGGCCCCTGTGGCCCCAACAGTGAGATTCATTACGATCGCGGCCCCGAAGCCTGTGACAAGCAGGGCGTGCCGGGCCACGTCTGCGAGGTCAACGGCGACTGTACGCGCTTCACCGAAATCTGGAATTTGGTGTTCATCCAGTACAACAGCCTGAGTGATGGAAGCCTGGAGCCACTCCCGGCCAAGCACGTCGATACCGGCATGGGCTTCGAGCGCGTCGTCGCGTTGTTGCAGGGCGTGCCCACCAACTATGATACCGACCTGTTCTGGCCCATCATCGAAAAGACGCAGGCCCTGGCCGGGCAGACCGATGCGGAGCGCGATGCCGACATCGTGCCCTACCGCGTCATCGCCGACCACGTCCGCGCGGGGGTGTTCCTGGTGGGGGATGGCGTGTTGCCGTCCAACGAGGGCCAGGGCTACGTTCTGCGCATGGTGCTGCGCCGCGCCATCCGTTATGGGCGCCGGCTTGGCTTCACCCGGCCCTTTATGGCGGAGCTGGTCGATTTGGTCATCGAGATGATGGGCCACGCTTTCCCGGAACTGCCCGCGCGCATCGATTTTATCAAGGCGACCATCACCGGTGAGGAGGAGCGCTTCCTGCGTACCCTCGATCAGGGTCTGGCCCGGCTCGACGCGGTCATTGCCGACGTCAAAGCGCGTGGCGAAACCGTCATCCCCGGCAACGCGGCCTTCTTCCTGCACGATACGCTCGGCCTGCCCTTCGAGGTCACCCGCGATATCGCCGCCGAGTATGGCTTGACCGTAGATGAAGAGGGCTACCACGTCGCCCGTGAGGAGCAGCGTGCGCGTGGCCGGGCCGCCGGGGATTTCCAGATGGAGACCGACCAGCACAATTTGCTCTATCCCATCTTGCGCGATTGGATCGCGGAGCAAGAATGTGGCCGCGCGCTTGGCTACGACCCATACAGTGGGTTGGAGGTTACTACGTGCGTGGCGGGCATCGTGCGCGAGGACGGGCTGGACACTGAGGCTGTACCCGGCGAGGCGGTGGAACTGGTGTTGGACAAGACCTGCTTCTACGTCGAGTCCGGCGGGCAAGTGGCCGATACCGGTCGCATCGCCGGCCCCGATTGGGAGGTCGTCGTCGAAGACGTGCGCCGCCCCATCGAAGGCATGGTCGTCCACATCGGCCACGTCGTCTCCGGGCACCCGCGCGTGGGCGATCCGGTGATCGCGCAAGTGGACGCCGACCGTCGCTGGGACACGATGCGCAACCACACTGCCACACACCTGCTGCACCGCGCGCTGCGCGACGTTTTGGGCAGCCACGTGGCGCAGGCCGGGTCGCTGGTCAGCCCCGAACGCCTGCGCTTCGACTACAACTACGAGAAACCGCTGGCCGCCGAACAGCGCGCGGAGATCGAACGCCGCGTCGTCGAGGCGGTGCTGGCGAATTACGAGGTCAATGCCCGGCAGGAGGCGTACCGCGACGCGCTCGCGCAAGGCGTCACCGCGCTCTTCGGCGAGAAGTATGGTGACGAGGTGCGCGTGTTGTGTGTAGGCGACGCTGATGCGCCGTTCAGCCAGGAGCTGTGCGGTGGCACGCACGTCGCCCGCACGGGCGACATCGGGCCGTTCCTCATCACCGAGGAAAGCGGCATCGGCGCGGGATTGCGCCGCATCGAGGCCGTCACCGGACGGGGGGCGCTCCAGGTCGTACAGGCGATGCGCGCGCGCCAGGAACAGATGGCGGCATCGCTCGGCGGCGCGATCGACGAGCTGCCGCAGCGTATCGAGCGGTTACACAACGACCTGCGCGTTGCGCACAAGGAGATCGAGACGCTCACCCGCAAGCTGGCGCGTGCGGATTTCCAGTCCTTGCTGGATGACGTCGTCGAGATCGACGGTGTGCCTGTGCTCGCCGCCAGGGTTGACGTCCCCGACGCCGACACGTTGCGCGAGATGGCGGACTGGTTCCGCGACAAGATGCAGAACGAGGCTGCTCGCTCTGGGGTGATCGTGCTCGGCACGATGGTCGACGACAAGCCGCTGCTCATCGCGGCGACGACGAAGGCGCTGGCGCAGGCGCGCGGCGTCCACGCGGGCCATCTCGTCCGTGAACTGGCGCGCATCGTGGGTGGCGGCGGCGGCGGGCGTCCCGATATGGCGCAAGCCGGCGGGCGCGATCCCGCCAAACTGGCCGAGGCATTGGACAAGGTTCCGGCCTTGCTGCGGGAGATGCTCAAATAGTGGAAGTCATACGCATTTCACCGGCCGATGATCGCTACACCGTGCGCGCGATGCTTATGCACGTCGCTGAACGGCGCGTGTTACTCGTCTTGCCATGGGAGACGACGCCGTTGCTCGAAAAAGGCTGGGTACATCCGCTGGATTACGAGCTGCTATTCCGCACGGCGCAAGCGCGCGAGTTGGAAGTCGCCTGGGTCGTCGATGATCCCGGGCGAAGGCCATTGGCGCGCAAAGCCGGTTTTCCGGTATTCTCCAGCGAAGCCGCGGCGCAGGAACACATCGCGCAGAAAGGGGCTTTTCCGCCGCTGCGCGCGCCTCATAAACCGGCACGTCCTGAGCGCCCGCTGTGGGCGGAAGATCCTGAGAAGCCCAAACCGCCCCTACGCCGCCGGCGCCAACCGGTGTGGCTGATTGCCCTGGAATTGGTCGTCGTGGGCGCTGTGCTGCTGAGCTTGTTCACGGCGGCGCTGCTTACGTGGCCGTCGGCGCGCATCGTGCTGGTTCCGCAGGGCCTCACCTATTCGCGCGTGGTCGTTATCTCCGTGGACCCTGAGCTGACCGAGGTAGATTTGCAGCGCAGCATTATCCCGGCCCGCCGCATCGGCGACGAATTCGAGGCTTACGTCGAAGTGGGGACGAGCGGGCGCGGATTCACTTTCAGCGGGCGCGCCAGTGGGCAGGTGCTCTTCACTAACCTGCTCGGGCAGGATTATCGCGTCCCGGCGGGAACCGTCGTGCGCACCACTGCCGGGTCGTACCCTGTGCGCTATGCTACCACCCAGGAGGTCATCCTCCCGGCGTTCGGCCAGGGGATGGCGCCGGTTGCGGCACTGGATGAAGGCACGAGCGGCAATATCGATCCCTACCAAATCAACCTGGTAGAAGGCGTGGTCGGCTTTGCGGTGCGGGTGACCAACCCCGATCCAATTTCCGGCGCCGATAGCACTGCGGTCGCCACCGTCATCGAAGCCGACCGCGAGCGCGCCTGGAGTCTGGCAGCGCAAAAAGTGATGGCCGAAGCCTACAACGGCTTGCAAGAATCAACCTATCTCGAACCGGGCGAATTTCTGCCGAATCAGGCGCTCGTGATTCAGGCGACGCCTAAACAGGCGTACACGCATTTGGTTGGCGAGAAGACGCCTGTGCTCGGCCTGTCGCTGCGATTGCTGATTACAGGGCAGGCTATCGACGTTCGAAACGTGCAGGCCGTCGCCTACCGCCAACTGGCGACCCAATTGCCGGAGGGCTACGAGCTGCTCGATGCTCGATTCGTCTATGGCGAAGCTGCGGAAGAAGATGTTGGCCCGGGGCTATTCACGTTTTACGTGACCGCGCATGGCTATGCCGCTGCTGCGATCGATCCGGCAGACGTTACGGACCTGGTTCTGGGAAAACCCCACGAGGATGCCGCTGCGCTATTGATGGAATCTTTCCCTCTGGCCCGCCCGCCGGAGATCACCGTCACGCCCGAATGGTTCCCCTACATCCCCTTCTTGCCCATCCGCACGCAGATCGAGGTTGTGCCGCTGGATTGGCAAGGGTGAGTATGCAGACCCCGCTGGCATCGCGGGGCGCGAATTTTCGCGCTCTGGCCTTGGATCTGGGCGAGAAACGCATCGGCGTGGCGATCAGTGACGCGCTGGGTATGGTGGCGCGGCCCCTTGAAATCTTCTTACGTACCTCGCGGAAGGCAGACTTCGCTCACATTGGCGCGTTGGTCGTGGCTCATCAGGTTGATGCCGTCATCGTGGGATTGCCGCTCAATATGGACGGCAGCGAAGGTCGCCAGGCGGCGTGGGTGCGCGATTACAGCGCCGCCCTCGCCGAAACCCTCACCGTCCCCGTGCATCTCTGGGACGAGCGACTTACGTCGGAGGAAGCCGCGGACATTCTGCGTGCGCGCGGAGCTTCGCGCCGGGGCAAATCCACCGCTAAAGGCACACTCGACGCCGTTGCTGCTGCTGTGATCCTGCAAAGCTATCTGGATAGCCATTATCAGGATATGCATCCAGGCCAGTCCCCAGATTGCGCGGACTGAAGACTATCGGACTAAAGACTGCTAGACTTTTTTTGAGGAGTTGCATATGAAACGTCGATTGATGCCGTTCGCCATCCTGTTTGCAATGTTCGTGTTGCTGGGTTGTTCTTTGGAGTCGCTCTACCTGGGGGTCTACATCGACAGCAAATCCGAGGAATTGGCGCAGCCCGCCGGAACCGACGACACGCCCATCATCTTCACCGTCGAGCAGGGGGAGAGCGTGGCGCAAATTGCGGGCGACCTCAAAGCCCAGGGATTGATCAACGATACTGAGCTTTTCCGCCGTTACGTGCAGTATAAAGGACTGGATGCAGGCATTCAGGCCGGGACGTACGCCTTGAACAAGACGATGACGATCCCAGAGATCGCGCGGACGTTGCAAAAGGCCAATGCCCAAGAGCAACAGGTCACGATCCCCGAAGGCAAACGTCTGGAAGAGGTCGCGGTGCTGGTCGCCGAACAGACGACGATCCCGGCGGACACGTTCCTGCAAATGGCACAGACCGGCTGGCAGGGGACGGATTTACCGCAGAACTACAGCTTCTTCGCGGAGGTCCCGATCACGGGAACGCTGGAGGGCTTGCTCTTCCCGGATACCTATCGTTTGGCGCTGGACGCCACAGCTTATGATCTCATCGATCGCATGCTGGAGAATTTCGAGCGCCAGGTGACGCCGGAAATCCGGCAGCAGTTTGCCAATCACGGATTGAGCTTTTACGAAGGCATCACGCTGGCCGCCATCGTGGAGCGTGAAGCCGTCATCGACGCGGAGCGCCCGACCATTGCCGGCGTCTTTTACAATCGTTTGCGCGACGGCTGGCCGTTATCGTCGTGTCCCACGGTGCAGTACGCGCTCGGCTACCGTCCCGACGAGGAAACCTGGTGGAAGCCGCAGCTCTACTTCGTCGATCTGGAGATCGATTCGCCCTACAACACCTACCGTATCCAGGGCCTGCCGCCCGCGCCCATCGCCAGCCCCGGTCTGGCCTCTATCCAGGCGGCGGCAAATCCCGCCGAAACGGAATTCTACTTCTTTATGGTCGATTGTACCAAAAACGATGGCAGTCACTTCTTTGCGCGGACCGAGGCGGAGCACTTGCAAAACTTCGAGGCGTGTGGGGGCGTCATCAGCAGCCCCTGAGCGGTTGTGGTTATGCGTTGTGGGTTGTGGGTGAAATCCCCATAACCCACAACGCTCAACCCTCAACCATTTTCTCCAACCGGTCGATCAGCTCCATACACGCCCGCCCGTTGTGATACGGGCACTTCCAGAAACTCACCTTCGCGGCGGAACGATCCACCACGTGATCTTTGGTGACGTGGCGGAACCACTCGCCGTGCTGCCGGTCGATGAAGTACGTCTCGATGAAGTCCCAACTGCGCAGCGCGGCCTGCAAAAAATGAGCCTGCCCTGAAAGCTGGTAGGCGTTGAGGAAACCAACGGCGGCTTCGGCCTGGGGCCACCACTCGAAATCCGGGTCGGTGATGCCGCTTGCATCACCATCGTTGACCAGGCCACCCTCGGCATCCAGCCCCTCATCGTAGATCGCCTGCGCCATGCTCACCGCCAGCGCCTTCGCCTCGGTGATGTAGCGTTCATTCCCTAGCACCTCCGCGGATTCCACCAACAACCAGTTTGTCTCGATGTCGTGGCCGTAGGAAATGTGATCGACGCGCGAGTTCCAGGCCTCGTCGAAGAATAGGAGCGTGTGGAACGTCGTCGGGCTGACGATGCGGTGCATCATGATATCGACGTTTTCGGCCTGGCGCGAACGTAGCTCCTCGTTGTCCCAGACGCGCAACAGGTTGGTGTAGGCTTCCATCACGTGCAGGTGCGTGTTCATCGACTTCATCTCGTTCATATCGACTTCGCTCAGACGCAGGTCGGATTCGAGCTGCCAGTCGCGCGTGTACGCCTCGAAGTACCCGCCGTGTTCGGGGTCGTGGCTGTGGTCCTCCATCAGGCGGAAGAGGGCGGTAGCTTTCTCGATCGCGCCTGGTTCGCCCGTGGCGCTGTAGTACTCCGAGAATGCGTAGATGCCGAACGCCTGCCCGTAAATCTGCTTGCGGGGCCGGAGCACTTCGCCATCTGCCCCGACCATCCAATACAGGCCGCCGTGTGTCTCGTCCCAGAAACGGGACAGGAGGTCATCGTAGGCCCAGCGCGCCATCTCCAGATATTCCGGCGCTTGATAGCGTTTGTAGGCGGCGGCGTAAGTCCATAGGATGCGCGCACTGAGCAGCGCGCCACGCGGTGCGTCCTCGTCCACGACCAGCGTGTTGGAGATTTCCCCGTAGAACCCGCCGCGTTCTTTATCGACCGCGTGCTCGATCCAGAAGGGGAGGATGTTCGTCAGCAGCTCGGTTTCGGCTTTGCGGATGTAGGTTTGGCGTGTGGTGTTGTCCATGTATAACTCCTTCATCATAACTCATTGCAATCTGTTGCCCCGGCTCTAGCACCAGGAAATCGTCGTCCCAGTCGCCGTCAAGCAGGCGCTTGATGAGCACCAAATCGCCGGCCATGCGCTCGAAGGTCCAGCCACGGCGGGCAGCTTCGGCCTCGGTCTGCGCTTCAACAGCCGCGCCGTTGCCCACGCCCATATCGATGTAGACGGCGCGTTTGTAGTGCGCCTGCCACGCGCCCATGACTTCCATCAGGTAGTCGGCGTTGTCCTGGCCGTACTTTGCCACGTATTCGTCGTACACGGCGCTGATATCGCCCGCCGTCTCCGCGCCGAGCGAGAGGGTGGTTCCGGCGCTGTCGTTGCGCTGGATGTAGTCCATCACGTACCAGTAGGTGCCGGGGTAGTTCTCGAACTGGTCCTTGTAGCGCGTACGGTCGCCCAGGAAGAGGGTGATGCAGTCGTGCGCGCGGGGAATGACGACGGGAATCTCGCGGGCGGTAAGGCCGTGCGTGGACTTGCCGCATAGCCCATAGGCCAGCACCAGCGCATCGTAGCCTTGCCCTGACGCCGCGTCGATTTGCGCCTGAAGCCGCGCGCGCAGGTCGTCCGGCGTGTTGTGCAGGCCGATTGCGAACAGTTCCACATCGACGACGTGCGGCGAATAGGCGGCAGAGAGGTAGACCGGGCGCGCCAACGCCTCGCAGGTCAGGCATTTGAGCTTCACGCCGGCGTGCCCTCAAGGCCCAATTCGGCAGCAATGGCCTTCATCGCTTCGAGGACGACGCCGATGTGCTCGGAGAGTTCGACGCCGAGCAGCGCCGCGCCTTCCTCGATGTCCTCGCGTTTGACGCCGGCGGCGAAGGCCTTATCCTTCCACTTTTTGCGCACCGAGCTGACCTTCACGTCGAGGATGGACTTGCTCGGTCGCACGAGCGACGTGGCGGTGATGAGGCCGGTCAGCTCGTCCACGGCGTAGATGGCCTTTTCCATGTTCGTTTCCGGCGTTGCGCCGGTCAGTTCCGGCGCGTGCGCGGCGACGGCGCGGATGAGCGCTTCATCCCAGCCCATCTCGCGCATAATCTCCGCGCCTTTGAAGGGATGGCCCCCCGGCCCCAGGTCGGGATACCGCTCGTACTCGAAGTCGTGGATCAGTCCCACGACGGCCCACTTTTCCTCGTCCTCACCAAAGCGGCGGGCGTAGGCCTTCATCCCCGCCTCCACGGCTAGCGCGTGTTTGATAAGATTTGGATTTTTGGTGTATTCGTTCAAAACGTTCCATGCTTCTTCGCGTGTCGGCCACATCGTCATTTGCTCCTTTCATACTCGGGGTGGTGAGAATCATGAATCATGAATCATGATCCGTGATCCGCGATCCGCGATTCATGATTCATGATTCATGATTTCTATAGGACCTTCGTTATTGTGAAATCAATGCCCCCTTCGGTTTGGGCGGCGGCGATGGCGTCGGGCGCGCCGACCACGACGACTTCACCGGCTTCGTTAAGGCGGTTGAGGACGTCCGCAAACGCGCGGAAGTCGGCGGGGGTGGTGGAGAGGACTTCATCGCGGTATTGCTGACGGGCTGCATCGCTGTAGCCGATGAGGTGGCGCAGCAGCGCGCTGTAGCCCTTCGCGTCGGGCAACTGGTAAGCGTCGATGGTACCGATGGCGCCGATGATGCTTTTGACCAGTTCATCGTCCGGCAGGTCGAGTTTGCGCAGGAAGGCGCTCGTCCCGTCGTAGTTCTTCAGCGTGCCGAGCAGGTTGGGATCGCGGTAGGAGACGTAGGTGAGGACGCCCGTGTGCGCATCGGCGATACACATCGCGCCATAAGCGCCGCCCTGGATGCGGATTTTCTCCCACAGCCAGGTGGTGCGCAGATAGTTGACGATGACTTCAAGCGAGCCATGGCGCGTGTAGCCCAGGTCGAACAGGCTGGCGCCCTTGCCCACGTAGTTGACCTGCGCCGGGATGGTGAGGCCTTCCGGCCCGGTGGGGGCATCGGGTGTCCAGGCGGCGCGCGCAGTCTCCGTTGCGGGCAGCGTCGCCAGAAAACCGGCCAGCTTCGGTTGTACCGTCTGCCAATTGTCATTGTCCACGGTGACGTTGCACAGCAGCGCATCGCGATTGATGAGAATGTCACGCACCGCCTCCAACTGCGCCAGCACCGAGGGCCAGTCCTGCTGCACCTGTTCGATGAGACGGCGCAGGAAGAAGAGATAGTCCACGCCACTCATCTTTTCGGCGGCCCAGTACGCTTCGTTGAACCGCGCGCGCAGCCGCGAGAGGGCGACGCGATGCCCGGCGGGAATTAGCATGGCCTCCTCACGCGCTTTCTTTTCCAGGAGCATCTGCATAAAGCGCTCCGGGTTGTCCAGTTTGACGGTCAACAGCACGTCGCGCAGGATCGCCAGCAGGTCGTCGGTCTGGGCGACGGTGGCCTTGCCGCGCAGGAAGAGCCAACTGGCAGCGGTATCCGTGTCGCGCACCAGCCCGTGGAACGTGGCGGGCGTTATGCCCCCCGTTTTCTGCCCGATGCGCTGCGTCAGTTTGACGAAGTCCTCGGTTTCCGTGCCGATTTCGAGCAGCGCCGCGCCGAACAGCGTCGCGTAGGGCAGCAGGGCTTGCGGCAGTGTGTGCAGGTCGAAGCCCACGTCCACGTAGAAGATGCCGTTGGTGAAGAGGTCGTGGTAGACGATTTGTGCGCCGTCAAGACTGCTGATTTCGGTAGGGACGGGTTTGGATTCTTTGTCGAGATCGGCCAACTTGAGGCTGGGGATCGTCGCCAGAGCCTCCGGGGGATCGGGCGCTTCCTGCAAGGCTTTGAGCCGTGCGGTGTTTTCGGCGACGGCGCGCAGGTCTTCGTCCGTCATTGTGGCACGGGCTTGCGCCAGCTTTTCGCGTTCTGCTGCTTCCTGGCGCTGCGCGAGGGTGGCGTCGGGTTCGAGTGTGAAGATGGTATGGTGTGGATTGTCGAGCAGGTGCACCTGGATAAGGGCCTCGAAGTAGCGTGGGTTTTCCGCCAGGCCGGCCTTGACAGCGTTGAGCGGCGCTTCGAAGGCGATGGGCGCGAATGGATCGCCGTCGTGCAGCCAGGTGCTGAGCGCGCGAATCAGAACGACCAGCCCGCGCGGGAACGCGCCGAAGTTCTGCTCGCGCAGTTTGAACTCGATCGTGTTCACCGAGGCCGCGATGGTGTCGGGATCGATGCCCTCCGCGACGAGCGCGCGCAGCGTATCGAAGATGAGGGCTTCGACTTTGCCTGTATCTTCCTTGCGGACACCCTTCAGGCCGGTGTAGAACGTCAGTTGGCGCAGGCTGTCGTCCAGCCCGCCACCGATGACGTCTTCGCCCAGGCCGGAGTCGATGAGGGCCTTGCGCAGCGGTGACGCCGGGATGCCGAGCAGGATGTGGCCCAGGATGTCTAGCGCTAGCGTGAGGGTCGGGTCGGTGTTCTCCGTCAGCAGCCAGTTGACGGTGATGTAGGCTTTGGGCGACTCGGCATCTTCGCTGACGGGGTAGGGGCGCGTGAGGCGGCGCGGGGCGTCGAAGCGTGCTTGCAGCGGGATGCCGCTATCCACCGAACGCGTGGTGAAGTCCTTGAGGTAGTCTTGCACGATTTTTAGCCGCTTTTCGGGATCGTCGTCCCCATAAAAGAAGAAGCGCGCATTGGAAGGATGGTAATACGTCTCGTGAAAGTGCTTGAACTGCGCGTAGGTCAGTTGCGGGATAACCTCCGGATCGCCGCCGGAGTCAAGGGCGTAGACGTGCTCGTCGAAGAGTGACTGCTCGCTGTACCGTCCCACCAGGCTGTCCGGCGACGAGTACGCGCCCTTCATCTCGTTGAAGACGACGCCTTTGTAGGTGAGGGGATCGTCCGGGTTCTCCAATTCGTAGTGCCAGCCCTCCTGCTGGAGGATTTCGGGCGTGATGCGCGGGTAGAAGACGGCGTCCATGTAGACGTCGATCAGGTTGTAAAAGTCCTGCACGTTCTGGCTGGCGATGGGATAGGCGGTCTTATCGTTGAAGGTGAAGGCGTTGAGGAAGGTGTTGAGCGACCCTTTTGCCAGCTCGATGAACGGCTCCTTGACCGGATACTTGCGCGAGCCACACAGCACAGAGTGTTCCATGATGTGCGGCAGGCCGGTGGAATCCGGTGGCGGTGTGCGGAAGGCGACGGTGAAGACCTTGTTTTCGTCGGCGTTTTCCAGCGAGAGCAGTTCCGCGCCCGTTTCGACGTGCCGGTAGCGCTTCGCCTGTGTGTTCAACTCGGGAATGTCCCGTGTTTCGAGTAGTTCAAATCCGTGTGTGATGGTCATCGTAGCTCCTTGTGTTGTTGGTAAAGAGTAATGGGTAAAGAGTAAAGAGTAAAGAGTAAAGAGTAAAGAGTAAAGAGTAAAGATTGCTCGTTACTCATCACTCTTTACTCATTTCCCTTTACATCTTACTCCCCTGAAAAAATCGGCAATGGTTCCCCCAGTACCGGCGTGGTGCGGGCGACGTAGATGTCCCACCAGCCGCGCCAGAGTGCGGGCGCTTCGCGCACCCAGTACCAGGCGAGGTCACGGCGTGGGTAGGGTTGCCGGTCGGCCTCGTAGCCGACGGCGTCCAGACCCAACGCGTTACACGTGTTGAGGGCGCGTGGCAGGTGATAGCGTTGGGTGATCAAGACCACGTCGCGGACCTGGAAGATGTCGCGGGCGCGATAGCACGTGTCGTAGGTGCGCCGCCCGGCGTAGTCCAGCACGATGTCCTCGCGCGCGACGCCCCGCGCGAGTGCATAGTCCAGCATCTTCGCCGGCTCGTTGTAATCGACGACGCGGTTGTCGCCACTGAAGAGCAACTTCTGCACGCGCCCGGCGCGATATAGCTCGATCGCGGCGTCCAGCCGGTCTTTGAGGATCGCGCTCAGCGCCCCACTTGGCCAGTAACCCGCGCCGAAGACCACGGCAACGGGCTTGTGGGGAACCTGCTCGATCTCCGCCGGGACGTACATCAGGCGTTCGTAGCGTGTTGTCAAAGTCCATACTGTCCAGGCCACGCAGAACGCGCCGCCTACGAGGGTGACCAGCGCTGCCTTCTGCATCTTCGCTTTCATACTTTTCTTGGTCGTAATCACAAATTCCTTTTGCTCAATGTGCTAATCTTGCCGTGATCGCCAGTGTTTCCACTGTTGGGGCGTCCGTTCCCCACACGAGCAGGACCCGGTTTGTACTGCGATAAAGGGTGACTGCTCCCTGCGGTCCGGCCCACCAACGACCACCGAGCAGCTTTGCGGGGATCATGGTATCGTTGATCAGTCCGGGAACGAGAGGCCGTGGCATCATTTCAACCAGTGTGCTGTAGAAATTCGCGGCGCTCCGGCTTGAATCCCACACGGTCTGCCAGACGACAGCGTCGGCGCCATCCGGTTTCCCCCATACTTGCAGCAAATCGCCGCTCCAATGGGCGGCCTGTTCCGCGACCTCGTCTGCGTCAAGCTCACTGGCACTCCATTCCAACAACACTAGGCGGATTAATGCCTCCCCAAGGGTGTCTGTGGAACTCAATACCCAATCGCGCTCCAGTTGCGGTTGCAGGGATGGCAATACCTGTGGCATATCATCGTCGAGGTAACGCTCGACGTGGAGAAGTTGCGCGGTGGAGCGCGGCGGGCGCAGCACAGCCGCATCGACGGCAGCCCCCCCCCCCTCAGC
>Ga0209614_1001353_pt1 | contig 18694 bp, 15 predicted proteins | sample BlaSprsedimmetaG_FD_185484 | JGI IMG/M metagenome (GOLD analysis project Ga0209614, IMG submission 185484) | Hot spring sediment bacterial and archeal communities from California, USA to study Microbial Dark Matter (Phase II) - Blank Spring... ... | reverse complement strand
GCTTCAAGTGCAAATGTAAGTTCGTTGGTTGCATACCACCTGAAATTGAGCCTGTTGTGGATTAGGTTTGAGGAAAGGTGATTCGCATCGATTCCGGGAATCGGGTTTTCCGGCTTGTAAAACATGTACAAATCTTTTATGTAACTGCTTGCTGTGAATTTTTGCAGTTGGGCATTCCCTTCAAAGCAAAACAGAAGCATGAATGGTAAAATGGTTTTTATACTGCGCAAGGGAGAAAATGTGCCAACTCGATATAGTTGGCAGTTAGCAAAAGTGCAGTTGGCAAGTCTTATTGCTCCCGATAACCATCGGGACCAATTGCTTTTTGCCAACTTACATAAATTTATAAATTCATTCCGTTTTTTGTATAATCGGTTCATTTTTCGGTTGTTTTGAATCCGCCTGCGAAATCCATTACGCTCATAAGGCCGTACCCGGGATGACTGCCGGTGGCCACGCCCACCACGTTGAAATTGGGGTTTAAAAGGTTTTTTCGGTGGCCACGGTCGCGTACACCATCGTCGATGAGCAGATAAATTACAATTTGCTGTGCCGTTTTTGCGCCATAAGCAATATTTTCAGCAATCCGTTTTTCCCATGATCCGTAACGTTCTACACGATTTCGCATGGTGCTGCGGTCGCTGCCCTGGTGTCCGGTGCGTCCCGTTTCCGACTGGTCGTTTACATGGTCGCGGGCAGCCAGAGAAAGTCCTTCGCTTGGATAAATAATGGGCAACGGCTGCTGGCGTTTCAGGTCGCGCACACATTCGTAAAGGGCATTAATACCCTCTTTGGTAAGCAACGGCTGGTCTCCGGGGTAATATAAAAGCCGGCGATCGTATTTTTTGGCCAGCGGTGAGATGTACTCGTTGGCATACCGTGCAGGATCCGATCGAAGTTTGTTAATTTCCAGAACAATCTCTTTTTCGAGCGATGACAGGTAACTCGCTTCCGCAGCAGTATTCAGTGCATGAATTTCCCATCCCGAATGTGCCGGGTTATTTGGGCCATTTGCCAGGGAAACCTGAAAAAACAGGATAAGCAGCAGTGTTACCTTTGTTTTCATTGACTTTAACTTTTTGAAATATCGCTTTTAATTTTTCCGTCTTCGAGCGTAACCACGCGGCGCGCTTTGTTCATCACCCGCTGGTCGTGTGTTGAAAATATAAACGTAATTTTTTCCTCTTTATTAAGTCGCTCCATAATATCAAGGAGGTTTTCGGTCGATTTTGAATCGAGGTTGGCAGTAGGTTCATCAGCCAGTACAAACTTGGGTTTCGAGGCTAGCGCCCTGGCCACAGCCACCCGCTGCTGCTGTCCTCCCGAGAGTTTCGAGGGCCGTCGGTCCATCATTTCGCCCAAGCCAACCGCTTTCAGCAATTCGGTGGAACGGGCTTCGCGGTGCGCTTTTTTTGCTCCCTGTAAATGCATCACAAACTCCACATTTTCTTTAGCCGTGAAAACCGGAATCAGGTTGTAGGCCTGAAACACAAAACCGATGTTATTCATCCGAAAATCAGTGAGTTTTCGCGACGAAAGTTTGTTGATTTCCACGCCGTCGATTGTCACAATTCCTTCCGTAGCATCGTCGAGTCCGCCCACAACATTCAGCAACGTAGTCTTTCCGGAACCCGATGGCCCCACAATGGCAGTAAATTCGCCCTCTTCAATGGAAAGGTCCACACCATTCACTGCATGTACGGGAACGGAATTGTCCTCGTACGTTTTTTTCAGGTTTTTTATCTCTATTATCTTCATTTTTGTTGAAATTAAATTCAATTTATATTCTCGTTTTTTAATCCCCCTTATTCCCCCTTTGGAATTCATCATACTGCTTTATGGCAAAATTGCATCCAAAGGGGGACGGTCTTCGAACAAAGTTCAGTGCCAATTCAGAGTTCTGTTTCATTTCAGTAAATCTCCATTAATCTCTATAAATCACCACAACTCTCCAAAACATCTTTCTCTTTCTCCCCTCACTTGGAGGGGTTGGGGGAGGCTCTTCTACTCCGTCCTCGTCGCCTCCGCCGGATTCAGCTTCAATGCTTTTCTTGCAGGCCAGACAGCCGAAAGCACACCGGTTACAATTACCAGAAAGCCAATGGTTACAAGCGTTTCACCTTGCAGGGAGGTATAGACCTGCGATGCAAATCCATAGCCTTCCAGCCCTTCGGCAAACATGTCGAGGTTGATGGGCCGGGTTTCAAAATATTTGGTAACCACCGAACCAATGAACATTCCCAGCATTCCGCCGGAAACAGTAAGTAAAACCGATTCCAGTATAATCATAGAAAAGATTCGCCTTTTATTCATTCCAACAGCTATCAGCATCCCAATTTCTTTAACCCGCTCCAGTACCGCCATCAGCATAGTGTTTATGATACCAAAGCATAGCGCCAGTAAAATAATTAGAATAAAAATGTACATGTACTGGTCCATGGAATCGGTAAGCAATGACATTTCAGGACTAAGCTCTTTCCAGGTTTGTACTTCGTAGTTTCCGGCCATTTTTTGAATGGAAGGTTTAACTGCGGCTGCCTCATTTCCGTTTTCGAGCAGAATTGCAATTTCATGCGCGGTGTTTTCTTTCATTCCCAGCTGAGCCTGCAAGTCTTCGAACCGAACAAACAAGGTCGATTCATCGTAGCTGGTGTTGGTGGTGCGGTAAATTCCGCTCACCCGGTACCCTTTAATGGAAAGGTCGCCGTTGCGGTCAACCATTTGTACATTGATGCGTGTGCCCACTTTCAGCCGTAGCCGCTTGGCCAGTTTTTCGCCCACTACCGCCGGCGGCATGCGGCTTTCGTGTTCCAGATAAGTGCCCTCAACAATTTTCTCCCAAATGTCAGTCACATTTTTTTCCTGTTCGGGAATCACGCCAATCAGTTTGCCACCCCCGGTTCCGTGTGCTGCCATAATAAATGGTTCGGCGATTAACCGTTTGCTTGCTGCTGATACTGAATCGAGGGCTTCAACATTTCCAAGAATTTCATCCGCATTTTCAATTTTGAATGCGATGTCGTTGTTGATCAAAAAATCCGGATCGTGAATCTGCAGGTGGGCCAGTTCGGTTTTGGTAGCCGAATCGATGCGTGCATCCACAGCCCCCTGCATAAATGCCATGGTAAACACACCGGCAAACAAACCGAGCGCAATAGCTGCAATCATGATGATGCTGCGTAACTTGTTGCGCCAAACGTTTCTCCATGCAATTGACCAAATCATAACGAGTAGTTTAAAGTTTAAAGTTCAATGTTTCAAGTTCCAGGTTTCAAGTTCGAGTTTCAGGTTCAAAAGTTTCTTTATTCGTCACCGGTCATCGGTCATCGGTTTCTTTCTTCCCACTTCCTGCTTCGTGCTTCCCGCTTCGTGCTTCCCGCTTCGTGCTTCCCACTTCCTGCTTCCTGCTTCTTCCCCCTCACGCCCGCAAAGCGGAGGTTATTTTTAACCGGTAAATGTTGTACACCGGGAAAATGGCAATGAACAGACTGATAAAAAATACCAGGATCATTTGGTTATAAAACAGCGACGGTTGGATGGAAAAGAACATGTAAGGTTCCATGCCGTATTGTACCGTGGCAGAGGCCATTTCGCCCGCGAGCGGAATGGGATTGTGATAAAACCAGAGGCAAAACAAATAGCTTACCATCAACCCGATGGTACAGCCGATAATTCCAATAAAAAGGGTTTCGAACAAAACCACAATGGCCATTTTGCGCTTTTTCATTCCAACGGCATGGATGACGCCAAATTCGCGGCGACGCTCTTTTACCATCATCATAATTACACTGAACATGCCAAAAGCAATAACCAGGTATAGTATGGCAAGCATAATAATTCCGCCAGCCCGGTCGCTTTGAATGAGTTGTTCGATTTCCGGTTGCATGTCAATCCATGTAAGCACTGTTTTTTCCGGCGAAAGCAAGTTTCCGATATTGGTTTTGAGGTGGTCCACCTGGTAATGGTCGTCGGTCATCACAACAAGCGAAGTGGAAAGGCCGCAAGCCGAGTAGAACTCGCGTGCCGTTTCAATCTCCATAAAAACCAGTCGTTTGTCAAATTCGGGGTTGGGATGTGCCATGATGCCTTTTATAGGGAAAAGTCCGTTGGCACTGATTCCCCGAAAACCTTGTCCAATCATTACCAGTGTGTCGCCAACATTTAGATTCAAAAAGTCGGCAAGTCCTTTTCCCAGAACCACACTTTTGTCGCCCGGTTGTAAAAATGAACCCGCATTTATTCTTCTGGAAATGTTTGTAATCCGGTCTTCCGATTTGGGCTCAATGCCCAGCACCATGGCCGGCTTGCTGTGCTGGTGATTGGCTGCCAGGGCAAAAGATTCCAGGCGATGTGAAACAAGGGTTACATCTTTAACGCTTTCAATTTTCTTTTTGAGATCGGACGAAAATTCCATGCTGTTTTCCAGCGTCCGTTCTTCCCAGTAAGCTGAATCCTGAACCTGCAAATAGCCTGAGTAGTACTTAACCACGTTGTCAATCATGCTTTCATACGACCCTTCCTGCATTGAACGCATCCACGATGCCAGCAATACACTGAAAATGATGGATGAAATGGCAATAATTGTCCGGCGCCGGTTTCGCCAGAGGTTTCGCCATGCCAGTTTGATGTTTGTTTTCATCTTATTCTTCGCATATTCTGTTGTGAAAAAAACGATTCATCCAAATCCACATTGAATTCGATTTCATCAAAAATCAAAACAGTTTTATGCCCCTCCTTGTCAGCCGGAATCATTTCCATACGGGTAGGCATTTCGCGGTCGTCCATTATTTTAATTTCAGAAAGAATTTCAATGTTTACAAGTTCTTCATCCTCGTCGTAAAACTCGGCTCTCAGCCAGTGGTATTCTTTTTTGGAAACCCACATCAGGATTTTTCCCCAAACTACAGGGGCATCAATTTTAGGGATAAGCTCAATTTTATAGCAGTCGTAATCCCGGATGTTTTCCTCACCCAGCAGTTTGTGGTTGTAATCTTTTTCAAACGACGATTCACGCACCAGGTCGTCGTTGGTAAAGTCGGAGCCCATCCACGACTGCATCATCATCGAGGGCGGAATTTTTATCATCCGTTCGATGGTGGGCACCCAGTTCCACATTTCGTTTTCGCGCTTCAGAAAAACCTGACCTTTTTCCTTGGCCGGGGCGGTAATGTAAATCAGGGAATAGTCGTTGCCCAGCGACCAGGTTTTCATTGAAATTTCGCGGCTCCAGTTGGGGCGTTCAATAATCATGGTGGTTTGCCCGCGGCTCGATTCGCCCCTGAATTTTTCATCGGCTTTCCGGATAATTTCTGCTACATCCTGCGCAAAAGTTCCGATTGAGAATAAACTTGCAACGAATAATGTCAAAATTGTTTTCATGGGTTCATTATTTAAGTTGAAATTAACCTGAAACAGGCTTCTGTTACTTTATCTTCCAGTTGTTTTACCGGGAAAAAATCAGGAGCAGTTATGATGACCATACTGATTCCTTTAAGCAGTGAGCTAATAACCATCATATCACCTTCTGGATCTTTGCTGCCCAGAGATGCAATAAACTGACTCAGCATCATCATGATGTTTTTTGATTGGTCGCTGTATTTCTCCACAACAGTATCTGTCAAATCCGATTGCATGATCAATGCAGTGTAAAGCTTGTAAAATCTCCGGTTTTCGCTGATGACGTGAATGCTTTTACGGATAAAGTGTTCGAACTCATCGCGGGTTAAAATACCATCGTGATTCAAATCGAAATGTGAATAAATGGAGTCAAATCCGGTTTTAATGATTTCATCCAGAATTTCCTGTTTGCTTTCGAAATAGTTGTAGGCGAGGCCTTTGGATACGTCGGCTTTTTTGGCAACCTGGCTCATGGATGTGGCGTGGAACCCGTTTTCGGCAAACAGCTCCAGCGCCGTATCCAGTATCAGTTGTTTTTTCTGTTTTCTGATTTCATCGTATTGTTCCTGACTTCGAGGCATGGCGTTTTATATTTTAATTATTTTTGACTGAACGGTTGGTCAAATGTAAAATGTATTTTTGAATTATGGATCGGTTGATGTGTTAATAAATTGTTAAAAATGACTGAACGGTCAGTCAAGGGTGATGAAAGTCAGTAAAATGCAAAAAAATTACCTCACGCGCTTTCTTTTCCTTTTCAGAACCGTTATATTTACAATTTTCAAATCCAGAAATTAATTTTACGATAGTATGAATTCCGACAGAAGAAAGTTTATCAAAAACTCAGCCCTTGCCACAGCAGCCATCAGCGCTTTTCCAACCATCATGAATGCCTGCGCGTCGCCCGGTGAAAAAGTGAACGTAGGTTTAATCGGGTGCCGGAGTATGGGTTTCAGTAATTTGCAAAGTTTTTTAAAAGAGGGAAACAATGTGGATTGTGTAGCCCTTTCCGATGTGGATTCAAAAATTCTGGAATCGCGTGCAGCCGATGTGGAAAAACTGACCGAAAAGCGGCCGGTTTTGTATTCCGATTTCAGGGAGATGCTCGACAATCCGGACATCGATGCAGTGATTATCGGAACACCGGACCACTGGCATGCCCACCAAATGATAATGGCATTGCAGGCCGGAAAACATGTATATGTTGAAAAGCCCATGGGGCACAGTATAGAAGAATGTAATGCTATGGTAAATGCTGCTGCAAAATTTCCCAACCTGACTGTTCAGGTGGGCATGTGGCAACGCAGTTCAAAACACTGGTTCGAGGCTTCTGAAATTGTTAAATCGGGGCAACTGGGCGATGTTCACCTGGTAAAAGCCTGGATTTACAAAGGATACGATGAGCCATATCCGTCGATGCCGGATTCCACACCACCCGAGCATGTTGATTACGACATGTGGCTGGGACCTGCTCCGCAACGCCCGTTTAATGCCAACCGGTTTCACTACAATTTTCGCTGGTGGTGGGATTATGCCGGTGGCGCAATGACCGACTGGGGTGTGCACCTGCTCGACTTTGCCATGTACGCCATGGATGCCGGAATGCCACAAAAAATTGCTCCGGGAGGCGGAATTTATTACCACGATGAAGGAGCGCTTGAAACGCCCGACATTCAGCAGGCATTATATAGTTATCCCGAACATACAATGGTTTGGGAATGTGGATTAAATCCTGGAATCGGGCCGTTTGGGAGAGGGCACGGAGTTGCTTTTGTGGGCCATAAAGGTACGCTGGTGCTCGACCGGGGCGGTTATGAGTTAATGCCCGACCGCAACGATACCAAACGGGAACCCTTTTTCGAGGGAGTAAAACAAGGCAATTACGGCGACGGTCTGGATGAACATGTGAAGAACTTCCTTGAGTGTATCCGTAAGGGAGGAACGCCAAATGCCTCGGTGGAAATTGGCGCCAAAACGGCCATTGTTTCCGAAATGGGCAATATTGCCTACCGGGCAGGGCAGGTAATTCACTGGGACGATGCCGCTAAAAAATTTAAAGAAGAAGCAGCCGACAAGCTTACCCGGGTGAATTACAATCCGAAGTGGCCTCTGCCCAGGGTATAGTAATTTTCCTCTCATATTCGTGTATTTTTTGGCAAAATATTCAATTATCAAGTTTCAAATAACAAACAAACTTCAAATTCGAATGTGAAAAATCACAAACAAGATGTGACCAATTGGAATTTAATGAATTGATATTTGGAGATTATTTGGGATTTGTTTTTTGCTCATTGTAATTTAAGGTTTGTCCAGATTAGGACGGTGAAAAGTTGAATTAAAAATGAACTATTAAAATAGATAATATGAAACCCGATCGAAGAACATTTATCAGAACCTCCGCCATGGCAACTGCTGCTTTGAGCGCATTCCCAACCATTCTCCATGCCGGATTTTCGGCCAATGAAAAGGTGGTTGTTGGATTGGTTGGCTGTTTGGGAATGGGTTTCAGCAACCTGAAAGCTTTTTTGAATCAACCCAACGTGGAGTGCGCCGCTCTGTGCGATGTGGACCGGAATGTGCTGGAAGAACGCGCTGCCGAAGTGGAGAAAATTCAGGGGAAAAAACCGGAATTGTACGACGATTACCGGAAACTGCTCGATAACAAAGACATTGATGTGGTGATTAACGCCACACCAGACCACTGGCATACACTCATTGGCATTCATGCCATGGAAGCCGGAAAAGATTTATATACCGAAAAACCGCTGGCCAATTCCATCGAGGAATGTAACCTGATGGTGAAAGCGCAAAAACGCTACAGCAAAGTGGTGCAGGTGGGGCAGTGGCAACGCAGTGATCCGCATTGGAAAGCCGCGGTGGATTACCTTCATGAAGGCAAAATCGGCCGGATTCGCTCCGTGCGGTCGTGGTCGTATGTGGGATGGAAAGGCTCCATTCCTGTGGTGCCCGATTCGGAAGTGCCGGCAGGAGTGGATTACGATTTCTGGTTGGGACCGGCGCCTAAAAAACCGTTCAACAAAAACCGGTTTCATTTTACCTTTCGCTGGTACTGGGATTATGCCGGCGGTTTAATGGCCGACTGGGGCGTTCACCTGCTCGATTATGCACTGTTTGGCATGAACCAGTACGTGCCTAAATCGGTAATGTCAACCGGTGGCAAGTATGCATTCCCCGACGATGCCATGGAAACACCCGATACCATGATGGCGGTTTACGATTTTGGCGATTTCGGTCTGTTGTGGGACCACACCATTGGTATTTACGGCGCTAATTTTGGCAAACGCGGCCACGGTGTAGCTTTCGTGGGCGAATGGGGAACCCTGGTGGTTGACCGCAGCGGTTGGGAAGTGATTCCCGAAACCAATAGCGACAGCGCAAAAAAAGGATACGAAGGCATTCCACTTCAAAAAGGTTCCGGAAAAGGTTTGGAACTGCACGTGCATAACTTCCTGGAATGTATAAAAACCCGTGAAAAACCCAGTTGCGACATTGAAATTGGCGCACACATTGCCCGGTTTGCACACCTAGGAAACATTTCGTACCGGCTGGGACGCAAGGTTTTCTGGGACCATGAAAAACAGGAATTTATTGGCGATGCCGAGGCCAACGAAATGGTAAAAGCCCATTACCGTTCGCCATGGAAATTACCCAATGTTTAATTGGTTTGTCTTTTAAGTCAACTGATGATTTTGCCGTTAAATCAAACGGACGATGGTACAAGGCAGTCATCTGATGAATAATATTTATAGTCGGAAATTAGTAATTTTTTATTCCGAATTTGATTTTTCCGGTTCCAAAATTTATACATTTGCGGACTTAATTAAGTAATAAAGCGGGAGTAGCTCAGTGGCAGAGCATCAGCTTCCCAAGCTGAGGGTCGCGGGTTCGATCCCCGTTTCCCGCTCTGAAAGCCGGTTTTTCCGGCTTTTTTTTGATGGTTTAATCTGATATATAGTTTATTTGATAGCTCAGTGGTAGTCCCGAGTGCTCAGCGTTTTTGTAGAGGATGACTTTTTTATTTCGTTGGATATTAAACGACAATAAATGAGTATGTTATCAATAAATTTACTCGCTTTAATAGTGGCGGTGACCATTTTATTATTTAATTAGAGATCTTTATCAAAGAGCAATAAGGTAATAAGGTAAAAATCAAATGTGTAACTATTTTACTAAGGTTAATACATTGAAAATAAGGTTTTTTTTGTTTTCGAATAAACCTTATTTTATTTCATCAAACCTTAGTAAAAATGGCAAACAATAGAAGGGTAACCTTATTACCTTATTAATAATGAAGAAATGTCGCCAAATTTAATTACAATGAAAGCATGATTAATCAACTATAAATAAGTGAATTATATAACTCAGTCACTAAAATAAATACCATTAAAAAATCGCTGAGTGCTCGGGATCCCAGGCTGAGGGTCGCGGGTTCCCTGTCCGGCTGTGCGGCCAGACGGGGATCCCCGTTTCTCGCTCTGAAAATGAGAGAGTTCGATGTATTCTTGCTCTCTTTCATTTTTATGGGTGCAACATAGTTGCAACATCAGAAATAGATTCCTATCCATCCAAAACACCCAAGTAAAATGGATGGAAATCGAAATGGTATTACGTTAGGTCGTATATGAATGTAACGCACAAATCACTCCATTGAATTCCCGTTTAAGGTTTCCATAATCTCTTTAAAGCTTTCAATACCTGATTCGAGGTTTTCTATGATTTCGCTGGCCAAAATATCGGGGTTTGGCAGGTTGTCCAAATCGGTGAGGCTTTTATCCCTGAGCCAGAAAATGTCCGGAATCAGAACCAGTTAGCAGCCTTTTTTTTACGTGTTGGTTTTTGTTGGAACAATAATCGTAGCGCGGAATGCCCTAAAACACATAAACCGGTTACGAATAACAAAAAGGATTACTACTTTTGTGCATTTTTAAAGCATCAGTAAAATGAAACGAGGAATTTACATTACCAATATAGAAAGACGAACCGGAAAATCGTTGGTTTCGCTGGGAATAATGAAACTTATCCTTTCCAAAGTAAGCAAAGTTGGTTATTTCCGTCCAATCATTGGCGATTATCCGGGTGGAAAATACGATAATCACATTGAAACAATGCTGTCCTATTTCAATCTCGATATGGAATACAAAGAAGCCTATGGGTTTACCATGTCGCAGGTTGTAAAATACAAAAACAGAGGTCAGGAAGCCCGGCTCATTGAAAAAATAATAGAGCAGTACAAAGCAATTGAAGAAAAATATGATATTGTTTTAGTAGAAGGCTCAGATTTTGAAGGAAAGGGCGTTGAAATTGAATTTGACTTAAATGTGGAGATTGCCAGAAACCTGTCGTTGCCAACCATTCTTGTAGGTTCAGCAAAAGATAAGGAATTGAAAGATGCTGTTTCAAATCTGGATTTGGCAGTGAAAACCTATTCTAAAAAAGATGTTGTTGTTCAAGCCGTTTTTATGAACAGGGTTCCTGAAGAGCACCTGAAGGAAATGAAAGATGAGCTGCAAAGGGTTATTACAAAAAACACTGTAATAGAGATAATTCCGGAAGAAAAAAAGCTGGCAGGGCCAACCATCAGGGAAATTTTTGAAGAAATTGGTGGAGAAATATTGTTGGGAGAATCATTGCTTAACAACCGGGTAGATTCTATTGGAGTAGGTGCCATGCAACTCAGAAATTTTCTGGAAAAGATAACGGAAAACAAACTGGTTATTACGCCTGGCGACCGTGCAGATATTATTCTGGGGGCACTTCAGGCGAATGTTTCAACCAATTATCCGTCAATATCGGGGATTATACTTACCGGGGGAATTCCAATCGAAAAGTCGGTTTTGAAACTTATCGAGGGTTTGCCCAGTGTAGTTCCTGTAATTCTGGTTGAAGATGCTACCTATATGGCAGCTCAAAAAATTATGGGTGTTTATCCAAAAATACGACCGGCAATAACCAAAAGAATAGAATTAAGTATATCTACATTTGATAAATATACCGATACCAAGTTTTTAGTAAGAAAGTTTCGGAGTTTTAAAACCCATGTGGTAACTCCGCACATGTTTCAATACAGCCTGGTATCAAAAGCAAAAGCCAACAAAAAACATATTGTTTTACCCGAAGGTACCGACAAAAGAATTTTACTGGCTGCCTCAAGTTTGGTTGATCAGAATGTGGTGGATATTACTTTGCTTGGTAAGAGAGAAGAAATTCAGGCAGTGGCCAGAAGAACGGGTATTACATTAAATGGAAATATAAAAATAATAGATCCGACCGAATCGGAACATTACGAAGATTTCTGGAGAACGTATTATGAATTACGGAAACATAAAAATGTTTACGAGGAAATGGCACAGGATCGACTTGCCGATGTTTCGTATTTTGGAACAATGATGGTTTATAAGGGAATGGCCGATGGTATGGTTTCCGGTGCTGCCCACACAACAGCTCATACCATTATTCCGGCGCTCCAGTTTGTAAAAACCCGCCCGGGTGTTTCAACGGTGTCATCTTGCTTTTTTATGTGTCTCGATGATCATGTTTCGGTGTTTGCCGACTGTGCGGTAGTAGTAAATCCCAATTCAAACCAACTTGCTGAAATTGCAATTTCTTCGGCTGATTCGGCAAAGGCTTTTGGAATTGAACCCAAAGTGGCTCTTTTATCCTACTCGTCGGGAACATCGGGCACCGGCGTAGAAGTAGATAAAGTGCGCGAAGCAACCCAAAAAGCCAAAGCCACCCGTCCCGATTTAAAAATTGAGGGACCCATTCAGTACGATGCCGCGGTTGACCCGGGTGTTGCAAAAAGTAAAATGCCAAATTCGGAAGTAGCCGGGCAGGCCAGTGTTTTAATTTTTCCCGATTTAAATACCGGAAACAATACATACAAAGCTGTTCAGCGTGAAACCGGGGCACTGGCAATTGGGCCTATGTTGCAGGGATTAAACAAGCCGGTAAACGATTTAAGTCGTGGTTGTACGGTTGAGGATATTTTTAATACGGTTGTGCTTACAGCTATTCAGGCTCAGGAAGGGCTTTAGCGGTTTAGAAATACAAAATAAAAAATCAGAATGAACATATTGGTTGTTAATGCAGGAAGTTCGTCAATCAAATATCAGTTAATTGACATGAACACTGAAAAACCACTGGCCAGTGGAATTGTAGAAAGAATTGGTTTGAAAACAGGGGCCATTAAACACAAAACTTTTATTAACGGAGAAGAACGGAAAACAGCTGAAGAATTCTTCATTCCAAATCATACGGTTGGTTTAAAAAGAGTAGCAGAGTTACTCACAAATCAAGAGGTTGGTGTTATATCCGATCCTTCGGAAATTCAGGCAGTTGGTCACAGGTTGGTACATGGCGGCGAATCATTTACAAAAACCGTTGAAATAACCAGTGAGGTAAAAGCAAAAATGAAAGAGTTGTTTCCTTTGGCGCCGCTGCACAATCCGGCCAACTTAACCGGAGTTGAAGTGGCTGAAGAAGTATTTCCGCAAGCAAAACAAATAGGTGTATTCGATACAGCCTTTCATCAAACCATGCCTGAAATTGCTTACCGTTATGCAATTCCCGAAGATTTATATAAAGAATTTGGACTACGTAAATACGGTTTCCATGGAACTTCACATAAATATGTTTTTGAAAAGGCTGCTCATTATTTGGGAAAAAAGGATTTAAAAATAATAACCATTCATTTGGGAAACGGTGCATCTATGGCAGCTGTCAAAAATGGTGTTTGTGTGGATACTTCAATGGGAATCGGGCCATTAAATGGCCTGATAATGGGAACACGTTCGGGAAGTATCGATCCTTCCATTATTTTTTATCTGGTTGAACAAAAAAATTACCCCATTGAAGAAGTGAACGCTCTGCTGAATAAAAAAAGCGGTATGTTGGGATTGACAGGACATAGCGATATGCGCGATGTTGAGGAACTTTATTTCAAAGGCGATAAAAACGCCATACTCGCTTATGAAATGTACGCATACCGGATTAAACAGTTTATTGGTAATTACACGGCTGCAATGAATGGTTTGGATGCCCTTGTTTTTACGGCAGGAATTGGAGAAAACGATAAACTTGTTCGGAGTTTAGTTTGTAAAAACATGGAATATTTCGGAATTACCCTTGATTCAGCCAAGAATAACAGCAGAAGCAATAATATTCGGGAAATAAATGTTGATGAGGCAAAAACAAAAATTCTGGTCATTCCCACCAACGAAGAGCTGGAAATTGCAAAGCAGGCTTATGAGCTAATAAAGTAGTTGCAAGCCTGGTAGCACGAATTTTTTTTATTGTGAATTTTTCGAAACAACTATTGTGCTTGTTCCGGGGGTACTGAAAAGTAAAAAGCGGTTCCTTCGCCAGGTTCGCTTTCAACCCATATCTGACCTGCGTTTTTTTCCACAAAATCTCTGCAAATAATCAGTCCCAGGCCTGTACCTTTTTCTCCTTCGGTGCCCAGGTTTGTGTGGTTTTCGTCTGGATTAAATAAATTCGGAATGCGTTCTTTCTCAATGCCAATGCCGTTATCCCGTACTTCAACAACAACCATTTCTCCTTCATTTTTTGCTGATACGGTAATTACACCACCCCGGTGGGTAAACTTTATGGCATTCGATACAAGATTCCGTATAACTGTGGTTATCATTTCGTCGTCGGCATAAATGACGGTATCGGGTGAGATTTTGTTTTTAAGCCGTATCTCTTTTTGCAGAGCGTTTTGGTGCAACAGGCCAAAGCACTTTTCCACTGTAAAGTTCAGTGCAATGTTGTGAGGTGTGAGTGTGAGTTTCTGTCTTTGCGCACGCGACCAGGTAAGCAGGTTTTCAAGGAGAATGGAAACAGAAAAAGACAACTGGTAAATGATTTTGTTGTACCGGCGGATTTCGTCGCACGAATATTTGTCATACCCGTTTTCAATGAGCTCCGAAAACCCCAGGATGTTGTTTAACGGTCCTTTCAGGTCGTGACCGATGATGGAGAAAAGTTTGTCTTTGGTTGCATTCAGTTCTTTTAGCCGGGCTTCGCTTTCCCTGAGCGCTTTTTCTGCTTTTTTATGCTCTGTAACGTCTTTGGCCGTACTGATAATACCGTCAATTCTTCCATTTCGGTTTTTGTGCGGGTAGAAATTCATTTCCATAATTTTGAATTCACCGCTTGGAATTTCCCCTTCGTACTGCAGGAATACATCTTCCCCGTTCAGGCATTTATCCAACCCGGGCTGCAGCTTTTTCTCAAAATTTTCGGCTCCCCACAAATCGGCAAAGGTTTTGCCAATCACCTCTTCTGTTTGTTTTTTGTATAAATCGTTGAAAGCGCTGTTTACGAATACATATTTGTAATACTTGTTAATGTATGAAGCCGGTTCTGAAATGGTGTTCAGTATCTCCTTCTGATAATGAAAATATCTGTTCTTCCGTTTTTTATTATTAGGTATCATTGTAGGTTAGTGCATTGAAAGGTTAAAAAAACTGTTGGAGAACCCTTTTGAAAACGAAATGGGCTAATGCTTTGATTTGGTTTATTGATAAAGATGTTGTTGATTCCCATAATCGTCTCAGGCAATGGTTATACAATTTTTGATTAAGGGCTAAAAATAGAAATGTTTTTAATGAAAAACAAATGTTTTAAATTGGAGCGAATGGTTTTTTTCATTTCCAAAGCATTTCATCAATACATCAGTGGTTTTTTTTGCAAAAACAGGTTTTACAGCATAAATCATATCGGTTTTCATTTGCAACTGTAGTCTGTTTCAAATGTTTTTCTATTTTAGGATTTTTCTGACAGTTGATTTTATTTTGAATTAATCGGGGTATGAAGGTGCATTTTTTCTCGTTGTTTTTTTCTGTTTTACTGGTTTGCGGTTGTTCAACACTACCGGATAAGTATTCGCAGTGGCGTGGTCCAAACCGCTAGGGGATTTTTTATGAAACCGGACTGCTAACGGCATGGCCCGAAGACGGGCCTGAAATGCTTTGGAGTTTTGAAGGCCTTGGCGCCGGCCACAGCAGTGTGGGCATTGGATACAACCGGATATTTGTGAACGGAATGCCCGATACACTGGGTGTTCTGTATTCGTTTGACATGGATGGAAACCTGCTCTGGGAAAGAGTGTATGGCACCGAATGGCATAAAAACTATACCGGACCCAGATCAACGCCAGTTGTCGCATACGGACTGGTTTATCTCGAAAGCGGAATGGGGGTGGTGTATTGTTTTGATGCTTTTACAGGCGAAATCATCTGGGAGGTTGATTTGCTTGCTGTCTTCAATGCTGAAAATATTCAGTGGGGAATGGCCGAAACCCTGCTGTTGGATGGCTATAATGTTATTTGCACACCCGACGGGCAAAAACACAATGTGGTTGCATTAAACCGGCTTACTGGCAAAACGGTCTGGACCTCGCCCGGATATGGCGAGCCTGCTGCTTATTGTTCGCCCGTTTTGGTGGAACACAACAATGCCCGTTTGGTGGTTACCATGACAGCCAGTTCGGTTATCGGTTTGGATGCAGATACCGGTGAATTGTACTGGAGAGCAGAGCAAATGCAACGAAATAAAATACATGCAAACTCACCTTTATACTCCGAAGGAGTGATTTACTGCGCCAGCAATTGGGCCGATGAAAACACCGGGTTACTGGCGTTGAAATTGAGCGACGATGGCAGAGCGGCTGAACAGTTGTGGCGAAATGAAACTGTGATGAATTTGATGGGAGGAATTGTATTACATGACGGAATTATTTTCAGCTCTACTTACCGGAAAAATGAATGGTATGCCATTGACGCATCAACAGGAGAAGAAAAATTGCTGTCGGAGGACTTTGGAAGCGAGGTGATTGTATTTGCCGACGGCCTGTTTTACCTGTACAGCGATGCAGGTGAACTCGCTTTGGTAAACATGGATTGGAATCATTTTGAAATAAAGGGCAGGTTTGATGTTCCGCTGGGGACAGGCCAGCACTGGGCGCATCCGGTAATTCATGATAAGCGGCTTTATGTCAGGCATGGCAATGCACTGATGGTATATAATATTTCAGAAGAATGAATCAGAGTAAAACTATTTTTCCAACTGATTCTCCACCGGTTCAATTCCGGCCAGATGTTTTTCCAGCACTTTTCTGATTTCAGCAATTACTTCCGGATGTTCTTCGGCGATGTTGAATTTTTCAGAAGGATCGATATTTACATTGTAAAGCAATGGCGGATCTTCAACCGTTCGTGCATTTTTAATTTCGGTTGGCGGATTGGTAATGGGGTGCGCCGTTTGGCTTCCATACTCGTTTTGCGTGATAAAATGTGCTTTGTAATCGCCTTTGCGAATGGCATAAACCTGTGCACCCCGGTAATAGAAAACCACATCGCGTTCACTTTTGCCCGTTCCAAACAAAAGCGGAGAAATATCGAAACCGTCATAAACACGGTCGTTGGGGAGTTCAGTGCCGGATAATTTGCAGAATGTGGGCAGTAAATCCATGGTGGTTGCCATGTCCATAACTACGCCTTCTTTTAATTTTCCCGGCCACCGGAAAACGGTGGGTACGCGCATTCCCCCTTCAAAGGTTCCGCCTTTGGCGCCACGCAGCAATCCGGCTGTTCCCCCATGGGTTTTAAACGTGTGCCACGGGCCGTTGTCTGACGTAAAAATAACCAATGTGTTTTCGTCGAGACCTTCTTCTTTAAGCGTTTTCAGGATTTGACCTACCGACCAGTCAATTTCTTCAATCACATCGCCGTAAAAACCAGCCAGCGAAACATCTTTAAATTCTTCGGAACGGAATAACGGAATGTGTGGCAATGAATGGGCCAGGTAAATAAAGAACGGTTCGTCTTTCATACTTTTGATTTTTGCTACTGCTTCTTCGGTGTAGCGTTTGGTTATGGTGCGCTGGTCGGCCGGTCGTTCAATGATTTCCTTGTCGCGCAAAAGCGGTACATTATAAGCCTGATACCGTTCGTTGTCTGCCAGGGTGAAATGGTCGGTCTTCTCTACTTTGTCCATATCGTTGGAGTAAGGGATTCCATAGTAACTGTCGAATCCGTGGTCGGTTGGCAGGTGGGGCGATTTGTGTCCGAGATGCCATTTACCCACTGCTGCGGTTTTATAACCGTTTTCTTTCAAAGCCCGGGCTATGGTAATTTCGCTCTGGGGTAATCCGCCGTTGGAATCGGGAAACAGTACCCGCCGTTTGTCGCTGCACATGCCCGATCGTATGGGTAATCTGCCTGTAAGTAAACCGGCACGGCTTGGCGTACAAACCGGCGCGGCCACATAAAAGCTGGTCCATTTTTGCCCCTCGTAAGCCATTTTGTCAATGTTGGGCGTTTTAATGGTGGGATGACCAAAGATTCCCAAATCGCCGTAACCCTGGTCGTCAGTAAAAATGACAACAAAATTGGGCTGATTTACTTTTTCTTCTGTTTTCTGATTGGAACAAGATACTATCGTTAACAAACTTAAAGCACCTGTGAATAATTTGATTTTGAAAGAGTTCATGGTTTTTTTAAATTTTCTATTACGATTAAACCTTGAAGGTTTCTGTAACCTTCAAGGTTTACAGATAATGAATCACCTGCCAGCCCTGTGATCCAAATAAGCTTTCAGAAAATGGTCATTCAATTCGTCGCTGTCGCCATAGTATTCGCGTAATTCTTCAAGTCGTTCATGTAACATTTTACGTACATCGGCATAAGCCGGGTCGTCGTATATGTTTTGCATTTCCATAGGGTCGGTTTCCAAGTCGTACATTTCCCACTCGTCAATGTCGTAGTAAAAGTGCATCAGTTTATAGCGGTCGGTAGCTACGCCGTAATGGCGTTTTACCATGTGTATGGATGGATATTCATAATACGTGTAGTAAACCGCATCACGCCACTGTCCGGTTTCACCGGCCACCAGTTTACGGAACGATTCTCCCTGCATTTCTTCGGGAGCTTTAATACCGGCGTAGTCGAGAAAAGTGGGAGCAAAATCAAGGTTTTGCACCAGCTTGTCAATTTTTGTTCCCGCTGTTATTTCCTTAGGATAACGCATTACCAGCGGAGTTCGGAATGATTCTTCGTACATAAACCGTTTGTCGAACCAGCCATGCTCGCCTAAATAAAAGCCCTGGTCGGAAGTATAAACCACAATGGTGTTTTCAGCCAGACCGGCTTCGTCTAAGTAATCGAGAACTTTTCCTACGCCTTCGTCGATTGCGGCAATGGTTCCCAGGTAGTCCTGCATGTAACGCTGAAACCTCCAACTCATTAGCTCCTTTTCGTTCATGTTTTGATAT
>Ga0209614_1001352_pt1 | contig 18700 bp, 13 predicted proteins | sample BlaSprsedimmetaG_FD_185484 | JGI IMG/M metagenome (GOLD analysis project Ga0209614, IMG submission 185484) | Hot spring sediment bacterial and archeal communities from California, USA to study Microbial Dark Matter (Phase II) - Blank Spring... ... | reverse complement strand
CAACTGCCGTTGCCTTTCGCAGAAACTTCACATTTTGGTCATTTATAGCAGTTTGGCCTATGGTTGCACAAAACTTACGTTAGGGCGCATAAAAGTATAACTTTCCGGAAGCCGTTACTCGACAACCACCACGACGCCCACCTCCGCCCAATTGTAAAGCGTCTCCGCTTCTGGAATCCCGAGAATGATACAGCCGAACGACGCCGGACGCCCCAACGAGCCGGCCCATAGGCGCTGTCCGTTGGCGAGGATTGGCAGTTCGTGGAAGCCATTCTCTACGCCGCCACCTGCCGGGTAGACGGCGATAAAGTAAGGCATCCACAGATCCCATTGGCTCGCAAACGCCTTCTCGTGCTTGCTGAGTACCTGGAAAACGCCCTGATGTGTGGGTGAGGTGGCAATCCCCGTGGATGTGGGCCAGTCGTAGAGCAGCGCGCCGCGTTCGTAGACGCGCACGCGCTGTTCGGCGAGGCTGACCACGACCCGCTTGCCCGGTACCGGCATATACGGCGTGAGGACATCCTGCGAGGGGATGATAATTTGCTGTCCCACGCTCAGGCGGTTGTAGTCGATGCCGGGATTGGCCTCTGCCACCAGGCCAGACGGCATCCCGAACTTTGCCGACAGGCTGGTCAATGTGTCGCCTGACTGCACGCTGTAGGTCCGCTGAGGGTGGGTGAGATAGAGCGCGACCGTTCCCCCGCCGGCATCGAAAGCCCGGAAGACCTGCTGCGCCGCCTCGTCGTAGCGGAACCCGCGCCCGTCGCCGAGGGCTTCTGCCAATGCGACCAGGCTGTCGCGGATGGCGTACAGGTTCGCGTCCACTACCGGCTTGCCGTCGGGGCCGGGCGTCAGGCGCAGCCACGTTGCCAGCATCTCCCGGTTGAGCGCCCAGGTGAGGGTTTGGTCGGTGAGGACGTCGTAGGCCGTCAGTGTGATGTTGCGGGCCAGCAGCGCCTCGGCCTGCGCGGTGATGTCGGCGGTATTTGGCTCCACCGGGTGGACGATCTCGAAGGTCAGCGGCACTTCAACGCGGTGCAAGCCGGCCTTGGCCGTGGTCAGCGCGAGCAGCGTCTGTGACACGTTCATCACGCGCCCCGGCTTCCCCGGCACAATCACAACCTGGCCGTTTTCCAGGCGGATCGTTGCCTCTTCCGGCGGTGTGGAAGCTTCCGTCGCCACCTGCTCAAGCACGGCCCGCCCGGCCTCGGCGTCGTATGTGAAGCGCAGCGGCGTGTCGGCATGCCGCAGCCAGACGCTTAACTGCCCCTCGATACCCCCGTCGCGTCCAAAGCGATAGGCTTCCTCGGCCATCGCGCGCGCATCCACGCGCAGACCGGCCTGCGACCAGGCGAAGGACCAGCGTTGGTCGCCGTCGGTGAGGATGAGCATCCCGGTGTTGAGCTGCGCGGCGACGCCTTCCAACGCCCTGGCAGCCTCCGTGGTCGTCATCCCGCCGATGGGCACGCCGAGCGCGTAGACGCGGGGATAGATGTGGTGGGCGTAGAGGCGTTCCATGCGTTGGAGGAAGACCCACACGCAGAAGAACGAAGCCGCTACCAGGCACAGCAACAGCACCAGAATCAGCCCGCCGGCGAAGGCGCCGTTCTGGCGGGTTGGGGTAGGGCGGCGAGTGGTTGGTGTGGTCATTGGGTTATCCTGTTTTGCTCGATTCAATCTTACCCTTCATTATATCTGGAAAGGCAATTTGGTCACGTGGGTAATGATAGACCGCTGACTTACGCATCGTGTGTTTCGCATTAGACTGCGTGTCAGACAATGAAAAGGAGCTATCTATGACCGAAATACTCGATGTTCACGTCCTCAGCGCGGCGATCCTGGACGAGTTGGAGACGTTGCCCGGCGCGCACATCCACGGCATCACCGACCGCGGGCGGCTAGACGAGCACGTGCCGACGGTGTCGTTCACCTGGGGAAAACGTCACCCGCGCGAGATTGCCGCAGCTCTGGGCGCACAGGGGATCTATGTCTGGGATGGCCATTACTATGCCCTCGCTACTGTCGAACGGTTGGGGCTGGCCGGCAGCGGCGGGATGTGGTGCATTGGGGCCGTCCATTACAACACTGTGGATGAAATTCACCGGCTCGGAGACGCTCTACGCGCGATGGCGTAAACTGCTGAGGCGCGGCTGCAATGACTGGCCTACCCAACGACTGACCCGCTATGGCGTCAATGTCCGCGGCTACGACGTGCGTGGAGACGACAGCACGGATGACGCGCCCGGCAATCCAAGCAGCATTTGGACGCCGGGCGCGCCTGGTGACGATCCCTACGGCTTCTATCGCATTGGGCGCGCATTGGAAGACATCTGCCTGGAAGCGCCGCACTTGCGTCCTAACCAGGATGGTGTGCATCTCGGCGGTTATTGTGAGGATGGGGTGATCCGCACCATTCCTGCTTCGCTCGGAATCTATCTATTTCCTCAAAACCAGGGGTAAGAAAATGGTTGGCCCCTGGCCCAGCATGGTGGTAGCCCACGTATTGGGTTGATTCCAGCTACTGGCATAAGGCCACACGTAATCGTTACCCTGATAGGACACCCAATAGTGGCCGGCGTTCATGCCGACGACGTGATCCCAGCCACCGAGTACATCCGCCCCAATCCGCAGTTCCGCGCTCCAGGTGTAGGTGGACGCGCTGACGGCGGCTTGCAAGCCGCCTGGTCCTGCCGCAGCGAAGCCGCCGGTGCCGTCACCCGCATAGGTGAAGTAGCCGCCGTCCTCGCCCACGAAGAAGGCGTAGTCTGTTGGCTGCGCCAGGGTGTCTCTGCTGTAATCCACGTCGAAGCGCAGCCCGGCGAACGCGCCCGGCGTCTCCGCGCCTGACTTCAGGCCGCTGAAGCAGGCCCACAGGTGATCGCTACTGCGCAGCAGACGCACGGTCGCTTGCCCGCCATCACCGTACGGCGCAAGTTGGAGTTGTGGCGCATCGAGATATGCCGCGTCATCGCAGAAACCGTCAAGCTGCGGTGCGTCGGCCTGCGGGATGTGCAAGAACTGCACGAAGAAGTTCGCCTGAACGACGTCTGTGTGGCCGCCAGAATCCTGCGCCGTCAGTGTTGCCGTGTGCGGTCCCGGGCCCAGGCCGCCGACCGCCACCTCTTGCCCTGTCCCCTGCGCCTGCCCATCCACCGCCCAGGTGAGCGCGCTGCCACTCAAAGCGCCATCTTCCGCATCCATCGCGCCACCACGCAGCAGCGCAGGCGCTCCCGCCGGTACGCGCTCAGGTGGAATGATGTAGGCTTCCGGCGGATGGTTGGGGATGGTGAAACCGTTGGAGGTCGCCATGCCGGTATTGTAACCGTCGCTGGCGGCCACCCGCAAGCGTCCCTGATTGACGCCGCTGCCGGGCAATCCGAGCGTGCTCAACGTCAGGGTGACGACGTCCTCGCCATCCGGCGCCGGGAAGTCGTTGACGACGGCGCGCCAGGTAGCGCCGTTGTCAGGGCTGTACTGGACGTTGTAAAGTAGCGTATCGTCTGCGTCGGCATCAACGCCCTGCCAGATGAGGTCGAGGGTGTCGACAAAGGTTTCGCCGCCGTGCGGCTCAGCCAGGGTGACGACAGGTACATGGCTGCCGGGGGCGCGGTGGTCGATCACTGTACTGTCGGCCAGTAGTTCCACGCGGGCCACGTTGCCCGGGTCGGTGAAAGTGAGGCTGAAATTGTTAACCGGCGGGTCGGCGGGATCGTTCAGCGTCTCGCTCAACGTCACCGGGTACGTCGCCAGGATCGCGTCCTGAGCATCGCGGAGCTGTAAGGTGTAGGCCGGGCCGTTGGCGCCCTGAGGCGCCAGCCTGCTGACTTCGAGCGGCAGCGCAGCCGCCCCTTCCCATTTGCGCAGGATGCCCGCACTGAGGCCGCCGGTGGGGTAAACCCAGGCGTAGTTCAAGACACCGGTGTTCGCGGTGGGCGTGACCGCGCCGCTGACGAAGACGGCATCTCCGGCAGCTAGCTTGTTGATAACCGGCGCGGCGGTGACCAGCGAGGAACTGCTAATGCGGTTGTTGAGCGCGCGCCAGGTGTAATCGCTGGTCCAGTAGGGGCGGCAGTAGCTCATCAAATCTTTGGCGTCATCCGGGGCGATCACGGTCTGCGTGCGGCCATCGAAGCCGTAGTAGCTGGCCTGGCCGACGTTGGCGATCTGGTCGGTGGGATAGGGGTAGCCGGTGTCAATGTTGTCAGGGTCGCCGCAGTCCACGTGCTTGCGGCCCAGATTGTGCCCCATCTCGTGCGCCAGCGTCGCGCCGGCATCCGGCTCCGCGGGATCGGCGGAGGGGACGAAACTGTGTGGCTCGAATTTGACCCAGGCCACGTTGTCGTTCAGATACGCCGTGCCCAGGACTTCGCCTTTGCTGGTGGAGGTATTGGTATCGGGGTGAACCATGCCGATGTAGTGTGTCCTGGCGTTGAGGTTGTCACACTCGCCAGGATCGTTGGAGAAGAAGTCGCGGAGTTTCAGCGAGATGAGTACTCTCCAGCTATCGCTAGGCAACTTGTAGGGGCCAAAGCACGGGTAGGCAATGAACCCCCACTTCCAGCATACCTTGAGTTTGGCAACGTCCTCAGTCTGGTAGTAGGACCAGAAATCGTAGGCCGGCCACAGTTTTTTGGCCACGTCGAGCATTCGCCAGTAGTGTGGGTTATCCGTGGGCCTGAGGTAATTGGGCGAATGGGTGCGCACGGGGACGAAGACGGTACAGACAGGCGCCTTGGCGTTGAAGGTGAAGCTCTCGCTGACCTCGTTGTTGGCGCGATTGGGGTCGCTGTATTGCTCGCGCGGGTCTATGACCAGGCGCAGGGTGATGGTCCCAGGGGTGATCCAGCTCTCAGGGAGTTGGAAGAGCCAGCTTGCGTCCAGGACGCCCCGGTCGTAGAGCGTGCCGGTCGCCAGTGAGCGGACGCCGTTCTGCGCTGATAGGGGTGAGCCGGGTAGCGGGTCGCCGCCGCGCGTGCCGTAGAGCCACGCCTCGACGGAGACGGCATGCGGGCCACTGTTCTGCTGCGCGTAGCCGCGGACATAGGTGGGCTTCCGCGCCACCAGTGGTACATCGTTCGCCAGGTTTTGGATCCCCTGGGTCACTTCCAGCTTGTGGGCGGCCAGGTCGCGCACGATGGCGGCGGCATCGAGGGGCAGTTTGTAAATGCCGATGGCGCTGCCGGCGTATTCGGCGAAGTAGACGTACCAGGCGTCGTTGAACACACGCGCGTCAACGTAAGGCATGTTCACAGCGATGTCGTCCACCGGCCCGCCGCTGATGGGCATCCGCCGCAATTTCCCATCGAGAGTCGGCGAGGTTTGCCGCTCCGTCCAGAAGAGGTGCGTGCCGTTGGTCGTCAAATCGCCCAAAGTCCAGGTAGTACCGCCGGCAGTGTAGAGCGTACTCTCTGTACACACCACGCTGGGCGGGTCAGGGAAGGGGTTGAATTGCCAGCCACAGGAGTAACGCCAGATGCTGGAGGGCATGCCTTCAATCGGGTCGCCGGGCATGACCCAATAGAGTTGGTAGATGATGGGAAACGTTTCGGGATCGTAATACATCAGATACGTGCCGCGGGTATTGAGGAGTCGGGTCTTATCGCAAGGCAGCGTAGCGCATGAGGTGTTTGTACTCCACAAGCCGTTATCGTCCAGCCAGTAGACGATGCCGTTGACCACGGCCAGGTCGCGGGGATTGGGAGCTGAAGTTACCACAGTCTGGATGCTGCCGGTCCCATCCGTGCGTGCGCGCAGGATCGTATCCGTACCGCTTAAGGTATCGACCATCCAATAGATGTATTCGCCATTCACCGCCATTTTTCTGGCTGCGGCCGGCGCATTGTCAGCCGCAAGAGTACGGACGAGGGTTGGGGGATCGTAAGGGTTATCCACCGGACGGAAGTAGATGCCGTCGCCCGCGCTGTAATAGTACAACCCGTCGGCGTTGGCGACCAGGTTCATGAAGATGTGACAGGTGTCCGCGTCCCCGGCAGAAAGGGTGCGGGTCGTACCGCCGTTAGCCGGCTTACGGCGCAGATAGCCCGGCAAGGGAAATTCGCCGCCGATGGCACGCTGCGCCCAATACAACAAGCCCTCACTGAGCGTCCATTCATTGAAATTCTCGGTGACAATGGGGATAGGTGTGTCGGTAGGTGCGGCCGGCGCTGCGCGCGCTGGCGCGCTGTTTCTCAGCGCCGGTTCGAAAATCAACAGCAGCAGGCATAGCCAATAGAACCAATGTCGTTTCTTTGCTATCATCATGTTACTCTCCTTGTTAATATGCATCTATTTGCCAACTTTTCTGTTCAATACCCCGCCTGGGCATTAAAAAGCCAGAAGGTTGTTATGCAGATAGTTATTTCGCCTATTCCATAAACAAAAACAACCGCATCGGTAAAGATGCGGTTGTCGCTTTTGTTGAAATTAAAAAATCGTGTTAGGGCACGTTGGTGTCCCGATAATCTTAGTATATCCTCTTTTTGCATTTTTGACAACGTGAACGGCGGGTGCGTTTCAAAATGGGGGTAATTTTTCACCTTAGTTGCACTGCAGAGAGCACAGACTCCGCAGAGGTACTGTGCGTTGCAGGCAACGCTGATTTCTCCGCGCTCTCAGCGAACGCTGCGGTTAAATCAAAGGTCTATTTGGCTTTTGCCTCCGAATCGAAATGCCCCTTGTGCTCGTCGCATATGGCCTCCAGTGCGTCTTGCAAAAGCTGGCGGGCAACATCGGGCGCGGCGCGGCCACGGGTTGCACGCATCACTTGTCCCATAAGCCATTGGAAGACGGAGTCTTTGCCGGCGAGATACGCGGCGACTTGATCGGCGTTATCGGCTACAACGTGCGCCACAATGGCAGTCAACTGGTCGTTATCGGAGATTTGCGCCAGCCCCTTGGCTTCGACGATGGCTTCGGGCGACCCGCCCGTCGCAAACATCTCACCGAGCACGGTTTTGGCGCTGTTCTGGTTGAGCGTGCCCGCGTCCACGAGGCCGATGAGCTGCGCTAACGCCTCCGGTGGGACGCGCACAGCCTCGATAGCGACGCCTTCGCGGTTCATCAGGTAGAACAATTCCCCACTCAACCATTTGGCGACGGATGATGGAGCGCCGCTATAGGCTTTGACCGCGCTCTCGAAGTAGTCCGCCACCGCGCGGTCTGTCGCCAGAACACGGGCATCGTAGGGCGTGAGGCCGTAATCGGCCACGAAACGCGCGTACTTGGCGTCGGGCAGTTCCGGCAAGACGGCAGCGACTTCGTCTATCCACGGGCGATCGATGGACAGCGGCGGCAGATCCGGTTCCGGGAAGTAGCGATAGTCGTGGGCGTGTTCCTTGCTGCGTTGCGAGAAGGTCACGTTGCGCAGTGCATCCCAGCCCAGCGTCTCCTGGACGACCTCGCCGCCGGCCTCGATGACGGCAATCTGCCGTTCGATTTCGTAGGCCGTCGCCAGGGTCAACGCGCGGAAGCTGTTGAGGTTCTTGATCTCCGTGCGCGTGCCGAGTCTCTCACGCCCCACGGGCCGCACCGAAACGTTGGCCTCGAAGCGCAGGACGCCCTTCTCCATATCGCCGCTGTTCACGCCCAGATAGCGCAGGATTTCGCGGATTTTGGTCGCGTAGGCGTGTGCGGCTTCGACGGAGTGCATATCCGGCTCGGAGACGATCTCCAGCAGCGGGACGCCGCAGCGGTTGAAGTCGATGAGCGTGTAATCCACCTCGCGCGGCTCGTAGACGTGGAACAGCTTGGCGGTGTCCTCCTCCATGTGCGCGCGCCGCACGCGGATGTGATGCGCTGCGCCGTTCTCGTCTGCCACATCCACCCAACCCTCGGTGGCGATGGGGAAATCGTATTGCGAAATCTGGTAGCCTTTGGGCAGATCGGGATAGAAGTAGTTTTTGCGGGCAAAACTGGTGAATTCGTTGATGTGGCAGTTGAGCGCCAGCCCGACCATGATCGCCTGCTCGACGGCCTCGCGGTTGACCGCCGGCATCGCGCCGGGCAGGCCCGTGCAGACCGGGCAGATCGTGGTGTTCGGCTCCGCGACGGTGGTATCTGTCACCGCACAGCCGCAAAACATCTTCGAGCGCGTCCGCAGCTCGGCGTGGATTTCCATGCCGATGACGGGTTCATACTCTAGTAAAGGTTTCATTGTTCATCCTCATTTGTAACGGGTAATTGGTAACTGGTAATTCGTCATTCGTCATTCGTAATTCGTAATTCGTCATTAACGCATTACGCTAGGCCGTGCCAAATGCCAGGTTGTCGCCTGTTGGTAGGCGTGGCCGATGCGGAAGAGGGTCGCTTCGTCGAGCGGGCGTCCGATGAGCTGCATCCCCACGGGCAGGGGTGGGACGTCGCCGGTGAAGCCGCACGGCAGCGCCAGCGAGGGGACGCCCGCCGGGTTGATGGCGACCACGTGAACGTCCGACAGGTACATCGTCAGCGGATCGGCGACCTTCTCCCCCAGCTTGAAGGCCGGCGTGGGGCAGACCGGCGCGACGAGCGCGTCCACCTCGGCGAAGGCGCGGTCGAAGTCCTGGCGGAGCAGCGCGCGGACCTTCTGCGCCCGCAAGTAATAGGCGTCGTAGTACCCGGCGGAGAGCGCGAACGTGCCGAGCATGATGCGCCGCTTCACCTCGTCGCCGAACCCGGCGTGGCGCGTGTGCAGGTAGCGTTCCAAGACGTCCGCGCCGTCAGACGAGAGGCCAAAACGCACCCCGTCGAAGCGCGCCAGGTTGGAACTGGCCTCCGCGAAGAGAATCAGATAGTAGACGGGGATCGCGTAGTGTGTGTGCGGCAGCGACACCTCGCGCACCTCCGCGCCCAAGTCGCGCAACACGGCCAACGCCTCGCGGACCGGCGCTTCGACGGCGGGATCGATGCCCTCGGCGAAATACTCCACGGGGACGCCGACGGTCACGCCTTTCAGATCGCGGGTGAATGTTTGGTCGTAATCCGGCACGGGTGCGCGCAGCGAGGTGCTGTCGCGTGGATCGTGGCCCGCAATCGTCTGCATCACCAGCGCCGCATCCGCCACGTCGCGCGTCAGCGGCCCAATCGTGTCGAACGACGACACCAGCGCGATCAGCCCATACCGTGACACGCGACCGTAGGTGGGCTTGACGCCGGTCACGCCGCAGAATCCGGCAGGCATGCGGATGGAGCCGCCGGTATCCTCGCCCAGTGCAAACGGCGTCATCTCCGCCGCCACCGCCGCCGCCGACCCACCGCTCGATCCGCCCGGCACGCGCGTCACGTCCCAGGGGTTGTGCGTGGCGAAGAACGCGGAGTTCTCGCACGACGACCCCATGCCGAACTCGTCCATATTGTGCTTCCCCACGAGGACGGCCCCCGCGTCCGCCAACCGGTCGATGACGGCGGCGTTGTAGCGCGGGACGTAGTCTTCGAGGATTTTCGAGGCGCACGTGGTGCGCACGCCCTTGGTCGAAAGGCAGTCTTTGACCGCGTATGGGATGCCGGTGAGCGGCGTCACCTGCTCGCCAGCGCGGCGACGGACATCCGCCGCTTCCGCTTGCTGCAGCGCCAGGTCCTCGCTGACGGTGATGTGCGCGCGCACGGTTGGCTCCACCGCGTGGATGCGCTCCAAAATCGCGCTCGTCAGCGCGACCGATGTGATTTCTCCGGTTTGTAGCAAGTCCGACGCCTGCCGGACGCTGAGTGTGTACAGGTCCATATCTCCTCCTTAAAAATGGCAAATGGCGAATGGCAAATGGCGAATGGCGAATCTGCTTAATCTGCTCAATCTGCTGACGAACTATCTCCACCGGCAGCCAGGTTTTCCAACACGACGGAGACGCGGACGGAGTTGCCTTTGCGCTGCGGGACGTTCGCCAGGAAATCCTCGCGTTCCATAGACGGGCGCGCCACGTCCTCGCGCAATTCGGCCCGCGTGATCTGCGGCTGGGTGAACGGCGCGACGGCAGCAACATCGACCTCGCCGAGCATGTCGAAGTAGTCGATGATGGCGCTGAACTGCTCGCTGAACAGCGCCGTCTCTTCCTCGGTCAAAGACAACCGCGTCAGGAAAGCAATGTGTTTCACCAGGTTTGTATCGATACGTTGTGACATATAAAACCTCCTATCCTGTAAATCTTGTAAATCCTGTCTGAAGAATGACTTCCTCGCGCGCGATGCGGATGTGCGCGGTTTCCAGTTGTTCCGGGTCGACCGGTGCAGGCGCGTTCATCATCACATCCACGGCCTGGCGGTTCTTGGGGAAGGCGATGACGTCGCGGATGGACTCCGTCCCCGCCAGGAGCGCCACGAGCCGGTCGACGCCGATAGCGATGCCGCCGTGCGGCGGCGCGCCGTAGTCGAAGGCTTCCAGCAGGTGGCCGAAGCTGGCCTGGGCGCGCTCCTGGGTGTAGCCCAACAGGCGAAAGATGCGCGCCTGCACGTCCCGCGTGTGGATGCGCAGCGACCCAGACCCCAATTCCCACCCGTTGCAGACCAGGTCGTAACAGTCGGCGCGGACACTGCCGGGCGCGCTTTCCAGCAGCGGCAGGTCTGCGGTTTTAGGGGCGGTGAAGGGATGGTGCTCCGCGTCCCAGCGCCCGCCGTCTGCATCCCACTTGAAGAGCGGGAAGTCCACTATCCAGGCGAAGGCCAGCACGTCGGGATCGCCTTTTTCGTCCGCCGCGCGCAGGTCGGGCTTGTCCGTGCCGTAGCGTGCCAGCGCCTCGGCGTGCGTGAGGCGCGGGAACGGTGTGGAGATGCGCTTTTCCGGCGTGACCTCGCGCACGATTTTTATTATCATCGCCTCCATGAGCGCCAGCACGTCCTCCTGAGCCACGAAACTCATCTCCAAATCGAGCTGCGTGAACTCCGGTTGGCGGTCGGCGCGCAAGTCCTCGTCGCGGAAGCAGCGCGCGATCTGGAAGTAGCGATCCACCCCGGCGATCATCAGCAGTTGCTTCATCTGCTGTGGTGACTGCGGCAGCGCGTAGAATTCGCCGCTGTGGACGCGGCTCGGCACCAGGTAGTCGCGCGCGCCCTCCGGTGTACTGCGCGTGAGGATCGGCGTTTCGATTTCGAGGAAGCCCACTGCGTCGAGGAAATCGCGCATCCCCTTGACCACGCGATGGCGCAATCGGAGGTTCTCCTGCATCGCCGTCCGCCGCAAATCGAGATAGCGGTAGCGCAGCGCCAGCGTCTCATCCACCGGATGGTGGTTGTCCAGCGCGAAGGGCAGCGGGCGCGCGTCGTTGAGCACCTCGATCTGGCGCGCTGCCACCTCGATGTGGCCCGTCGCCAGCACGGGGTGTTCCGTTCCCACCGGGCGCGCCTGCACGACGCCGCGCACCGCCACCACCGCTTCGGCGCGCAGCGTGTGGGCGACCTCGCTCGCGCCGTTCGACACCGCCGGATGTGCCACCACCTGGGTCATCCCCTCACGATCCCACAGATCGAGGAACACGAGCTTGCCGTGGTCGCGCCGAGTGCGCACCCAGCCCACCAGCGTCACCTCCTGGCCCACATCCTCCAACCGTAACGCCCCACACGTATGCGTCCGCTGTTCCATATCCCCCTCCACAAATCACAGAATTTCAAATCAGTCAGAATCTATCCGAAAATACACCGTGTACAGCATTTTGCGCCTAAAGGCGCGGGTGAAAGGGTGTTTTTGCGCTTGCGGGCGCCGCCCGCAAGCGCAAAAACACCCTCAAGAAAAAGCGGCTTTAGCCGCCCATTCCGGCGACAGCATTACACCGCGGTAATTTTTGGATAGGTTCATCGAAAATCCATTGACAAACAAAAAAACCACGGGCTGTGGGTGTGCCCGTGGTCTGAAAACAAAAAAAACCACGGGCGCACCGCGCGCCCGTGGTTTGGTTGGTCTTGGTATCAGGTTAGGATTAGCTTCGACCCTCCCACAGGCGCGCGCCGTGATTGTTATTCTGGTTCACGAACTGCATTCTGAACTTCATGGCGCTTGTCTCCTGTGAGAAATCGGTTTTTCCTTTACACTGACTTATTCAAGATTATAGGCAGATGGGGAAAAATGTCAATCTAGCCTCTGATCAAAGCGTCGATTTCCTCAACCTGCGCCTGGGTCAACGGCCCAAACTGCATCGCTTTGGCGTTTTCCTCTACCTGCTTGACCGTCCTGAATCCGGGGATGGGGATGTTGGTTTCGCTGCGCGCCCAGAGCCACGCCAGCGCCCCCTGGGCCAGCGTGCGCCCGTTGCTCGTCAGGATTTCGCGGACGGCGGCGATCTTTTTGAGGAATTCCGGGTTGGGCTGACCGTCTTTGAAGTATTTCATCCATTCCGGGCTTTTTTGGCCGCGCACATCGTCGATGGAAACCCCGGTCCCGACAGCGTACTTGCCGGTGAGTAAGCCCATTGCTAACGGGCCGCGATTGATGAGGGCCAGGCCGTGCCGTTCGCAAACGTCGATGATAGCGGGATTGTCGTCCAGTACGTTCAGCTCGGCCTCGATGGCGGCGCAATGATGGCCCTGGGCGAAGAATTCCGCGCTCTTGGGGAAATCGGTGCTCCAACCGTAAAAACGGATTTTGCCCTCTTTAACCAACGCATCCAGCGTGTCGCGCACGGGCTGGGCCTCTTCCGGGGGAAAGCCGTTGTCGTGGAACAGGTACACGTCGATGTAGCCGGTTTCCAGGCGGCGCAGCGATCCCTCACACGCCTGGCGGATGCCGGCCGGCGATGCATCGCCGCCGGTGACCTGGCGGGTCTCTTCGTCGAACAGCGCGTTGAACTTGCTGGCGATCACCACCTGGTCGCGCCGGCCGGCCAGCGCCCGCGCCAGCACCCGTTCGCTGTGACCCGCGCCGTAGACGTTGGCCGTATCGAAAAAGGTCACGCCCAAATCCAAGCCACGGTGGATGGCGCGGATGGATTCGGCGTCGTCCACCTCTCCCCAACCCAGGGGTGTATCCCCCGCCCAGAACGGACCGCCGATGGCCCAACAGCCCAATCCCAGGGCGCTCACTTCCAATCCTGATTTGTCGAATTTCCTTTTCATGGTTATCTCCTTATGCTCCTGCGTTTTTCAATGCCGCCGCTACTTCTTCAGTCCAGGGGACGTTCAATGCCCCCATACTGTCGTTGAATTGTTCCAGCGTGCTCGCGCCGAAGATCGGAATGACGCCCGGTTCGGTGTGCATCACGTAGGCCAGCACGAGCTGGTTGGCTGTGACGCCCATTTCCTGCGCTAGTCGATTAAGGCGTTCAAGACGCGCCCGGTTGTCGGCCGTGTCGAAGCGCTCTACCTGATTGTCCCATGGCTGGAATTCCCCACGGGCATACGCGCCCTTGAGTAAGGGACTGTAGGCCAACAGGTTGAAATCGTTGTAGGTTTTGGCCATATCCGTAAACTCAGGGCCGATCCATGTGCCGACCTGATCGGACCGCTCGCGCAGGTAGGTGTAGAAATTCTGCACCGCCGTAAAAGACGTTAGCCCCTTCAACCTGGAAATCGTCTTCGCCTCGGCAAAACGCCATGCGGTGACGTTGCTGATGCCGATGTAGCGCACCTTGCCCTGTTTCACCACCCGATCCAGGGCTTCCAGGCTGTCCTCGAGCTGCGTATCCCGGTCGTCCACGTGGATGTAGAGCAGATCGACGTGATCGACCCCCAGGCGTTGCAGCGAGCCGTCGATGGCCCGGTAGATCGACTTCGGACTCGCCCATTCCCACCCCTGCGTGCCGTCATCCCGGTCGACCGAACGCGCGCCGAGTTTGGTGGCGAGGAACACGTCATTGCGATTGCCGCGATCCGCCAAATACCGGCCCAACAAGGTCTCGCTCGCATCCTCGGTGAACCCTTCGAGCCAGAACACGTAGCAATCGGCCGTATCGAGAAAATTGCCCCCGTGCTCGAAGTAGGCGTCCAGAATGCGATAGGACGTTGGCTTATCGACCCGCGAGCCAAAATACATTGTGCCCAGGCATATGGCGCTGACTTGATCGTCGCCGCCTTTCCATTGAACCTTCTGCATTGTACTTGCCTCCTCATATTTTACCAAATGGATAGTACATATTATACGGATAACTGGATTTATTGGTATAGCCACTTGGTAGCAATATTCATAAGTCCAATCGGTTTATTTCCGGTTCTGGTATTGTGAAAAGCGCGATTTTTGATAGAATGATCGTCGGCAGGGCCGTATTGCGTATAATCAAAGTTCGGTAATGTGTATGTCACGATTTTACCGACTGAAGTCGGTGTATACGTGTACGCGCCGGCTTCAGCCGGTTTCCCCGGCGTATTCGATGACCGGATTGTTGCTTAAATCTTGCCGATCCCTTAAGCGTTGAAGTGAGTCTATTTCTCAATGAGGTGAACCATGCGCATCCCGCTCGATCATCAGAGTGCCGTGCCTTTGTACCAACAAATCGAACGTTATCTGCGCCAGAGCATTCTCTCCGGCGATCTTGTGCCGGAGACGCGCTTGCCCTCTACCCGCGAGTTGGCGGAGAGCCTGGGTGTCAGCCGGATCACCGTTACGAACGCCTACGCCGAATTGGAGAGTGACGGGTTGATTTATAGCCGGGAAGGCAGTGGTACGTATGTCATGGCCCCTGTCACGCCGTCGTCATCCCCTGGAACTGCCGCGAATACGCTCTGGCCTTTGTGGCAGCGGGAGGTATCTTTGGGCGAACTGCTCCCTCAATCGAGATACCCACTCCTGCCGGCCTCACGCGCCTCGCATCCGCATCCAATCTCCTTTACCGGCGTGGGCGACCCGTGCCAGTTCCCGGTCAAGGATTTCTACAAAGCGATTCAGACCGTTATAAAGCGCGACGGCATCGCGGCGCTGGATTACGGCCCATTCGATGAGGGCTACCGTCCTCTGCGCGAGACGCTCTCCCACATTTTAGCCAGTCAAGGCATTCGGGCCAATCCCGATAACACACTCATCACCTCCGGTTCACAGCAGGCGCTGGCGTTGGTGTGCCAGTTACTCCTCAAGCCGGGGGACGCGATCCTGGTGGAAAAACCCAGCTATAATTTCGCGCTGGCGTTATTTCAGGCGCTCAACCTGAAAGTCGTTGGCGTTCCGATGGACGAGTGGGGGATGCAGGTCGAGTTGGTGGAGCCTTTACTCCAGCAGTACCACCCCAAACTTATTTATACGATCCCCAATTTCCAGAATCCGACCGGGATGTGCCTGAGCGGCGCGCGCCGCCGCGAGTTGGTGATCCTGGCCAATCGTTACAACGTTCCCATTTTGGAAGATGATTTTGCCGGCGATTTGCGCTACGAAGGCCGCGCCCAGCCTGCGATCAAGGCGCTTGACCCGCACGGGAGCGTGATCTACGTCGGCACGTTTTCCAAGATGTTGATGCCTGGGTTGCGTGTCGGTTTTTTGGTCGCCGATGGCCCTATCTTCGGCCAGTTAGTCGATTACAAACGGGTCATCGATTTGACGACCTCCACCCTGATCCAGCGTGGCCTGGACGAATACGTCACGGTGGGCCGTTACCAGGCGCATCTACGGCGTTCCTGCCGCGTTTACCGCAAACGCAGGGATGCGATGCTCGCGGCTATTCGCCGTCATTTGCCGCCGGATGTCCACGTGACCCCACCGCAAGGCGGCCTATTCATCTGGCTGCGCCTGCCGGAAGGCGTCTCCTCGCTCGCATTGCTGTCCATCGCCGCCGAACAAGGGGTGGAATTCGCGCCGGGCAGTCTGTTCTTCGTGGATCGTTCGGAGGGTGAGGCCTACGCGCGCCTCAACTTTGCGACGCAGACGCCCGAAGATATCGAGCAAGGCATTCAACGATTGGGTGTCGCGCTGCGGCGGTTGATGGGATGATCAGCTACAGGGTCGTTCACCGTTTCACTTTCCCCGCTCATACTGCTTCGGCCACGCCACATCGTGACCGAGCACTCGCGCAGCGTCCAACGGCCAATGCGGATGGCGCAGCAGTTCCCGGCCCAGCGCGACGAGGTCGGCCTGCCCGTTGCGGATGACGGCGTCTGCCAATTCCGGTGCGGTGATAAGGCCCACGGCGGCGGTAGGGATACTTGCTTTGCGGCGGACGCGCTCCGCGAAGGGGATCATGTAGCCCGGGCCGACGGCCGGCGGGCGCGCGCCCGACATCCCGCCGCCGGAGCAATGGATGAGGTCCACGCCATGCTCGCGCAGCGCCCGCGCGACGACGACCGTATCCTCGAGCGTCAGGCCGCCTTCCACCCAATCGTGGGCGGAGACGCGCACGAAGAGCGGCTTCTCGGCGGGCCACACGGCGCGGACGACATCCACAACGCGCAGGAGGAAGCGCATCCGGTTGGGCAAATCGCCGCCATAGGCGTCGTCGCGGTGGTTGGCGAGGGGCGAGAGGAATTCGTGGATGAGGTAGCCGTGCGCGGCGTGAATCTCGATCACGTCCAGCCCCGCCGCTTGTGCGCGTTGCGCCGCCGCCTGCCACCTATCCACCAGCACGTCGATCTCATCGAGTGTGAGGGCGTGCGGCGTGTTCGATGCGTCGTTGTACGCGACGGCGCTCGGCGCGACGGGCGTCTCCGGGCCGAAACCCCGTTCCGCGCTCCACGCCTTGCGCCCGGCGTGGGCCAGTTGCGCGCCGAACGCCGCGCCTTCGGCGCGAACCAATTTCGCAATGCGCGCCAGCGGCGCGATCTGCGCGTCGTCCCACAAGCCCAGGTCGTTGATGCTGATGCGCCCACGTGGTTCGACGGCGGTTGCTTCCATCAAGATCAGCCCCACGCCGCCACACGCGCGGGCGTGATAGTGCGAGAGATGCCAGTCCGTGGCAATCCCATCTGGCTCCGCCGAGTACATGCACATCGGCGGCATCAAAATCCGGTTGCGGAGCGTCAGCTCGCGCAAAGTCAGCGGTGTAAAAAGATCGGCCATAAACTCATCTCCCTCTCAGAAGCTCGCAACTCTTAACTCGTCCCCCCAATTGTACATCAGATTGCCGGTGAGGCTAAAAATCGCAAGAAGCTGACTTGTGCATTGCCGCGTTTCGCGCTAGACTACGTGCCAGGTGTTGACCACAACACACCCCTGCGTACGCAATCGCAAGGGCGACGTCTCTCAAAGCAATAGCGAGGTGAACTATGAACATCATCGTCATCGGTTCCGGCATAGCCGGGCTGACCGCAGCGGCGACGCTGGCGCAAGCCGGGCACAAGGTCACGGTGTTGGAGCAGTTCGAGACGCCCGGGGGCGTCACAGCATCTTATGAACAGGATGGCTATCGCTGGGACCTGGGGCAGTTGCTCATGGAGGGGTTGGGGCCGGATGAACCGGTAGGGCACATCCTCGCCGATTTGGGCGTGGCGGATAAGGTCGAGGTGATCAAGGATGACCGGGGGTACGTCTTCCCCGACTTCGAGATACGGAGACCGGTCACGTGCGAGGGACTGAAATGGCGTTTTGAACGTCTGAAAGCCCAGTTCCCCGCCGACGCGCGCGGGTTGGAGCGATACTGGCGGGACTACGTGCGCTTCACGCGGTTGATGACGTGGGCGCGGCGCGCCGAACGGGCGCAGGGACTGCGCGCCCTGGGGTGCAAAGCACGGCTTTTCCTGGCGCTTGCGCCGTTCCTCACCCGCAAGGATTGGAGCGCGCAGCGATTGATGGACGACTACTTCACCACGCGCGAACTGCAATGCGTTTTCATCTCGATTCTGGCCGATTTCTTCACCCCGCCCAGCCAATTCCTCGGCTTGGGTGTATTCGTCCTCAACGCTGAACCAACCTTCGATTGCCGTCTGCCACGTGATCTGGCTCTGCACGCCGAACAACTCTATCACTACAGCATCCGGGGCGGCATCGGGACGCTGGCGACGGCGCTGGTCAACCGGATCGAGGCGCTTGGCGGGCAGGTGCGGACGCATTCCCCGGTCACGCGCATCCTGGTGGACGGCAACCGCGTGACCGGTGTGGTGTGCAATGGCACGACGCTTCCGGCAGATGCCGTCATCGCCTCCGGCAGCGCACGCGAAACCTTCTTCGATCTGGTCGGACAGGATCAGCTTCCGCCGCAGTTTGCGCAATCGGTGGTGGATCTGCCGTTGATGGATTCCGTGTTTATGGTGCATCTGGGGCTGGACTACGACCCACGCCCGCACGTCCATGGCGCGGTGACGTACTACTACGGCACTTACGACATCGAAGGTAGTCTGGTGGAAGCGCGTGCGGGACAGTATCACGAAGGCCAACAGGGTTTTGTGGTGCACATCCCTTCGTTCCACACACCGGAGATGGCCCCGGCAGGCCATCACGCGATGACGATCTATACCATCGCGCCGGACCGGTTGGCGGCGGGGACGTGGGCGGAGCAGCGTGAAGCCTATGCGGACAAGCTGGTGGCGTATGTCGAAGCGTACATCCCCGGCCTGAAAGCGCACACCCAGACGCGGGTTATTATGACGCCGGAGGACTTCCGCCAGCGCACGGCAACGCAGCATCACGCCTTTGGCGGGCTTGCGCCGTTCATGAACACCCCGCGCATCCCGCACCAGACGCCTATCGATGGGTTGTGGTTCGTGGGCGCGCAGAGCCAGAGCGGGGGCGGCGTCAATGCGGTGATCCCGGCGGCATACAAGACAGCGCGCCAAGTTCACGCGCAGGCGGCGAAGAAAGGGAGTTGAAAAATCGCCCTCAACAAGTACAATATGCAGCAGAGATTTGGACAAACGCTTGACGTTAGACTTTGGGCATCATCTCAATAAAAGG
>Ga0209614_1001345_pt1 | contig 18743 bp, 12 predicted proteins | sample BlaSprsedimmetaG_FD_185484 | JGI IMG/M metagenome (GOLD analysis project Ga0209614, IMG submission 185484) | Hot spring sediment bacterial and archeal communities from California, USA to study Microbial Dark Matter (Phase II) - Blank Spring... ... | reverse complement strand
AAATACGAACGATGAGGTACGGATTACACCCCTCTTGGCTTTTTGCCTTTGACGTCTTACTTTCTATCTTTGTCCAGCCCCTTGCCGTTATAATGTGCGTTGCCGCTGCCGCTACCCGGCCGGCCAGAGAAACCCAGGATGACTATGCCCGACAAAGCCTATTTAAGACGTTATCTCGTACCCATCGACTCCAACGCCACGCAGCAGCTCTTCACCGACTGCCTGGTCGTCGGCGCGGGCATCGCGGGCCTGCGGGCCGCCATTGAAGCCGCCGAGCACTGCAACGTCATCCTCGCCTGCAAAGGCGACCTCGAAGACAGCAACACCTGGAAGGCCCAGGGCGGCATCGCCTCCGTCCTGCGAACCGACGACACCCTCGACGCCCACGTGGCCGACACCCTCAAGACCGGCTGCGGCCTGTGCGACGAGGCCATTGTCCGTCTGGTCGTCGAGCAGGGCCCCGGCCTGATCCGCCAGCTCCTGGACTGGGGCACGGAATTCGACCTCGACAACGGCCGCATCGCCACCACCCTCGAAGGCGGCCACAGCCACCCCCGCGTCGCCCACGCCCATGGCGACGCCACCGGCCGAATCATCGCCGAGACCCTCATCCGCAAGGTCCGCGGCCACCCCAACATCCACATCCTCGAGGACTTCTACGCTGTCGACCTGCTGACCAACGACAACAACGCCTGCTGCGGCGCCATCGGCCGGCTCAAGGGCCGCGGCCCCCAGATTGTCTGGGCCGCCAACACCATCCTCGCCACCGGCGGCGCCGGACAACTCTACCGCGAGACCACCAACCCCACCGTCGCCACCGGCGACGGCCTGGCCATGGCCTACCGGGCCGGAGCGGTCCTGCGAGACCTGGAATTCGTCCAGTTCCACCCCACGACCCTCTACATTGCCGGCGCCTCCCGAGCGCTGATCACCGAGACGCTCCGCGGTGAAGGCGCGGTCCTGCGCGACTGCAACGGCCGGCAATTCATGGGCCGCTACCACCCCGACGCCGAACTGGCCCCGCGTGACGTCGTCAGCCGCACCATCCTCGCCCAGATGCTGAAAACCAACTCGACCCACGTCTACCTCGACGTCCGCCACCTCGACAAACAGCACGTCGCCCGGCGTTTCCCGGTCATCACCGAGCTGTGCGAGAGCTTCAGCATCGACCCGGGCAAGGACCTTATCCCCGTCCGCCCCAGCGCCCACTACATGGTCGGCGGCGTCCGCACCGACGCCCGCGGCCGCACGAATGTTCCGTGTCTCTATGCCTGCGGCGAAGTCGCCTCCACGGGCCTGCACGGGGCCAACCGCCTCGGCAGCAACTCCCTGCTCGAGGGCCTCGTCTTCGGGCGAATCACCGGCCGGGCCGTCGCCGAGCAGGCCGCCGAAAACCACATCCACCGCCCCCGAATCTCCTACGAGATACCGCCCTCCGACCGCACGCATCTTGACGCCGCCGACGTGCGAAACAGCCTCCGCGCCCTGATGTGGCGCAACGTCGGCATCACCCGCACCGACAAGCCTCTTGCCGAGGCCCAGGAGATCATCCGTTTCTGGCAACGCTATGTCATGGACAAGGTCTTCGACTGCCCCGTCGGCTGGGAATGCCAGAACATGCTCACCGTCAGTCTCCTGACCGCCGCCGCCGCCCAGACCCGCCGGGAAAGCCGCGGCACCCATTTCCGCGGCGACCACCCGGACACCAACGACGCCGAGTTCAACAAGCACATGGAGGTCTCAACCTCCGGCGCCTGAAGTATCTCGTTGGCGTATGCCGCCCTTGTTCAGGGCGATATCGTCAGGCCGCATACTCATCGACGACCTCCTCAGGACCTGCGAGGCATAAATGAGATTGCGCGACGAAAGCATGCCCAGATCCACCGTGCGCCCGGCCGCCAGGCTGAACTTCGCCGACAACTCCAGAATATCGACCGGTGAAAAGCCCCGCCCGGCGACCGGGAGGATGGCTATGTCCACGTCACTGTCCGCCCGCATGCGCCCCTCGGCCGCGCTGCCCAGCACATACGCCGACACGATGCGGGCATCCCCCTGCAACACCTGTTCTATCGAAGACAGATCAACCCTCATGATTCCCGAACCTACCCTGTATATTTAAGCCGTCAAGTTAAAAATGCAAGGCGGCTTTTGGGCTCCCGGTCATCACCGAGTTATGCGAGGGCTTCAGCGTCCGCTGATGGGTGTGATCCGTGTCGCAATCGCCTGATATGCCTGTTGCCAGGTCGTGGTCTCGGCCAAGCTCCAGGCCCGCGCCGTCCCGGCCGCCAGGGCCGGCGCCAGCGCCTCGGCGGGCGTTTTGCCGGCGGCCACCGCGTCGAGAAATCCCGCCAGGAAGTAATCGCCGCAGCCGACCGTGTAGGCCGCCTTGCGCCGCCCGACCACGCGGCCCTGCCATACCCCGTCCCGCGTCACGAGGACCGCCCCACCGGCCCCGCGAGTGACCAGCACCACCTCCACGTTCTCCAGCAGCCCCGCGGCGGCCTTGGCTAACGGTGCCGCCCGGTCGGCCAGGTCTTGCCCCACCAGCTCGCACAGCTCCGCCACATTGGGCTTGATCAGCCACAATCCGCCGCCGTCGACAATCCGCTGAAGTGCCGGCCCGGATGTGTCCACGGCCACGGCGGCCCCCTTCGCCCGGCACGTCTGGATCACGCGGTCCACGTCCGCCGCCAGCAACTGGTCCGGCATCATCCCCGCGAATACGCACGCATCGGCCCGCCGCACCATCGTCCGCAGGTGCATCCCCAGCCGCTTCAGCGACGCCCCCGTCGCCAGCTCGCTGACATTCCGCAGGTGCATCTCCCGCCGGTTCAGCGTGTCCACGACCGTCACGTTCCGCCGGGTCGCCCCCGGGGCCTCGGTCAGGGCCAGCCGCACCCATTGCCGCAGCGCCCGCAGCGCCCGTTCGGCCTGCCGAATATCTTCGCCACCCCACAGCCCCGCCGCCGTATGCCGCCGCCCCATCCACGCCAGCGCCCGCGAGATGTTCATCGCCTTGCCCGCCGGCCGCACCGTCGTCGAATCCACCAGCTTGTGCTGCCCCCACTCGATCCCCCGAACCCGGCAGACTGTGTCCCAGCATGGACTGAGCCCTATCGTCTTGATATCCCCAATAATCCGCACAAGAGCACCATGAGCGACGATCAACAACCGATCCTACGTCCTGAACCCACCGGCCAGAGCCTTCTCAATGAGTGCGGGTTCGATACACAGGTCCAGAAGGGTATGCGCGATAACAGCGGGCCACACACTTGCCCGCCAGAGCACGGCCAGGCCGAGAGTCAGGCCCAGTATCGCGGTCCACGCCATCCCCCACGGCCCCCAGAAGCAATGGGCCAACCCGAACGCAACCGACGAAATGGCCAATCGCCAGCCCTTGCCCGCCCCTGCCGCCGCCAGAACAAAGAACAGGAATCCCCGGTAAAGGAACTCTTCGCAGAACCCGGCGCTCACAGACGCGGGGATAGAGAGCAACTTGCCGCGATCCAACGTGAACATCTCCGACCAGGATACCACATCCATCAGACCGTACACCGCGATCCAAAGCGCCCCCATCCCTATTCCGATGGCAATGTCCGCCCCCAGTGTACGGCTGCGCGTCAGAAACAGTGTGCCGAAATCCGCCTTCTTCCTGTTGATCCACCACCACAGAGCAACCGCCCCCCAAAGTGCCGGCGGAAGACCGATAAACATGGCCTCGATCATGACCTCGCCCGTCGGAGCGCCTTGATGGCCGGTGCGGGCATACCATACGCCGATGTACCAGCCCGAAGCGAACCAGTAAAAAAACAGCGGGCCGACGATTGTGGCGACGACCCAGAGGCCGGCACGTTTTCTGCTGATCGCCTGCTGCATCTGGAGCTTGCCTCAGTTCCTTCTTCTACGGCTCTTGCTCATCGCTGTCCGTCGCCACGTACCCCAGTTGGCCCTCGCTGACGTAGGCCGGCTGCGGCTCACGGGCCGGTTCATCGTCGCCGTCGTCGGCCTCGGCCATCGCCGCATCCTGCTCGGCCAGCATCTGCTCGCGAAGCTGCTCGTACTCCTCGGCCGTCATCGTCACCTCGCGGGCCTGGCTGCCCTTGTACTCGCCGAGAATCCCCGCCGAGGCCATCATCTCGATGATCCGCGACGCCCGGGCGTAGCCGATGCTCAGCCGCCGCTGCAACAGCGAGACGCTGCCACGCTTGGTCTCCAGCACCATCCGCACGGCCTCATCGAACAAATCGTCCCTGATGCCCTCGGTCAGATCGACCGTCCGCAACTGGACCAGCTCGGGATGGAACTGCGGCTCGGCGATGTCCTTGAGGTGCCTGACGATCCGTTTGATCTCGCCTTCGTCGATCAGCGTGCCCTGCGCCCGCACAAGGTCGCTGGTGCCGGGCTTGAGGAACAGCATATCGCCCTCGCCCAGCAAGGTCTCGGCGCCGTTCTGGTCGAGGATGATGCGGCTGTCCATCCGCGCGGCCACCCGAAAACCGATGCGGCACGGCATGTTCGACTTGATCAGGCCCGTGACCACCGTCGCCTGCGGCCGCTGCGTCGCCAGCACGATGTGAATCCCCACGGCGCGGCTCTTCTGCGCCAGCCGCACGATGTAGGCCTCGATTTCCTTGGCCGCGGTCATCATCAGGTCCGCCAACTCATCGATGATAATCACGAAATACGGCAGCTTCTTGGGTATCTGCGCCTCCTCCTCCGGCGTGCTCGGGTTGAACCGCTTGAGAATCTCCTCGGTTCCGAGCTGATTGAACTCGGCGATGTTCTTGACGCGGGCCTCCGCGAGCACGGCGTAGCGCTCATCCATCTTCACGGTCGCCCATTCGAGGATCTTGACCGCCATCGCCGTCTCGGTCACGATCGGGCACATCAGGTGCGGGATTGTGTTGAACGCGGTCATCTCGACCATCTTCGGGTCGATCAGGATCATCTTCACCTCGTCGGGGCGCTTCGTCATCAGGACGCTGACGATGATGCTGTTGATGCAGACGCTTTTGCCCGAGCCGGTGGTGCCGGCGATCAGCAGGTGCGGCATCTTCGTCAGGTCCGACACCAGGGACTCGCCCTGCGAATCCTTGCCCAAAAACAGCGGCAGGTGCATCTTCGAGGGCTTGTCGCCGGCCAGCTCCATCATGCTCTTGATCCGCACCTTCTCCTTTTCGCTGTTGGGCACCTCGATGCCGATGGTGTGCTTGCCGGGCAGCGGCGCAACCACCCGCACGGCCCCGACCCCCAGGGCCCGCGCCATGTCATTCGAGAGGTTCGTGATCTGACTGACCTTCACGCCGGCGCCCAACTGCAACTCAAAGAGCGTCACAACGGGCCCGGTCTCGGCCGCGACCACCTGGGCATTGACGTTGAACTCGCCCAGCAGACACTCCAGCGCCGAGGCCTTCGACTTGACCACCTTTTCCTGCAGGGCCGCATAGCCGTACTCCGGCTCCAGCAGCATATCCAACGGCGGCAGCTTGTAGTCCTCATAGGACGGCTGCACGAGGTCTTTCTTGGGCTGCGGCGGTTTGACCTGGCGCGTCTTCATCTCCGGGGCCCGGCCTGTAACCTTCTCCAGCTCGGCATCCGTTCCGGCGTCAACATCGGGCAGAGGCGGCTCGTAGGCCTGCGGCGCCGACGGCTCCTTGGCCCGGGCCAGTTCCCCGCCGACGCTCCGCTTTCCCAGCCCCTTCTTGCGTCCGAGGCCGCCGATGCGGAGCTTCGGGCGTCCTTTGAGCTTCTTGAAGAACCCGGCCAGCCAACCGCCGGCCTTGACGACCGCACCGCTGTGGCGGGCCATCGCCCCCGCGGCCGGCGCGGCGACTTCAACCGTCTTGACCGCCGCGGCCGCCGTGCCCTTGGCCGCCGCGATGACCACGGCGTCGGCCACCAGCAACAGGCCCACCGCCCACATCGCCATCACCAGGATGAACATCCCCAGCGCCCCGAACTGCCCGCTGAGAAAGTCCGCGATTGTAACGCCCAGCACGCCGCCGGAGCCCGTCGGGAACTCAAAGACCCCGTGCGGCCACAGGCAGTAGAACGTAACAGACACAGCCACTGTCAGCAGGACCAAGCCCACGAGCCGGAACCACAACTGGCCGATTGAGCGTCCAAGCATCTTGACCACGCCCACCAGCATCCCGGCCGTCAGCAGTGTGAACACGCCCGGCCCAATGTAGTACAGCAGCCAGTAGGCCCCGAATGCCCCCATCTTGCCACACCAGTTGGCCGTCGGCTGATTGTGTGGATACACATACCGGCTCGGCCAGTCCGCAATATCAAAGCTCAGACAACTACAGAATAGAACCAGCAGCGCCCCCATGCCCAGACATAGAACCGCCACCCTCGCGCCCGATCCGACCTCGGACGAATGTGTTACCTTCTTCTTGCGCTGTCTCTTTTTCACGCTGTCGCTTACCTTCCTGTCCGATAATAATGCACATAGCAGGGCCGGCGCATACACATGCCCACCCCTGCCCGCCTCTATATCGGCGGCCCGGAAGCCTTTTCTCCAATAATGTGGTCAGCCGGCGGCATGGACCGGGCGGCGCGCGTCGCTGGCTTGGCGGACCTGTTCGACAAACGCCTCCAGTCGCGTCGGAAGGGTCGGATCATCCTGCCCATCGAAGCTCAGGTTCAGAATCGGCATATCTCCGCAATCGGCGCTGATCTTCCGCGACAAGGCGGCCACAACCGTCGAGGGCATGCACGTAAAGGGCATGGCGTTGACCACACCGCCAAAGCCCTCGTGGTGGTACTCCACGGTTTTGCCAATGGTCAGAATGGCCTCACCCTCGAAGGAATGGTGCAGATAGGGCCTGGCCGCCTCGATGGTGTGCGAAACCGGCAACTCCGCGAGCCTGCCGAAGTGCCTCTCCAGCGGCGCCGCCAGTTGCTTCTCGATCCGTCGCTGGAAGAAGTCCACCACCATGTTCCCGAAATAGAACCGCCACTGCCCGCGCCGCCTTGCCATGTTCTGTCGAGTGAAGTTCGTATAATAGATCCACTCCGCCAGCGACGCCAGATCGCAGATGGCCCCGAGTTTCTCCAGCCGTTTGACCAGCTCCATGTTCGCAAACGGATGACTGCGGACGTAGATCTCGCCCACGATGCCGATCCGCGGCTTGCGGGCCGTCCTATCCAGCGGCACCGTAGCGAAATCCGCAGCGATCTGCTCCATGACCTCGACGCCCTGGCTGACCGTCGGCCGTTTCTCGACCGTCTCGACCCATCGCTTGATGGAGCGGTCGTAGACCTGCTGGGCGTAGGCGCGGTCCTCGGCGATCGGCCGGACGCGCAGCAGCACCTTATGCAGGATGTCCGGCACGATGACGCCCAGCCATGCCGACTTCTTGAACGCCCCGGCCGTGCAGTTGCCCACGCTGCGGGTCAACTGATTGTAGAAGGTGCTGTCCTGGTTCGGGGCAATCACGGGCACCTCGTCCAGGCCGTTGTACCGCAGCACCAGCCGCTGGAGACAGTTGTACATCCCGAATCGGCACGGACCGGAGGCCGCCGGCATGAAGAAGGCCACCTTTTCGCGAGCGTCGCCGTCCTTGCTGTCGAGCACTTTGAGCATCTCGCCCATCGTGATGGCGCACGGCAGGCATTCCTTGCCGGTGGTGAACTGCCGTCCGCGCACCATCACCGATTCGTCCGCGACGTCCATCACCTCCGCGGGCTGGCCGTAGCTGCGGAAGCATGCCGCCATCCCATAGGCGCAGTCGCCCATGTATGGGATGTACAGCGTCCGCTGTTTCTCGACCACCTGCGGGGGCGTGATAATCTTGCGGCCGCGCGACTCGGCCTCGGCGCTGCCGCGACGGTAATTCTTGAGGCCCTCCAGGAACGCCTCGAGGCGCGTAATAACGCCGGCGTCCGCCGAGTGCTCGTCGAGTTCGAGCTGCAGGCAGGGCTTGCGGCCCATGATGTCCTTGAAGAACGTCAGGATGAATGAATCCGGTCCGCAACTGAAGTTGGACATATACACCGCGAACAGCCGCGGATCGGCCTTGATGACCTCGGCCGCCCGCAGGATCTTCTGCCCGTATTTCCAGTAGACGCTGCGATGCAAGTACTCGTCGCTGAGTTCGGCCTCGGACAGGTCCAGCATGTCCATGGGAATCATCTCGACGCCCAGCTCCGCCAGCTTCCTGGGCAATTGCAGGTTCACCCCGTCGTCGCAGCCATTGTACGGCCGCGACACCAACACGAACAGCCGCTCATCGCCGCCGAGGCTCTCAAGAATCTCGCGGCCCTTCGACTTCATCGCCCGCTCGAAGCCGTCCTGCGCGGCCGTAGCATCGCGGAGGGCCTTCCTGGCTTCGCCCTTCGATACGCCAAACTGCGCCGCCAGATCGACGAAGCTCCTGAGCAGATGCACATACCCCTCGCCCATCCGAACCGGCCCGGTGATGATCTTCGTCGAACCCAGCACATCGCCGAAGGCCGCCTGCGCCTGGTAGGCGATGGACTGCACATAGGGGCAAAGTTGATTGTGCTCGTTCGTCGGGTACTCATCCTGCGCCGAGACCACGCTCGGCAGGAAGATGTAATCGACGCCCTTGTCGATCAACGCCGCGATGTGTCCATAGGCCACCTTCACGGGGAAACACGGCTGCGCCGTCGCCGACTCCACGCCTTCGGCGATCAGCTTCTTGTCCGTCTTGCCCGACAGCACCACCTCGAATCCCAGCGACCGCAGGAAGCGCCCGAACAGCGGCAGATAGCCCCAGTACAGCAACATCATCGGGATGCCCACCTTCTTGTCCCGCGTCACCGGTCCGCCGCCCCTGCTCCCCAGGCCCGCGAACTCCATGAGGGCCCGCTGGCGGTAGCGGAAGGCGTCGAACTTCTGCTTGGTCTGGGTCTTCCTGGTGAGGTTGTAGCGGTCGCAGCGCGAGCCGTAGTACAGCGGCTCGCGGCCGGGCAGCGAGACCTTCTTGATCTCGCAGTTGTTGGCGCAGTGCTCGCAGGTGAACGATTCGACCGTGTACTCCACCGACACCAGACTATCGAAGCCCTTGAATGAACTCTCAGGCACGGCGCCTTGCTCCCGGGCCAGGCGGTCCATGTGTTCGGCGGCGATGGCCGCGGCCCCCAGCGCCCCGGTCACCTCGTGGTGGTCCGGCACCATGACGCGTTTGCCCGTGACCTTCTCGAATGCCGCCCAGACCGCCTTGTTGAACGCGGTGCCCCCCTGGAAGCAGATGTTGTCGCCGATCTTACGGCGCCCGACGACGCGGTTGAGATAGTTCGTCACAATCGAATAACTCAGGCCCGCCACAAGGTCTTCGGTGGTCGCGCCCTGTTGCTGGTAGCTCAGCAGGTCGGATTCCATGAAGACGGTGCAGCGCTCGCCCAGCTTGATGGGTGATGTGCTGGCGAACGCCCGCTCGGCGAACTCGTCCTTGATGTTGATCCCGAGCCGCTGGGCCTGCTCCTCCAGGAACGAACCGGTTCCCGCGGCGCAGGCGTGGTTCATCTCAAAATCCACGACCACGCCGTTTTCCAGGGAGATGTACTTGGAGTCCTGCCCACCGATCTCGAAGATGGTATCGACGTTGGGGTTGACAATCGCGGCCCCGGCCGCCTGGGCCGTAATCTCGTTGATGACGATGTCGGCGCCGATGAAGTCGCCCGTCAGGTATCGGCCGGAGCCGGTGCTGGCGGCGCCCATGACCTTCACCTTGCCCCCCACGCGCTTGCCCACCAGGGCCATGCCCTGCTTGATGGCCTCCAGTGGGCGGCCCGCCGTCCAGAGATACTCCTTGGCCAGGATCCGCCTCTGGCGGTCCATTACGACCACGTTGGTGCTCAGTGAGCCGACATCCACCCCGACGTAGGCCTCGACCGGCTCGGTGGCGCCGTCGAGCAGGTGCTCATACACGGGGCTGGCGGGCACGGGGAAGCTCGGCTGGTTGAGGCGCTCGCGGCGGGGGGCCCCAGCCAGTGCCGAACCCCTCTCTTTGAGGTGGGCGTCAAGGCGAGCCAGGTCCACCGGCCCTCTGCCGGCGTCGCTGCGGCTCTTCGAGACCAGCACGGCCCCGATGGCCCCAGTGAAGAAGTGCTCCTTCGGCACAATCAAGCCGCCGTCGGGTAGCTCGAAGACGTGCTCCAGCGCCTTGGCCACACCCGCGTTGGCCGCCACCCCGCCGGTAAAGACGATGGGTTTGACGAACTCGCGCCCGCAGCCGAGGTTGCTCTTGAGGTTCATCGCCAGGGCCTGGCACAGGCCCGCGACGATATCGCAAACGGGCGTCGCCTGCTGCTGCAAGTGAATCATATCGCTCTTGGCGAAGACGGAGCATCGCCCCGCCATGCGCGGCACGCTGGTGCTCTCCAGCGCCAGGCGCCCAAACTCCTCCTCAATACTCACGCCCAGCCGTGCCGCCTGCTGATCCAGGAAGGAACCGGTCCCGGCCGCACAGACCGTGTTGAGGGCAAAATCCTTGACCCGCCCCTGGCCGGCCTCGCCCGCCAGGAAGATGAGCTTGCTGTCCTGGCCGCCCATCTCGACAATCGTCGCTTCCCGAAGGTCCGGATAGAGGTGGTATATGGCTGCCGCCTGCGCCGGAACCTCGTTGACGAACGGCAGTCCGAGGATCCTGGCTATCAAGCGGCCCGCCGAGCCCGTGGCCGCGGCCCCGACAATATCGCCGAGCTGCAGCTTGCCCAGGACATCCGCGAGTTGTTGGCGCGCCGTCTCGACCGGGCGGCCCATGGTCCGCCGGTAATCGCTGAGCACGATCTTGCCGCCGGCATCCAGCACCACAAGATCGCTGCTGGTCGAGCCCACATCGATACCCAGGTAAAGCTCGCCCTGGGACCGCAAGAGCTCCACATTGTCCTTCCTGTCGCTACCGGCCGCCACTGCGCCGCTCTGCATCCGACCATCCATTCTTGCGTCTCCACCTTCATCTGACCGCTCGGCCTCGTATCCACCTTGCGGGTTGCTGTGTTTGTGCTCGACCGGCGTTGGCTGCGTCGTTACGCATCGAGCCCAGTCTGTCCGCTTCAGCCTGCCGCGGTCCCGGCCGGCTCGTATTCCGAGATATTGCCCCTGACCTTCTCGAGCATCGCCACCAGGCACTGCTGCTCACTTGCCTTCAGCGCCGCCATGATCCGCTCGACCTCCTGGGCATACAGCGGCTCAACCTCGCCCAGCAGCGTGCGGCCCCGCGGTGTCAGGGCGATGATGTTCCGCCGGCGGTCATTGGCGGCGGTTCGCCGTGTAACCAGCCCGGCCCGCTCCATACGGTCCACCAGCGTGGTAATGTTCGCGGGGTTCACCAGCATCATCTCGCCGATCTCCGCCTGGCTGAGCCCGCCCTCGTCGCCGCTTTGGTACGCCAGCAGCATCATGACGTTGAACTGGACGTCTGTCAGGCCGAACGGCCGGAAGAATTCCCCAGCCCGCCTGCGAAGCACGGACGCTGTATAGTACGTGCTCAACAGGGCCTTATGCCCCAGCAGGTTCACCGGCTGGCGGAACCTCAACTCGTTCTCTAACGACATTGTCTGCGAACCTCGTAAACTAACGACCAATAATTAACATGCGAATTATTGCCCTGCGAACCATTATGTCAAGAACAATCCCGCCGCTCTTGACAAAACGCGCTCTTTTCGGTATACTCAAACTGTGAAAATCAGCCCCTGTCTGTGTTGGAACCGGTAAGGATGATGATGGAACTCTCACGTACCTCACTACTGCTTATTCTCTGCCTCGTTGCCTGCGTTTTTATCGGACGCTGCCCGGCGGCGCCCGTGATTCTCAACGAGTACAACGCTGTTGGTCCGGACGAGTATCTTGGTGGCGGGACGGCAACGGCGGATTTGCGGGGTGGCCGGGCCTCAGATTCCTACTTCGGCAGGGTTCTCGGTAACGGGGGCGACTGGTTCGAGCTGGTCGTCGTTACGGACCACCTCGACATGCGGCGCTGGCTCCTGGACATCTACGTCGATGGAGTTCTTGACGAAAGCCTGATGCTGACTAATGAGGGCCTCTGGTCGGACCTTCGCAGCGGCACTATCATTACGGTCTCCGAAGACGTCCCAACGGACGCCAGCTACAACCCCGCCGCCGGCGACTGGTGGATCAACGTCCAAGCCAATGATACCGCCGATGGGTTGTATATTGAGCGGTCGAGCTTTCCAGTCAATAGTTCCAACTGGCAGCTTCGAATACGAGATGCCGCCGGGACGACGGTCTTTGGCCCAGCCGGTGAAGGAATCAGCCCCCAGACCGGCGTAGGCAGCACAGAAGTCTTCAAGCTCAAGGCCATTCCCAGTGAGACAACGCCGGCAAACAGCTCCGATTACAACGACGATGACAAGCTGAGCACCTTTGGGGCACCTAACCGATGGGGCGCCCAGGACCTGACGATCCTGCGCGCCGCCGCCGGCTATCCTTCCGACTGCGAAATCCTCGGCGACCTCAACGGCGATTGTCAGGTCAATTTCACCGACTTGGCCGTCCTCGCCGCCTCATGGCTGACCGGGGTCAACCCCTGATCCGGCCGGGCAATCCCGCCCGCGGCGGCACCTGTGAAATCAGGCCACAATCCCTGTGAGAAACAGCCTTGTATCTCACAGCCCCACCTTCCCCACTGCGATCCGCGGCCCCGGGTGTGAGCAAGCCGCCAATACCCAACATGCCGGCCAACAGCTTTCCCACAACCCCCCGTGGCTGCTAAGTTACCGGCTCACAGATACTTATGACATACAACAAGGACGACTTAACGATTTCACCGCGCATACGACAAATACTACGAGTAACTTTCAAGTAGCTATTATTTCCTATCCGATCGCCGGCCCAGCAACACGCAACCTACCAGCCCACCCGCCATCCATGCGCAATAACCCGTGATTTCGTGAGAATCATCTTGCCGAGCAGGAAAGTTGCTGGTACAGTACCATTTTGCTGTGGAGGCGGCAGAACATGCACCCTCCGGGAATTTACCGGTTCTTACTTTGAGGTTGCTTATGAAAGTCAATTTCAACCGCGCAGCGTTGTCGGATGCCCTCGGGCTGTTGACCTCGGTTGTGCCCAGTCGCACGCCGAAACCGGTCCTGCGATGCGTGAAGATCGTTGCGGGTACAAACGACGTGCGCATATCCGCCACCGACCTTGAGGTCGGGGTCAACTGTATCTTGTCGGAGGTCCAAATCGATGAGGCCGGCGAGGTTGTTGTTCCGGCCGACAAGCTCGCGCCGGTTATCCGCGAGAGCATCGATGAGGTCATCGCGATGGAGGCCGCCGAGGGTAAGTGCGAGATACGCGGGGCCGACAGCCACTTCACTATCTATGGACAGGAGGCCGAACTCTTCCCGCCGGTGCCGGAGTTCGACGGCGCAGCACAGATCGAAATCGCACTGGACAGCCTGCAGGGCGGGATTGAGCAGACCCTTTTCGCTACGGCCAAGGAAAGCAGCCGCTATGCTATCAACGGCGTGCTCTGGGAAATCAAGGGCAAGAAGCTCATGTTCGTCGCCACGGACGGACGGCGTCTTGCTCAGGCGAAACTGACCCTGGAGAGTGCTCCGGATGAACAAGTGTTAAAGCAGAAGATCATCGTACCGGCCAAGACCATGGGCCTGCTGGGCAAGTTGAGTGGCGAGGGCGAGGTTGTGGCCGTGCGGCTGGTGGACAATCAGATTGTTGCGCAGTGTGGCAACATTGTCGTTAGTTCGAACCTGGTGGAAGGCAATTTCCCCAAGTATCAGGATATTATCCCCACGGACTACGACAAGAAGCTCAGCCTGCCAACCGACGCCATGTTGAGCGCTGTGCGCCGCGCCTCGCTGCTGACCAGCGAAGACTCTCGCGGCATCAAGTTGTCCTTTACGTCGGGCAGTCTGGTCTTGACCGGCAGCGCCCCGGAGGCCGGCGACGCCGAGGTGGATATGGCCATCGAATACGGCGGTCCGCCGATTGAGATCGGCTTCAATCCCGCGTTTATGGTCGATGTGCTGCGGGTTATCAAGACGCCGACACTGGAGATTGAACTGGGTCAGCCAGACAGGCCGGGCCTGATTAAGAGCGGCAACAACTTCCTGTACGTGCTGATGCCGATAAACCTGGGCTGACATGCGCGTTGTTGCAGTGTCGCCCCTGATGTGAGTAGCTCAGGATGGACCCACTTGAGCGGGCGATCCGTTCCGCCAGAATGCAGAGACGCCCGGCAGGCGATTCAACCGCGCGGCTGGGCGATATGTTGGATGCCCTGCTGGCGGGGCCTCTGGGCTCCGCGCATGGGCGATTCGGCGCCCTGGCCGAGGCCTGGCGGCAGGCATTGCCACCGGACCTGCGGGAGCAGTGCGAGATTATGGAGTTCACCGGCGGGCGGCTGAAGGTGGCGGTTGCCGGCTCGGCACACCGCTACGAAATGCAACTGCGCATGGCCGGGCTGCTCGCGGAACTCAAAAGGCAGTGCCCCGCGGCGAAGCTCAAAAGAATCGAACTGGTTCCGGCCTGACCTGCCGCGAAAGCCGGACCGACGCAATACACACGAGAAACCTTATGGCGCCACACAAGTACGATGCAAGCAACATCAAGATCCTCGAGGGCATAGATGCGGTTCGCAAGCGGCCGGACATGTATATCGGCGACCGCGGCGTCGGCGGGCTGCACCACCTCGTTTATGAGGTGGTGGATAACTCCATCGACGAGGCTTTGGCCGGCGAGTGCGACACCATCACCATCGTCATACATCCGGATGAGAGCTGCACGGTTGAAGACAACGGCCGCGGCATACCCGTTGAGATGCACAAGGAGGCCGGCGTCAGCGCCCTGGAGGTCGTTCTCACCAAGCTCCACGCCGGCGGCAAGTTCGACAAGGACAGCTACAAGGTCTCCGGCGGCCTGCACGGCGTCGGCGTCAGCGTGGTCAACGCCCTGAGCGAGTGGCTGACGGCCGATGTGTATCGCGACGGCAAGCATTTTCATTTCGAGTGCGCCCGCGGCGTGCGACGCGGCCCCGTCGAAGAAATCGGGCCCAGCAATCAGCACGGCACCCGGATCACATTCCTTGCGGACTCGGAAATCTTCGGCGACGCCGAGTTCAGTTACGACACGCTTCTTAAGCGCATGCGCGAACTGGCCTACCTCAACGCCGGCCTCAAGATCACCTTCCGCGACGAGCGGGTGAACAAGAAGGAGTCGTTTCAGTTCGCCGACGGCATCAAGGCGTTCGTCACCCACCTCAACGAAGGCAAGGAAACGCTGCACAAGGACGTCATCTACCTGGCCCGCGAGGACAAGGAGTGCATGCTCGGTTGCGAGGTCGCCCTTCAGTACAACGACTCCTACACCGAAAACGTCCTGGTCTTCGCCAACAACATCCGCAATATCGACGGCGGCACGCACCTGTCGGGCTTTCGCACGGCCCTGACGCGGACCATGAATGCCTACGCCCGCGCCAACAATCTGCTTAAGAGCGGCCAGGGCACCACGGGTGACGACCTGCGCGAGGGTCTGACGGCGGTGGTCGCGGTGAAACTGACGGATCCTCACTTTGAGGCCCAGACGAAGGTCCGCCTGACGAACCCGGAGGTCGGCAGTTTCGTCGAGACGACTGTCAATGAGCAGCTCGGGCACTACCTCGAGGAGCACCCCGCCGAGGCCAAGCGGATTCTCCAGAAGGCCATCCAGGCCGCCGCCGCCCGCGAGGCGGCCCGCAAGGCCCGCGAACTGACGCGGCGCAAGGGGGCCCTGGGCGGCACGAACCTGCCCGGTAAGCTGTGGGACTGCTCCAGCCGCGAGAAGGCCACCACGGAGATATTCGTCGTCGAGGGCGACTCGGCCGGCGGCTCGGCCAAGGCCGGACGCGACCGCAACATCCAGGCCATCCTGCCGCTCAAGGGCAAGATCCTCAACGTGGAGAAGGCCCGGCTCGACAAGATGCTTGCCCACGACGAGATCCGCACGATCATCAGTGCGCTGGGCACGGGCATTGGCACGGATGAATTCGCCATCGACAAGTGCCGTTACGGCAAGGTGATCCTGATGACCGATGCCGACGTGGACGGGGCCCACATCCGCACACTGCTACTGACGTTCTTCTTCCGGCAGATGCCGCGATTGCTCGAGGAGCACATGATCTACATCGCCCAGCCGCCGCTGTACGAGGTCAGCGTCAAGGGCCGCAAGAAATCGGAATACGTCCTTACCGAGACCGAGATGCGAAAGCGCATGAGCACCCGCGGCATCGAGGGGACCGAGCTGCTCGTGCGCAACGGTCAAGGCGCCGACAAGAAGAAGGCGGGCAAAGGCGGCCAGCGCACCATCGTCGAGAAGGAACTCAAGGACCTCGTGCGATTGCTCAGCGAGGCCGAGCGCCTGGTCGCGGTGCTGGCGAAACGCGGCATCGTTTTTGAGGATTTCGTCCGCGAGTATTACGACGGACGCGCCTTGCCTCAATACCTGATCCGTGTCGAGGGCCAGGATGACGCTTTTCTCACAGACAGCCGGGAGTTTGAGGCGCGGCTGGACCAGTTGCGCGACCAGTACAAGGTCGGCACGGAGCAGGAAGAGGCGGTTGTCGTCGGCGAAGAGATGCACGAGGTCGCCCGTCTCAACCAGATCAATGAGAAACTCCAGTCGGCCTATGACCTCGATATGCGCGATTTCCTGCTCAAGGCCGAGAAGACCGTCTCCGGGGAAGACATCCCTACGAAATTCCAGTTGATCCATGGGCCGGATACGTATGACGTTGCCTCGCTGGGTAAAATCTGTGCGGCGATCCGCCAGATCGGCGGCAAGGGCATTGAGATTAAACGCTTCAAGGGCCTGGGCGAGATGAACGCCGAGCAGCTCTGGGAGACCACGATGAACCCGGAGACCCGGACCCTGTTGAGCGTGCGGCTCGACGACGCCGGCGAGGCCGACCGCCTCTTCTCCATTCTGATGGGTGATAACGTCGAAGAACGGCGCAATTTCATCCGCGACCACGCCCTGGAGGTGCAGAACCTGGACATCTGACGGCCGGTGCGGAACATCCGCGTCCACGGCGGCCGTGGGGTGCGCCGGCCCAAGAAAAGACCCGGCCGAATGACGCAAGTCGTTGAAGGCAATAGTCTTGTGATGAGCCGGATGTCACGCAGCGACCCGCGGGCGGACCTTGCCGGGCCGGGGCATCGTCGGGTCGGTATTTTTTTCGTCCGCGCGGGCGGGTTTTTGCTTGCAAAAGTCCGCGGCCGTATTCACAATGACTTGGTGAATCTCGTTGGACCATGGCGCGTAACCGAGGGTCGTCGATGGCGGATATGAACAAGAGCACGAGACAACGCAACGGTGAGGGCGGCTTTGTCGCAACAACCGGCCTTGTCCTGTTCGCCATATTGGGAGGAATGAGCCTCTGGACGGGGGGCTGCAACAAGAAGGACATCCAGATCGCCGAGCCGCCCCGCATCACCGAGGTCAAGACGCCCGCCGATATTCGCAGGAGCGAACTGCTCGCCCGCCTGGAGCGCAGGTTTGAGGATCCCCAGGCGCACTACGAACTGGGCCACCTCTACCAGGACGATGGGCTCTGGGCCAAGGCGCAGTATCACTACGGCGTGGCGCTGACCTTTGACCCGTCGCACCGTCCGGCGCAGGCGGCGATGGTCAAGACCCTGGTCGCCGCCGGAGACGTCGAAAAGTCCAGGCTCTCGGCGGATATCTATCTGGACCAGGTCTCCGGCTCGGCCACGGAGTCCACCAAGCTGGCGCTGGAGTTCCAGAAGGAGGCGCTCGACGAGCATGCGCTGGCCGCTTACAAGCAGGCCCTGAGACTGGCGCCGACGTCGGCGCTGATCAACCGCCAGATCGGCTATTACTACCTCAGCAAGAACAACATCGACCTGGCCAAGGAATATCTGACCCGCAGTTTCCAGCTCAATCCCAACCAGCCTGATGTGGCCGGCGAGTTGGGGCGTCTGGGTGTGGCGGTGCAGATACCCCGAAAGACCGGCAACCCGAAGAAGGTCGACAGAATGGTCGAGAGCGGATCGACTCCGTAGATTTTTTCTGTAATCGCTCTTGCGGGCCCTCCGGCGGCCCGCTATAAAGGTATATCGTTTTGGCTTTTTCATTGCCCCGTGGTGAACGGATGCGCCGCGGGGTTTTTTCTTTTTTGGAGGCGCCGCCGGGCGCACAATGCTCGTTGAAAAAAACGAGGTGACACTCCATAGGGTGTGATGGGCAGGATCAAGGCGGTTATATTTGACTGGGGCGGTGTGCTGATTGACGACCCGGCACCGGGGTTGATGCGGTATTGCGCGGCGGCGCTGGGGGTGTCGGTGCGGGCGTACACGCAGGCCAATGATGCGTTCGGAGAGGAGTTCCGCCGGGGCCTGGTCAGCGAACACGAGTTCTTCCGGCGGGCCTGCGGGCGGCTGGGGGTGGCGGAACCGTCGGTGGATGGCTTGTGGGGGCAGGCGTTTCGGCATGTGTACCGCGAGAAGCCGGAGGTGTTCGAGCTGGCCCGGCGGTTGCGGCGTCGGGGGTACAAGACGGGGTTTCTGTCGAACACGGAGAAAGCGGCCATGGCCTACTTCCATGAGCGGGGTTACGACATGTTCGATGCGCTGGTGTTCTCGTGCGCCGAGGGCCTGGCCAAGCCGCAGCGGGAGATCTATGAGCTGGCGCTGGGGCGGTTGGGGGCTGCGGCCGACGAGGCGGTGTTCGTTGATGATCGCGTGGACTACATCGCCGGGGCGGCCGCGGCCGGTCTGGCGACGATCTTGTT
>Ga0209614_1001344_pt1 | contig 18745 bp, 13 predicted proteins | sample BlaSprsedimmetaG_FD_185484 | JGI IMG/M metagenome (GOLD analysis project Ga0209614, IMG submission 185484) | Hot spring sediment bacterial and archeal communities from California, USA to study Microbial Dark Matter (Phase II) - Blank Spring... ... | reverse complement strand
ACACTATTCCATCCACACCGAGCACGCCTACATAGACTGGATGCGCCGCTTCATCCTCTTTCACGACAAACGCCATCCCCGCGAGATGGGAGCGGCCGAGATCGAGGCCTTCCTCACCCACCTGGCGGTGGACCGCCGCGTCGCCTCCGCCACGCAGCAGCAGGCCCTCTCCGCCCTCCTCTTCCTCTACCGCGATGTGCTCGAGCAGGACCCCGGCCCGGTGACAACCCTGCGCCCCAAACGCCCCGAACATCTGCCCGCCGCCGCGATGACCCCTGAAGAAGCGCGTCAGGTGATCGCCGCTCTCTCCGGCGTGAACCGGTTAATCGTCCAACTCCTCTACGGCAGCGGCTTGCGCCTGATCGAATGCCTCCGCCTCCGCGTCGGCGACCTCGATTTCGACCTCTGTCAGATCGTCGTCCGGGACGAAAAAGGCTACCCCGACCACATCACCATGCTCCCCCACAGCCTCGTCGCCCCGCTCCGGGAGCAGATCCGACGCGCCACCGCCCTCCATCGCCAGGACCTCGCCGACGGCTACGGCGCCGTCTACCTGCCCCCCGCCATCGCAGAAGAACATCCCGCCTCCACCCAAAATCAGGCCCTCTGCGCACTCCTCTTCCTCTATCGCCACGTGCTGCATATCGAGATCGACGACACCATTGACTCCGTCCGCGCCAAAAAACCCAAACGGCTGCCCACTGTCCTGACCAAAGACGAGGCCTTCCGGGTCATCGGCTGCCTGACCGGGACGTATCAATTGGCGGCCAAACTGCTCTACGGCAGCGGATTGCGAGTCGGAGAATGTCTCCAACTGCGCGTCAAGGACGTGGATTTCACCCAACACGAGATCACGATCCGCGACGGCAAGGGGATGAAGAATACCTCAACAAACTACATCTATCATCAAGCAGCCAGTTCACTCTGAAGAAACTATCACCGTCGTTGATCCCCGTCATCCCCTCTTTGGCCGAACGTTCCGTCTGATCGAGATCGAGAACAAGCAGTATCTGGGTCGCTGCTGTGTTGTCCTGGATCGAGATCCCATAGAACGATACATTCCCCTGACGGCGACAGATCTATCGCCAGTTCCCCTCAAGACCTATTCACTTTTTCTCAATCTCGATTCTGTGCGACAATTGTTGGCAACGTATGAGCGGATTATGTTGCAGATAGAGGGAGGCACAGAGGATGGATGCACTGATCGGCACGCAGGTCACGGCTTTGAAAACGACAAGGCCGACGTTGTCGAACGAGAGACAAACTCAACACCGAGCCCTACCCAGGCAAGTCTGGGCGGTGTTGACCCCGGAACAACAGCAGCACGTGTTCCGGGGACTGGTGAAAGTCTGTCGCAGTCTGGTGGGGCAGATCGACAGCAGGTCGGCAGAGTGGGAGGTGAGGGATGAATAAGGTCAGTCGTTCTTCACCACTGATCAGTGGACGGCTAAAGATAGCCGATCATCACTTGCAGAGATTGGCCTGTATCTACATTCGCCAGTCATCGCGTCCCCAAGTGATACACAACACAGAAAGCCAGGTCAATCAGTATCAGCTCGTTGAGCGTGCGGGCGCACTTGGTTGGAGCAAAGAGCGGATTCGTGTGATCGACACGGATCTTGGTTTGTCAGGGCGAGAGAGCGCCAATCGAGATGGATTCAAGGAACTGGTTGCAGAAGTGTCATTGGGGCACGTGGGCATCATCTTTGGCTACGAGGTCTCCCGACTTGCGCGAAACAACAGCGACTGGTATCATTTGCTGGACTTGGCGGCCGTCTTTAGCACGTTGATTGCGGACTATGATGGCATTTACGACCCCCGTCTGTACAATGACCGCCTGCTACTGGGACTGAAAGGGACAATGAGCGAAGCAGAGTTGCATCTGCTCCAGCTTCGCTTGACAGAAGGCCGGATGAGAAAGGTGGAACGCGGTGAACATGCACAACGCTTGCCCACCGGCCTGGAGCGACTGTCGGATGGTCGCGTGGTCAAATCCCCAGACGACCAGGTGCGGCATGCCATCGAACTGGTCTTTGCCAAGTTTGAGGAACTGGGAAGTTGTCGCAAGGTGTTGCTCTATTTGCGTGGATCCAATCTTCTGCTGCCGCGATGCCAGACAACCGGTCCGCACATCAATGAGATTCTGTGGAAACGTCCTTCACACGCATCGGTCTATGCTTTCCTCACGAATCCGGCCTACGCGGGTGCCTTTGCCTATGGACGCACACAGCTTGACAAAACACGGCGGAAGCCAGGTCGGCCGGATACGGGCATTGTGCGCAAGCCGATGGCCGAGTGGACACACTTGCAGCAAGACGTCTACCCAGCGTACATTACCTGGGAGCAGTACATGAAGAACCAGGAACGGCTGCGGCAGAATGCAACGCGTTTCCAGGAAAGCATCAAGCGTGCGCAAGGGACGGCCCGTAAAGGACAGGCACTCTTGCAGGGGCTTGTGACGTGCGGCGTTTGTGGTTACCATATGCGGGTCAGATACACAGCCAGTCCTCGCTACGTCTGCACTGAACTGAAGCACCGGCTCGGTGAGCCAATGTGCGCCTCGCTTCATGGCCCTGGGATCGACGGTCTGGTGGTGCAGGCTTTCTTTGAGGCCATTCAACCTGCGCAGTTGAATGCGCTGGAAGCGGTTTTGGAGGAGCAAGAAGCCGAGCGTGCTTTGTTGAATCGACAGTGGAAGGAGCAGCTCAAGCGTGCGCAGTACGAGACCCACTTGGCAGAACGTCGCTACAATACTGTGGATCCAGACAATCGGCTGGTCGCCGCTGAACTGGAACGGCGTTGGGAGCAGAAGCTGATCCGTCTTCAAGAAGTACGGGAAGAGCATGAACGTTTTCAACGCAGCCTGGAAGCTCCGGCTCTGACCCCTGACCTGCGAGAGCAGTTTCGGCATATCTCTGAGTCTCTGCCGGACCTGTGGCACAACGGGCAGCTATCCAGCGACCAGAAAAAGGACCTGCTTCGCAGCTTGATTGCGAATGTGATTCTGACTCGCAAGGCCGCTGATGTGGTCGAGGTCAAAATCGTCTGGGTGTCTGGTCACTACACCATCCTCCATGACCATCCTCCAGTGTATCGTATACACGATCTCAGTTGTTATGATGAGATGGTGGAACGCATTCACGAGCTTTGGCAGGAAGGACATAAGGATGAGGAAATCGCAGCACAATTGACAGGCGAAGGATTTCGTTCTACACGCGCGATGCACGTTTACCCATCAACCGTTCAGGGAATCCGCTCAGAACACGGCTGGAAGCAGCCGTATGTGGAATACGCTCGTGTCATCGAGCTTGAGGGATACCTCACTGTGTCCGAGCTGGCACAGTTGCTGGGCACGAACAGGAGCTGGGTTGATCGACGCGTTCGTCTGCACCAGATCGATCCGGGCTACGTCATCCAACATCCCAAGTACAGTCACATCAGGATGATTCGACAGGATCCGGAGTTGATCGAGCGACTCCGGAATGAGCTGTGCAGCAGCGGCGTGACAAAGGAGGCATTTAGTTGATGGATACAAGGACCGGGTGACCATGCTCCCCGTCAGCGTCATCCCTCCCCTCCAAGAACACCTGCGCCGCGTTCAGTGGCTCCACGGCGACGACTTGAGCATGGGCGGGGTGGGGGAATCGAACCTCCCAGGACCACTTCCCCGGCGTTTCCTGCGTCGCTTTTCGCGCCACGCAGCTCAAACGAGTAACCAGTGGCGACGGGCCGATTTGAACGGCCAACCAAGGGCTTATGAGTCCCCTGCTCTGCCATTGAGCTACGTCGCCATAATTTGGACGCGGGCAATTATAAAAGATAACGATGAGTCTGTCAAGCAGACCTCAATAGTAGATGCTGCGCACCCGGTGGTACGGCCTAATATCACGGCCCTTGGTCTGTCCCTCGCGCCACAGCCAGTAGTCAATGTGCAGCGCTGTCACCTGGGGGAAGCGAGAGACCAACTCTCGCCTCATCAATTCGCACGCCCAGACGGTGGCCGCCCGGATCTCGATTTCGGCTCGACTGCCAGCCATCAGCGGTTCGTACCGATCAATCTGGTCGGCAAGCCAGGGTTCGTAGCGCAGCACGCCCAGGCGGCGCAGCACCTGGGGCAGCTTGTAGTCGGCAAAGACGGTCAGTTCCTCTGTGCGGCGCAGATCACCCCACCCCTCTCCCTCGAATGCCTCGTACAGCATCGCCGTCGCCAACTGGGCCCGCTTGTAGAAAGCCACCACCTTTCCATTCAGCGAGGCGACGTCATTGAAGGAGGGGAACCGATCCACCAGCAGTTCCACCAGCGCCACAGCATCGTTCTCGGCCGCGCCGATCAGGTTGACAAAGCGGCCGTCGAACTCGGAGACGAGCACAGAGCCTACTTGACGGAGGATGTCCAATCGGTCCCGAAACATGGGAATCTCGACATTACCGCGTAAGACGTGACGCAGGTCCAACTCGGAAATGCTCGCTAGATAAGCGCTGTCGAACAGCGGAAAGCCCTCGTCCTGCACGGCACGGGCGATGGCGCCAAGCATCCCCCACGCGCCATCCTGAGGTTGGCCGCGAAAATCAATGGTCCACTTTGGATCTCCCCAGTAAGAGAAATTGATGGTGTTAAAGAGCAGAATCTGGGCAGCGCGGATTTCTGGCGGGTGAAGGAGAAATACCTCGTCATCCCACGTGGGCAAGGGTAAAGAAGCAGCATCGAGACGAGCGCATACCGCACGCAATGACGCCTCAGCAATGACGATGTGCCGCAAGCCAGGGATGAGCGGAGCGATGGAGGCTAAAACCATCGGTCAGGACACTACGGAGTGAGGGGGTCATCCCGCGTGGCCAGCACTTGCAGCGCATAGGTCACGCGGCGCGGTTGTTTAGTCAACAGTTCCCGCGCTTCCCACGCTTGGGCCAATGCACTCAGGCGACGGCGTGAGATACGGTCACCAAATTCCTCATGCAAATCCTTGATCACAAAGTGCCCCTCCAGTTCTTGCAGGGCGTACTGCACCAATTTGCTCTCCAAAGAACTGATGGCCGGGAACGAGGAGGGCGGAGTGACCTGAGGAGATATGGCAATGGCGTGCAGGATGCCGATCCAGCGCACCGCATCCTCGATCAGATGCCCCATCTGAAAGTAAAGCCGGTTCGACCATTCCGCCTTACCCTGCATATCGTGGATGAAGGGAGGAGAGGAAGGAGCAGTAGCATAAGACGCAAAGGGAAAATCAGCCGTAGTAAAAATTCCCGCTCGAGGCGTGCTGGCCTGCGCCCGGATTGCGTCCCAACGTTCGGGAGTGACTGAATAATCGAGAGCGGCGACGACGATGATACCCCCCGGCAACTGCCAATACCACCCTGAACCAATCCGCTCCTGATAACCTGGCGTTCGGTCTCCAATCGCGCTGAAAATTTGATCGGCCAGACGAATCGCATCGAACGAAGGATAGAACAAGCTCATCGTATATCTCCTCGACAGTCTCTCGCACCGGTCCACACGATGCGAGGATCACTCTTTCAAACCCACTTCCCCCTCTCTCCGACAGCTACACTTTAACTGCTGCCGCCCACACACCAGGTCAGACGTCCCTGGCATGTATTGATCCCCAAGAGCGAGCATGTACTATTATACACAAATACATGAGACTGGAAAATCGAGAGGGATGCACGAGCGCGGGGCGAGCAATGCCTTGGCGCTGTGCTAAAAGTGCGAGTGTGGGAGTACGCTGACTTGACAAAATCGCGGTAACCATTATAATAACGACACTAATGAGCAAAGAGTTTTGCACAGGGAAGCGCTGAGACCAGAGAACCTCGAGCGCTTCTTTCGCGCATGGATTTATAGGGGGGATTGAGTGAGAACCTTGTCGAATCGAGATGAACAAGAACTGGAAGCGCGAGAATTTCGCGCCCTGCGTATCAGCCTGGCGTCGCCAGAGCAGATTCGCTCCTGGTCCTATGGTGAGGTCACGAAACCGGAGACGATTAACTATCGCCGTCTCCGTCCAGAAAAGGATGGGCTTTTCTGCGAGGCCATTTTCGGTCCCACCAAGGATTGGCAGTGTTATTGTGGCAAGTACAAGAACGTGCGATACAAGGGCATCACCTGCGACAAATGCGGCGTTGAGGTGACCCGCTCGTCGGTACGGCGCGAGCGGATGGGGCACATCGAGTTGGCGGCTCCAGTAGCCCATATCTGGTACACCCGCCGGGTCCCCAGTTACCTGGGCACCCTGCTCGATATTTCAAAGCGCAATATGGACCGGGTGCTCTACTTCGCCCAGTACGTGATCACTCATGTGGACGAGGATGCACGACAAAAAGCTCTCAAACGATTGGACGCAGAACTCGAGGAACAACAGGAGCAACTGGAAGCGGTAGCCCACGAGGCAATCGAGGCCCTGCAACAAAAGCTGACCGAGGAAGAGGAACAAATCGGCGGGCGAGTGCAAGAGATCAAGACCCGGTTGGACGAATCCCTGGTCACTGCTACCGATCAAGTCATCGAACAAGCCCAGGGGTTACAGAAAAAGCTCCAAGATCGCCAAGGGGAGACGACTCGTGCTCCTATCGTCTTTAAACCCAACGGCGAAATCATCGTCGAGGCCGGGGATACCGTCGGCCGCGAACATCTCACTCTGCTCAGCCAGGTCGTTCAGGATCATCTCAGCGAGCTAGAGTCCGAGATGCGAGCACAGCAGGAACAGGCCACAGCCCCCCTAGAGGCAGAACTGGCACGCTGGCGCGGTGAGACGACCGACGAGATAACCCGCATCGAAGAGCAGGCGGTGATAGACATCGCTGCTTTGCGCGTCCGGCACAAGGCGGATCGCGACAAACTGCAAAACCTGGCCGAGCTCCAGTTCCTCAGCGAGCCTCAGTTGCGTGACCTCAAGAGCCAGTGGGGCCAGGTGTTCAAGGCCGGCATGGGAGCTGAGGCGTTTTACGAGATTATGTGTCACATTGACATAGACAAGCTGGCCGAAGAACTGTGGCACGAGGTGCGCCACAGTACGTCGAAACAGCGGCGCAAGCGAGCCACCAAGCGGCTACGGGTCGTCGAGGCACTGCGCAAGAGCGGCAACCGACCGGAGTGGATCATTCTGACGGTCCTGCCCGTCATTCCCCCCGACTTGCGGCCGATGGTGCCATTGGATGGTGGGCGTTTTGCCACGTCTGATATGAACGACCTATATCGCCGGGTTATCAATCGTAACAATCGCCTCAAGCGCCTGTTGGAACTGGGAGCGCCGGACGTCATCGTCCGCAACGAGAAACGCATGCTCCAGGAGGCAGTGGACAGTCTGATTGACAACAGCCAGCGCGGTAAAGCCCTCTCGCGCCGGGGACGTCGTGAGTTAAAGTCACTGAGCGATATGCTGAAAGGGAAGAAGGGACGCTTCCGCCGCAATCTTCTCGGCAAGCGCGTGGACTATTCCGGACGTTCCGTCATCGTCATCGGGCCAGATCTAAAGCTGCACCAGTGCGGCCTGCCCAAGACTATGGCCTTGGAGTTGTATCGGCCCTTTGTCATCAGTAAACTGGTCGAGTATAACTATGCCAGCAACGTCCGGGCAGCCCGGCGAGTGATTGAGCGGGAGCGCCCCGAGGTGTGGGAAGTGCTGGAGGAAGTCATCAAAGATCGCCCGGTGCTGCTGAATCGAGCGCCCACGCTGCACCGCCTGGGAATCCAGGCCTTTGAGCCGGTGCTGGTCGAGGGAAAGGCCATTCACCTGCACCCACTGGCCTGCGCTGCTTTCAACGCGGACTTTGACGGCGACCAAATGGCAGTCCATTTGCCACTCTCTCAGAAAGCGGTCGAAGAGACCCGCACATTGATGCTGGCCTCCAAGAACCTGCTCAAACCCTCCTCCGGTCAACCCACCGTCGGGCCGACCAAGGATATGTGCCTGGGTGTTTATTATCTGACGGTGGAGGACCCTCGGCAGGTCGACCACAAGCCCCGACCTTTTGTCGACTTGGACGAGGTCGAAATGGCCTATGCGTTGGGGCACGTCAATTTGCACACCCCCATCATCGTTTCACAGGTGTACGACCACCGACCGTCGCCCAAAAAACCGATCGTCACAACGGTGGGACGGTGCATTTTCAACCGCTCCCTGCCCGACGAACTCCGTTTCATCAACCAGGCGATGGACAAAAACACGCTTCAAGAGTTGGTAGCGGTCTGCTACCGTTCGCTGGGCGCTGAGGTGACGACAGAGGTCGTGGATCGCATCAAGCACATCGGTTTCAAATACGCGACCCGCTCCGGCACGACGATCGCCATCTCCGATATGATCATCCCAGAGAGCAAGGCGGATATCATTGAGCAGACAGAAAAGACCGTGTCCGAAGTGGAGCGGCAGTATCGCCGGGGACTGCTGACGGAGGAAGAACAGTATACACGTACCATCGAACTGTGGTCGCGGGCCCGCGAGCAGGTCTCGGAAGCGGTGTCCAACGCGCTGACCCCGATGAGCTCGGTCTCCATCATGGCGGAATCGGGAGCCTCCAAGGGCGGGTTTGGCCCGATTGCCCAGTTGGCCGGAATGCGCGGCCTGATGGCGGACCCATCCGGGCGCATCATTCCCATGCCAATCCGCAGCAACCTGCGCGAGGGACTTTCTGCCCTGGAATATTTTATCAGCACCCACGGATCACGCAAGGGGTTGGCCGACACCGCTCTGCGCACCGCGGACGCTGGCTACCTGACGCGCCGCCTGGTGGACGTCGCCCAGGATATTATCATCAACGCCCACGATTGTGGCACCCGAAGCGGAACTTGGATCAAGGCAAGTGACGACATAGGAGGGCAAGCAGTTTCGGAGCGGTTGATCGGACGGATAGCGGGTGCCCCCATAGTGGATCCCCAGTCAGGCGAGATACTGGTCGAGCGGAACGAAGAGATAGACGAACTGGTGGCGGCCGCCATCGAAAAGGGACGCATCGAAAGCGTATTCGTGCGCTCCCCAATGACGTGCCGGCTTCGCCAGGGAATTTGCCAACTCTGCTACGGGCGTGACCTGGCCCGGGGCAGGATGGTATCCATCGGTTCAGCGGTTGGCATCATAGCCGCCCAGTCCATCGGTGAGCCCGGCACCCAGTTGACGCTGCGGACGTTCCACACGGGGGGCGTGGCCGAGGGCAGCGACATCACCGTTGGTTTGCCCCGCGTGGAAGAGCTGTTCGAGGCCCGCAAAAAACCCAGGGGTGAGGCGCCCCTCTCCGAGATCGGCGGCGTGGTCCACATCGTGCGGGCCAACGGCCGGCGCAACGTGGTGGTCGTGGACAGCGAGATCATCACGTTTGAGCACGAGATCAAGCGAGGGTGGAAAGTGCTGGTCGAGGATGAGCAACAGGTCAAAGCGGGAGAGGCTATTGCGTCCTGGCGGGACGAGAAATTCATCACAGCGGATCAGGACGGACGGGTGGTACGGGACGAAGGAATGATCACCATCGTGCACGAACGGCGGGACGAACAAGAATACGAGGTCCCGACGACCGGCCGCCTGCTGGTCGAAGAAGGGCAGCGCATAGAACCCGGCACCCAGTTGATCGAGGGGGTGTTAAACCCCCACCACATTCTGCGCGTCATGGGACGGGAGGCAGCGGAGAAGTACATGCTCTCTGAGGTTCAGCGGGTCTATCGTTCGCAGGGCGTGAATATCAACGACAAGCACTTTGAGATCATCTTTAGCAGAATGCTGAACAAAGTGCAGATTTCGGAAGCAGGTGACACGGACCTCTTGCCCGGCGAACTGGTGGAACGACTGGTGTTGGAGAACGTCAACACCAAGACGATCCAGGAGGGCGGACAGCCAGCCAAGGGCTGGCCCGTGTTGTTGGGCATCACCAAAGCAGCACTGAGTACCGACAGCTTCCTCTCTGCGGCCTCCTTCCAGCACACTATCCGGGTGCTATCCAGTGCGGCGATCGAGGGGAAGGAAGACCCGCTGTTGGGATTGAAAGAGAACGTCATCATCGGCAAGCTGGTGCCGGCCGGAACCGGATACCGAGGCGATAACCCATACTCCGATGGCCCGATAGACGAATACGAGGGCATTCCACTCAAACCGGCATCGACTCCAGAACTGCCTATGGGGCTAGTGGGAGAACTGACAGCAGAGAGGGACAAAGTAGATGACGATGCCGGGGAAGCAGATAGTGAGCCTGCTCAAGAGATGCCCGCCGGTAAGCCATCCAAAATTCTGGGAGTTATCACACCGATGTAGCCCGAGCAATCCAGGCTAGCGTATGCACGCGGCAGTGCCGATGGAACGATGGGTGCTGCCGCGTTTTTCGTGGGTGGATTGGGGGCCCGGTTGACAAAGCGGTGTGCCCGTGTTACCATAGCGCGCTGTGGATCAAAGGTTGGCATACATTGAGAGGAGATAGTCATGCGCAGTGTAGAGTGGCACGACGGCAACGTGCGGATGATTGACCAGCGGCTACTGCCGTCTACGTTTCAACTCGTCGAATATGATGACTACCGGCAGGTCGCTCAGGCGATTCGCACTATGGTGATTCGGGGCGCGCCCGCCATCGGGGCGGCGGCTGCCTTTGGGATGGCCCTGGCAGCATACCAGCACCCCTCCCGGAATCGAGGGGAGACATTGAACCACCTGCGCGCCGCCGCCGAGACGCTCTGCGCTGCCCGTCCCACCGCCATCAATCTATCCTGGGCCGTGAACCGCCTGCTGCAGCGAGCCGAGGCGGAATCGGACCCGGCGGCGATCCCGGAGGCATTGTTGGCAGAGGCCCAGGCCTTGGCCGACGAGGACGTCGCAAGCAACCAACGATTGGGAGAACACGGCGCCGCTCTCATCCAGGAGGGGGACACGATTCTGCACCACTGCAACACTGGCGCGCTGGCGACGGTGGATTACGGGACGGCATTGGGCGTCATCCGCACGGCGCACGAGCAGGGCAAACGGATCCACGTCCTGGTGGACGAGACCCGACCCCGCCTTCAGGGGGCGCGACTCACGGCCTGGGAATTGAAAGTGCTCGGTGTGCCCTTCACCCTCATCGCCGACAACGCCGCCGGTCACTTTATGCGCACCGGGCAGGTGGACCTGGTGCTGGTGGGAGCGGACCGGGTGGCGGCCAACGGAGATGTGGCGAACAAGATCGGCACCTACAAGCTGGCGGTGGTCGCCCAGGCGAACGGCATTCCCTTCTTCTCCTGTGTGCCTACCTCGACGATTGACCTCTCGCTTCCCAGCGGAGATGACATTCCCATCGAGGAGCGGCCGGCCGACGAAGTGACCGGGCTTTCCTTTCAAGGTCACTCCATCGCGCCGGAGGGCATACCAGCAGCCAATCCGGCCTTTGACGTAACCCCCCACCGCTACATCACCGGCATCGTAACGGAGCGAGGGGTCATCTATCCCCCCTTTGACATCAGCGTACGGCGGGTCATGGAGGAATCTCTTGACGAACCCGCGAACTGACGCTGTACAATCTACCACATCCTGCCTCCCCGTCGTGATCCTCTGTGGTGGCCGTGGAACCCGCATGCGAGGCGAAACCCCCACCAAGAAGGAACTGGTCGAAGTTGGCGGCCGGCCCATCCTATGGCACGTGATGAAAATCTATGCCACGTATGGCCATACCCGCTTCATTCTCGCGCTGGGCCATCGGGCGGCCGACATCAAACAGTATTTCCTCACCTACCAACCGATGCGCGGGGATTTCACCATCAAACTAGGGGAATCAAGCGCCATCCGGTACCATCAGGCCAACGCTGAGCAAGATTGGACGGTCACCCTGGCTGACACCGGCCTCGACACGTTGAAAGGCTCCCGTATCTACCGGGTCAGAAAGTACATTGACGCGGACACCTTTTTCGTCACCTATGGGGACGGGGTGGGAGACGTGGACTTGGATGCCCTGCTGGCCTTCCATCGCCGGCACGGTCGCCTGGCCACCGTGACCGGGGTCTGTCCCCCCTCCCCGTATGGCATCATCCAGGCAGACGAAGCCGGGCAGGTCACCCAGTTCGGAGAGAAACCGCCGTTGGACCAGTGGATCAACGGCGGGTTCATCGTCCTACAGCGCGAGATCATCAACCGCCTGGCGAACGGGGACGACGTTGACCTGGAACGGGAGATCTTTCCGCAACTGGCCGCCGAGCAAGAGTTGATGATGTACCGTCACACCGGTTTCTGGCGCAAGATGGACACGTACAAGGAAGCGCTGGAGCTGGATGCGTTTTGGCGCCAGAGTGCGCCGTGGAAAACCTGGGAGTAGAGACCGTATGACTACCGATGCACACACTTTTTGGCTTGATCGTCCTGTCTTTGTCACCGGCTGCGCCGGCTTTCTGGGATCCTGGCTGTCCATCGCCCTGGTCGAAGCGGGGGCGAACGTAGTCGGCCTGATCCGGGACCAAGTGCCTTTCTCTCACCTGCGCCGCTCCGGCTACCATGATCGGATCGCCATCGTCCGGGGGGATGTTTCGGATTATGCGCTGGTCGAGCGGACCCTCAACGAGTACGAGATTGATACCATCATTCACTTGGCGGCTCAGACCATCGTCACCATCGCCAATCGAGCGCCTCTTTCGACTTTTGAGACGAACGTCAAGGGCACGTGGACACTGCTCGAGGCCGCGCGACGCTCGTCCAAGGTCACCCGCGTGGTGATCGCCTCTTCCGACAAGGCGTATGGCATTCACGAGGAGCTACCCTACACAGAGGATGCCCCCCTGTTGGGATGCTATCCCTACGACGCCTCCAAAGTCTGCGCCGAGTTGATGGCCCGGACGTACGTGGCGACCTACGGGCTGCCCATCGGTATCACCCGCTGCGCCAATCTCTACGGTGGCGGCGACCTCAACTGGAGTCGCATCTTTCCCGGTACGATTCGCAGCGTCATCCGGGGAGAACGGCCTGTCATTCGCTCCGATGGCACCATGCAGCGGGATTACCTGTACGTGCGGGACGCAGTGAACGCCTACATGAACCTGGCGAGACACCTGAACGATCTCGACCTGTCTGGCGAGACGTTCAACTTTGGGATGGACAACCCCAAATCGGTCCTCGAGATCGTGCAGACCATCGTCGCCATTTCCGAACATCCCGAACTGCAGCCACTGGTCCTGGCCGAGGCATCCAACGAGATTCCGGCCCAGTACCTCGATAGCAGCAAGGCGAAGCGCGTGCTGGGATGGAAGCCGGGTTATTCCCTCATTGAGGGACTGCGAGAGGCCCTGGCGTGGTACCGGGAATTTTTGAGAGAATGAACGGGGAACCGGTATCTTGGTAGAGTGGACAGGACAGCGGGTTCTCGTTACCGGGGCGGCGGGTTTCATCGGCCGACGATTGGTACAGCGGCTGGACGAGGCCGGCGCCCAGGTGTGGGCAGGGTTGGCCCCCGACGAACCGGTGGAGCGGGCGTCCAGGCTGCCTCCTGACGTCCCGCGCATAGTCTTTGACGTGCAGGATCCGAGAGCGGTGAGCACAGCCGTGGCCGAGGCTGCCCCCCAGATCGTCTTTCACCTGGCAGCCGTGGGCGTCGCCAATCCGCAGGTGGCCCCAGCCCTGGCACTGGCGGTGAACGTGGGCGGCGCGATCCACCTGCTGGACGCACTGCGAGAGCTGGGGCGCGACCTGAGGCGAGTGGTGCTGGTAGGGACGTGCTACGAGTACGGGGCGCGAGAGGCCGTAGAGGGACTGGATCCCTGTAACGCCTACGCCGCTTCAAAGGCCGCAGCCTGGGCCTTTGGACGGATGTATTGGCGGACGTGGGGACTGCCCGTCGTCACTGTGCGGCCCTTTCAAGTCTATGGACCGGGACAGCCGGAACACACCCTGGTGACGGCCGCCATACGGGCCGCCCTGACGGGGGCCGATTTCCCGATGACGCCGGGGGAACAGCGCCGGGACTTTATCTATGTGGATGACGTGGCAGCGGGCATGCTGGCCACCGCCAGCACGCCGGGCATTGAGGGTCAGAGCCTCGACTTGGGAACAGGTCAGGAGCGCGCAGTGCGCGAGGTCGTGGAACGCATTTGGGCGCTGACCCACGCCCGGGGCCGGATTCTGGTCGGCGCACTGCCCTACCGGCCCGGTGTAGTGATGCGCTTGACCGCTGAAGCCGACCGCACCGCTCGCCTGATCGCCTGGCGAGCGCAAGTGACGCTGGACAAAGGGTTGGAGCGCACTATCGCCGCCCAATGAATCGGAGTTTTCTATGACCAATGCCGAGATTCGAGCTCTCCGCGAGCAAATTCTCGATCTGGTGACCGAGTACTATCGCGTGGCCCACACGCCCACCCCCTTCGTGCCCGGCCAGACACGGGTTAACTATGCCGGTCGAGTGTATGACGAACGCGAGTTGATCAGCGCGGTCGAGGCCGTGCTCGACTTTTGGCTCACCGTCGGCCCGCGCGTGATGACCTTTGAGAAGGAACTGGCCCGCCTCCTGGGCATACGCCGGGTTCTGACGACCAACTCTGGCTCGTCGGCTAACCTGATCGCCATGACCGCTCTATGCTCCCGCCGCCGGGAGCGTCCGCTGCAGCCGGGCGACCAAGTCATCACCCCGGCGATGGGCTTTTCCACCACCGTCGCGCCGATTGTCCAGAACAACCTGACACCGGTATTCGTGGACTGTGAGTTGGGTACGTATAATCTGGATCCGACCCAGTTAGAAGCGGCTCTCTCGGAACGGACGGGGGCGATTTTCTTCGCCCACACGTTGGGTAACCCGGCCGATATGGAAACCGTGATGGCCTTTGCCCGGGAGCACGAGCTGTACGTGATCGAGGACGCCTGCGACGCCCTGGGGTCCACCTACGACGACCAGATGGTGGGCACCTTTGGCGACCTGGGAACGCTGAGCTTTTATCCCGCCCATCACATCACCACCGGTGAGGGTGGAGCAGTGTTCACCGACGATGCGACGCTGGCCCGCATCGCCCAGAGCGTGCGGGATTGGGGACGTGACTGTCAATGTGATTACACCAGCCCTCCAGGTGGAGCCTGTGGGCGGCGCTTCCAGTGGGAGATCCCCGGCCTGGCGGAACCATACGACCACCGCTACCTGTTCGTCGAGGTCGGCTACAACTTGAAGATGACCGACGTGCAGGCCGCCATCGGGCTAGCCCAATTGACCAAGCTGCCCGACTTTGTCGCGGCCCGCAAGGAGCATTTCGCCCGCCTCTACCAGGGGTTAAAGCCTTACGAAGAATTCCTGATTCTGCCGGCCTGGAGCGAGCGAGCCGACCCGGCCTGGTTCGCCTTTCCCCTCACCGTGCGGCCTGGCGCCCCCTTCACCCGCCGCGACCTGACGACCTTCCTGGAGAAGCGCAACATCGAGACACGACTGCTTTTCGCCGGCAATATCGTCCAGCAGCCTGGCTACCGCCACATCCGCCATCGCTCCGTCGGCGCGCTCCCCAACTCTGACCTGGTGCTTCGTTCGAGCTTTTTCTTTGGCGTCTATCCAGGCCTGGACGACGATCGCATCGCATACGTCCTCAGCGCCTTTGCTGACTTTTTTGCCAATCTGCTATGAAACTATCTGTCATCATCTGTGTGTACAACGAGCGGGAGACCATCTTGACCGTCCTGGAGCGGGTGCAGAGCGTGGACCTGGGACCGGGATGGGAGAAAGAGATCATCATCGTGGACAATTTCTCCACCGATGGCACCCGCGAACTGCTGCAAGAATTGAGCCTGCCGAATGGACAGGTCGTGTTTCACCCGCGCAACCTGGGCAAGGGGACGTCGGTCCGTACAGCGATCGCCCACTGTCGTGGGGATTACGCAATCATCCAGGACGCCGACCTGGAGTACGCGCCAGAGGAGTACCCCCTGTTCCTGGAGCGCGTCGCCGTGGACCGGCCGGCCGCAATTTACGGCTCCCGCACTATGGGCGGGCGAGCGGTCTACAAGTACGTGGCCAACTATTTGGGCGTGCGCTTTCTCACCGAGCTGACCAACCTGCTCTACAGAGCCCGCCTCACCGATGTGGCCACAGCGGCCAAGATGATACGGACCGATGTGCTGAAATCCCTCCACCTGACCGGGACCGGCTTCGATCTCGATTTCGAGCTGACCGACAAGATTCTGCGCGCCGGGCACGAGATCGTCGAGGTTCCCGTCTCCTATCATCCACGCACCATCGCCGAGGGCAAAAAGATCCGGCCCTGGGATGGATTGTGGGCCCTCAAGGTCATCCTGCGAGACCGATTGCTGCCGGTGAGCCAGATCATACGGGAGGAGATATGAACATCGTCGTGACCGGTTCCATCGCCTACGACTACCTGATGAGCTTTCCGGGCCGCTTTGTCGAGCACCTGCTGCCCGATCAACTGCACCACATCTCGGTCAGCTTTTTGGTGGACGAGATGCGACGGCAGCGAGGGGGATGCGCGGCCAACATCGCCTACACATTGGCGCTGTTGGGGGAACGCCCCCGGTTGATGGGGACGGTGGGCCAGGATTTCGGCGCGTACCGGTCCTGGCTCGAGGCGCAGGGGGTGGATACCTCCCTCACCCACGACGAACTCGACCTGTTCACGGCCTCATTTTTCGTCAACACCGACCAGGACGGCAACCAGATCGCAAGCTTTTACACCGGCGCGATGACGCGAGCGCGGAATCTCTCGTTCCACGATCCGAGAATCGGCCCGGTCGACCTGGTCGTCATCTCTCCCAACGACCCCGAGGCGATGGTGAAATACGCCGCCGAGTGCCAGGCGCTGGGCCTGCCATACCTGTACGACCCCAGCCAGCAGATCATCCGCCTCTCCGGTGACGACCTACGGGCCGGCCTGGAGGGATGCGCCCTGCTGGTGGTCAACCAATACGAGTTCGAGATGCTGCACGAAAAGACGGGCCTCAGCGCCGAGGAAATCCGAGCCGCTCCCCAGCAGGCCTGCGTCATCACGTTGGGTCCGGAGGGCGCCCACATCTGGGCCGACGGCGAGCTGCACGCCATCCCGCCCGTACCCCCGACGCGGTTGGACGAACCGACCGGTGTGGGGGACGCCTTCCGGGCCGGGTTGATCAAGGGTTTGGCCCTGGGCCTCGATTGGGGGATAGCGGGACGGATGGGCGCGCTGGCCGCCACCTACGTGCTGGAACTGCCCGGTCCTCAGAGCCACCGCTACACTTGGGACCAGTTCGTAGCCCGCTTTCGCACCCAGTTCGACTCGTTTGCATTTACCACTGCGTTCTCCGCGCCTCTGCGGTGAATAGGCCTTTTTTCAGCCGAGTCGAATATTCTTTTAAGGAGTGACATATGCCAATCGAATACGACGTCAAAGATCTAAACCTGGCCCCGGCAGGGCGGCTGCGCATCGAATGGGCGGAGCGGGAGATGCCGGTGCTGCGCCTCATCCGGGAACGGTTCGAGGAGGAAAAGCCGCTGACGGGCACACGCATGGCGGCCTGCCTGCACATCACCACCGAGACGGCCAACCTGGCCCGCACCCTGCAGGCCGGCGGGGCCGAAGTGGTGCTGACCGCCTCCAATCCCCTCTCCACCCAGGACGACGTGGCAGCGGCGTTGGTCTCGTATTACGAGATCCCCGTCTATGCCATCAAGGGCGAGGATAACGAGACCTACTACCAGCACCTCCACGCCGCCCTCGACCACCAGCCGCACCTGACGATGGACGACGGCGCGGACCTGGTCAGCACGCTGCACAAGCAGCGTACCGAGTTGATCGGCAACGTGGTCGGCGGCACCGAGGAGACAACCACCGGCGTCATCCGCCTGCGAGCGATGGCGAAGGATGGCGTGCTGCGCTATCCCATCGTCGCCGTCAACGACGCGCTGACCAAGCACCTGTTCGACAACCGGTACGGTACCGGCCAATCCACCCTCGATGGCGTCATCCGTGCCACCAACGTGCTCATTGCCGGCAAGACGGTCGTCGTGGCCGGCTACGGTTGGTGCAGCCGGGGCATCGCGATGCGGGCCCAGGGCTTGGGCGGCAACGTGATCGTCACCGAGGTGGATCCCCTCAAGGCGCTGGAGGCGGTGATGGACGGCTACCGGGTGATGCCGATGCAGCAAGCCGCACCGATCGGGGATTTCTTTATCACCTCCACCGGCGACATCAATGTGATTGATCGCCACCACTTTGAGGCGATGAAGGACGGGACCATCGTCGCCAACTCGGGCCATTTCAACGTCGAGATCAACATCCCGGCCCTGGCCGAGATGGCCCAGGCGCCGCCTCGCCGCGTCCGTCCTTTCGTGGACGAGTATACTCTCTCCGACGGACGGCGCATCCACCTGCTGGCCGAGGGCCGGCTGGTCAACCTGGCCGCTGCCGAGGGCCATCCCAGCGCGGTGATGGACATGTCCTTCGCCAACCAGGCCCTCTGCGCCAAGTACATACTCCAACACGCCGAAACCCTGGAACGGACCGTCTACGCCGTGCCGGAAGAGATTGACCAGGAGATCGCCCGCATCAAACTGGAGGCGATGAGAGTCGAAATTGACGTGCTGACGCCCGAGCAGGTCAAATATTTGGCGTCGTGGGAAGAGGGGACATAAGAGATAGGCTGGCGCCGGCTAGGGGAGAGATAGAACGTCGGCCGTCGCGACTCGCTCGACGGAGCGATCTATCCGCTTGGTCAGGCCGGTCAGCACATCCTGGGGACCGAACTCGACGAACCGGGAGACTCCCTGCGCGATCATCCAGCGCACCGAGTCGGTCCACTGCACCGGGGAGGTCAGTTGGCGGCCTAGGGCCTCGCGGATCTCGTCGGCGGCCATGAGG
>Ga0209614_1001343_pt1 | contig 18749 bp, 16 predicted proteins | sample BlaSprsedimmetaG_FD_185484 | JGI IMG/M metagenome (GOLD analysis project Ga0209614, IMG submission 185484) | Hot spring sediment bacterial and archeal communities from California, USA to study Microbial Dark Matter (Phase II) - Blank Spring... ... | reverse complement strand
TCGCCTCGTTGATGGCGGCAATTTTTCGCGCATCGATATCGAGGAAGGTGACCTCGTTGCCGAGTTCGGCAAAACAGACACCGGTCACCATGCCCACGTAGCCGCTTCCAATGATGGAGATTTTCATCGTTCCACTCGCCGTTGTAACCTGAATGAACTTCAGCGTATGATGGTCGATGCATCATTTAAATTTATATTATATAATTATTATTATAAATACAATATGTTTATATATGAATCGGGAATGCAGTATGCGTTCCGGAGAATTCTCAGATCTGTTCTCAGAAACAAATGCGATTCGAAGATGGAGAGTGATTGTTTTCAGGGATTTTTCCCCGAAAAATGTCGTTGATTAGCATTGTCGAAATACCGACTGTCCATTCTTTTCGAAAGAGTTTCCTCCCATTCTCAGTTTCGATGCGCCTCGAACCATATGACGGTCTCCTCCAGTCCATCCCCGATCGAATGCGCCGGGCTGAACCCGAGGAGATCCCGCGCCTTCGAGACATCCGCCATCGAGTGGCGCACATCACCTGCGCGCGGCGCCTCGTAAACGATCTCCGTCCTGCTGCCCGCGATATCGGCAAGCATCGATGCGAGATCGTTGAGACTGGTCCGCTCGCCCCGGGCGATGTTGAACACCCCTTCCGTATCGCCCTCCATGGCCCGGATATTCGCGGCCACCACGTCTTTGACAAAAATGAAGTCCCGGGTCTGCTCCCCGTCGCCGAAGATGGTAAGGGGGCGCCCCTCCAGCAGGCGGGAGATGAAGATGGGGATGACCGCCGCGTAGTCGGAGTGGGGGTCCTGCCGCGGGCCGAAGACGTTGAAAAAGCGCAGGCAGGCGGTTTTCACCCCGTAGAGGTCGGAAAAGATGCGGCAGTAGTACTCGCCGGTCAGTTTGGAGACCGCGTAGGGGGAGAGGGGCTCGGGGAGCATGGTCTCGGTCTTGGGAAAGACGGGATTGTTGCCGTAGAGCGCCGCGGTGGAGGCAAACACCATTTTGCGCACCGCGTGCTCGCGGGCGGCGATCAGCAGGGTGAGGGTCCCGCCGATGTTCACCTCGTGGGCGCGGCGGGGCGCCTCCACCGACTGCTGCACCGAGGTGAGGGCGCCGAGATGAAAGATGCCGTCGATGCCATCGCAGAGCGACAGCACGAGATCCTCGTCGGTGAAGGTCCCCTCGACAAAGGTGCACCGTTCGCTTTCGAGGAGGTGCCGGATATTGGTGAGGTTGCCGGAGCTGAGATCGTCGAGGATGGTGATATCGTGCGATCCGGCGAGGGCATCGGCAAGGTGGGACCCGATGAACCCTGCGCCGCCGGTGATCAGGTAGTGCATGGTGTAGTGTGTATGCAGGCTCAAATAACAATCTATCCGAAGGAGGGTGGTGAGGTGCTGGCGACGACACCGGCCCTGTCTACCGCTCGATGTTCTTAATGTGCGTCTTTGCCTTCTCCGCCATCTTCTCCTCGCCCTCCAGCGCGGCCACGTCCCGGATGGCCTCAAGGACATGCACCGACTCCTCGAGAAAGCTCAGGATGTCGGCGGGGTAGAGCTCGATGCCGTATTCCTCCAGCAGGTGGTCGCTGATCTGGCGGTGGTCAAGGCCCATCTGCCGCAGCTCGATGATTTCGACGGCGAATGTGCGCTCCGGACACCCGCAGAGGGGAGCCTGCCGGCACTTGCAGCCGAGAAACGTGCGGGAAAAATTGAGGATCAGGGCACGGAGGTTCGGGTCGAGGCGATCGTACGCGACCGCTCCGGAGACGGCTTCGAGAAAGGCACCGTGAAAGGCAAGATCGGGGATACGGAAACCGGCTGCCCTCTCCAGTTTTTTGGCGTATTTGAAGCGTGCTTTATCTGCGATCACGACGCGTCTCCGGGCTCCTCATCGAATTTCTTGAGGGATTTGAGGGCGTTGCCCATAGTGTCGATCTCGATCAGCCACTCGTCGAAGATGCTCGGGTCGTCCATATCGTCACGCAGGTAACGCCCGCAGCAGGATTTTCCGTCGATGACCTGTGCACCGATCGTCCCGGCGATATCGAGCGCCGTCTCGATATCCTCATCGACGATCTCCCGCCCCTGCTTGACCAGATCCTTGATCTCGCCGGCGAGCTCATCGTTGAGGTACTTTTTGCAGGCCATGAACAGTGCCAGCAGGGGGAGCTGGATCCCCTCGATGATCTCCTTGAGTTCTCCTTCGGGGGCCGCGCCCATGACGATCTCTTCGACTTCGTTGACCTTGTCGAGGGCCTCTTCACGCGAAAACCGGTTGTTCTGGTAGAGACGGATGATTTTGAGCACCTCGACGTTGATATCCTCGGTGAAGCCGGCGAGTGCCTGCATGCCCTCCGGCATCTCTTCGCTTTCAGGATCCGGCTCGAAGTTCATCTCCTGCAGGGTGGCGATCCAGTTGTCCCAGCGCTCCTGCGTATAGAAGAGATAGAATAGCTTCATCGGCTCGGTTTCCTTTCCTTTTTTCTTGCCTGCCATTGCAGTACACATTCTATCCTCCCTGATAAAAGAATTGTGTAATATGAGCGATCTGCATCGAAAAAGTCAAATACCATGAAATGATGGCTGATTTTGCACCGGTCGGCGGTGGCGGGGAGGGCGGATCTCGCGGGATGGTGGCCCGGTGCAGGGTACGCGGATGATGGCACAGTGCCCCGATTCGCCGGCGGCTGGAGACGGGGGCGCTGTGAATTTGTCACGATGAAAATACTAAATGTGGAGAACCGGCTATAGACAGGTGAAGTGATGCATATGAGAATTGCGGTAGCCAGTTCCGGACAGGGGGGGCTTGATGACACGGTCTCCCCGGTGTTTGGCAGGTGTCCCACCTTCACCCTCGTTGAAGTGCAGGGAACAGAAATCGTCAAAACCAGCGTGATGGAGAACCCTTCCATGAACGCTCCGGGAGGAGCCGGGATCCAGATCGCGAATACGCTCATCAGGGAAGGGGTCAATGCGGTGATAGCCGGCAATTTCGGCCCCAATGCGACTCCGATATTCGTCAACGAAGGGGTCGAACTCATCCCGCTGCAGAACATCTCGGTCAGGGACGCGGTGAAAAAATACCTCAACAAGGAGATCACCACCGTCCAGACGCCGCCCGGCGCGGGCCCCGCACCCGGCGTGGGTATGGGTATGGGGAGAGGCATGGGCATGGGACGGGGCATGGGCCGACGCGGGGGCGGCGGGATGCGCCAGATGCCCATGTATCCGCAGGGCGGAGAATCACGGTTTGTCTGCCACGCCTGCGGCTGCACGATGCCGGCAAAACCGGGCGTGTCAACAATGAAATGTCCGAACTGCGCCGCCGAGATGCAGCTCGAGTAGCCCAATCCTCTCTTTTTTCCCCAATATTCATTTATCCCCACAACCGCAAGTACAAGGGATGAATCGCACCGATTGCCTTGCTGATGTCCTCACGGAGCATGCGCCCCTCGTGGTGGCGCTGTCGGGGGGGACGGACAGCATGGTGCTGCTCGCCGCGGCCAGTGATACGGGCGTTTGCGTGGCCGCTGTCGCCGTGGATACCGGCTTGAACCCGGCAGGAGAACTCGCGCGAGCGCGGGCTCTCGCGAAGCGGATCGGGGCTCCCTTGGCGGTGCTGCACCTGGATATGCTGGATTTCGAGGAGGTGCGCACAAACGGGCCCCGTCGCTGCTATATCTGCAAACGGGCGATGATGGAGGCGATCGTCCGGTGGGCCGAAGAGCACGGCTACCGGGCGGTTGCCGACGGCACCAATGCCGACGACGACCCCGCGGACCGCCCCGGGATGCGGGCCCTCGGGGATCTCGGGGTAATCAGCCCGTTTCGACGGTGCGGGATGGGCAAGGAGGAGATTGCGGGGGTGGCCCGCGGCCTCGGGATCGAGGCGATCCCCTCCTCGTCCTGTATGGCGACGCGCTTTTCGGAGAACACGCCTCTCACTCCCGGGCGGATCGAGCGGGTGCGGAAGGCCGAAGCGCTGCTGCGGGGAGAGGTGGCCGGCAGGCTGCGGGTGCGGGACATGGACGGGCATGCGGTCGTGGAGGCGGAACCATCCGAACACCAGAAAATCAGGAGAAAAAAGAAGGAGATCGAGGCGCTGGGGTTTGCCTCGGTCCGGCTGGCGGATGCGGGGGGGGAGCGGTGATGGACGCCGTGCTCGTACGCTACGGGGAACTATTTTTAAAGAGCGAACCGGTGAAGCGCCGCTATATCGATATCCTGCTGCGCAACATCAGGAGGGCGCTGGACGCGAAGGGCTGCGACTACCGGATCGAGGTGTACCGGGGGCGCATCCTGATCGAAGGGGACGACATTTTGGGCATCTGCGCCTCGGTTCGCCGGGTGTTCGGGGTGGTGGGCGTGAGCCCGTGCATCCGAACCCCGCCCGTCATCGAGCATATCATGACAGCTGCAGTGCAGCGGGCGCTCTCCCGCCTCAAACCGGGGATGTCCTATGCGGTCAGGGCGCGCCGGGCCGGCCTTGCGGGATTCACCAGCCAGGAGCTCGGCACATGGATCGGGTCGGAGATTTATGCCGGGATGGATGGGCTGGAGGTCGATCTCAAGCATCCCGACTACGAGATCTTCGTCGAGGCACGGGACATCGGTGGGCTGGTCTATGACGAGCGGCTGGAAGGGCCGGGAGGGCTGCCGCTCGGCACACAGGGGCCTGTACTCTCCCTGCTCTCCCCCGGCATCGATTCGCCGGTGGCGTCGTGGCTGGCGATGCGGCGGGGGTGTGACGTGACCCACCTCTCTTTCGACGGCGGCAGCTGGATGGGGGGGGATGTGCGGGAGGGGACCCTCGAGAACCACCGCCGCCTCTCCGCATGGTGCCCCGGCCGGCCCCTCACCCTCATGATGGTCTCCCTCGATCCGTTTTTTGAGCGGCTCGTCATGGGTAAAAATCCCAAATACCGGTGCATCATCTGCAAACGCTTCATGCTGCGGGTGGCAGGGCGCCTCGCCCAGGACCGGGGCCTGCTCGCTCTCGTCACCGGCGATTCCCTCGGCCAGGTTGCATCCCAGACGCTCGCCAACATGGGGGTGATCGAGGAGGCGGGCATTCCGGAAATCCCGGTGCTGCGCCCTCTCATCACCTTCGACAAGCAGGAATCCGTCGAACTGGCGCGCGCCATCGGGACCTTCCGGGACGCTGCCGGGGACCTTGGCTGTACGGTCGTCCCGAAGCACCCCTCCCTCGCCGCCACCCTCGAGGCGGTGCTGAGGGAAGAAGAAACGATGGCCATCGAGGAACTGGTCGAGGGGGCGCTCTCGTCGGTCCGGGAATACCGGGCGCTCAACGGGGAGATGGAGGGGCTCAGGTGACCTCGAGCCCGTTTTCTGCGGCGATCTCCCGGAACGCGTCGGCGACATGCTGCGCCTGCGCATCGGTCAACCCGTAGGTGTTGTACTTCCAGACCCGCGTGGAGCCGGGGATGACGCCGACAACCCCGCGCTTTTTTAGCTCCGACTGCAGGAAGAATCCCCGTTTCTTGTGTGTTTTCGCCACGGTGTCGAACGAACCGCGGGTATCGATGCGGGTGAGCGAATGCCGGCGGGGGTACTCGGACTGCACCTTTGTGCCCTCGATGGAGAGGAGGGCGTCGGTGACCAGCCGGCTGTGGGCGATCTCCCGGTCGAAGCGCACGACCCGCTCTCGAACCGCGGGAAACGATGCCATCATGCCCACCACGGTGACACCCATGAGCGTGCAGCCCATCAGCTCGACCTCCTTGATGCCGAAGGTCCGCTCGGTACGATCGCCTTTCACTTTCGTCGTCCGGAACACCGATTCCGCATGTTCTCGGGTTGTTGCCACGAGGCCCGAGGGTGCCGGCGCCGCCATGCTCTTGTGGCCGGACCCCACCACGAAATCCACGCCGAGGGCCGTTCCGTCCACCTCCATGATGCCCACCGAGTAAGCGCCGTTGAGGAGCACGGGGATATCATACTGGTGGGCCACGCGGGCGATCTCTTTCACCTCGTGGATATTACCGAACTGGTAGTCGACGTGCTCGACAAACAAAAGGCTCGGAGTACGCCCGAACTCGCGCAGCACCTCTTCGATCCGATCGGCCGCCGCGTCGGCGGTGATGCGGTTGTGCTCGTCGGTGGGAATTTCCCGGGGGATGCCGCCTGATTGCTCCACCGCAACGAACTCGGTGTAATGGGAGAGGGCGGTGAGCATGACCGGATCGCCCTTCTCCACCAGCGTGCTGGCGACCGCCTGGAATCCCCTCCGCGCCCCGGGCACAACCCTGACCTCGGCCATGTGCAGCCATTCAGCGAGGTCGCGGTGGAACTCCGCGATGGGGGGTTTCTTGATATAGTCGAGACGGAAGGGCTTGAGACAGTAGTCGCAGACCGAATAGCCGTCCCCGTAGGCGATGCATGCCTTCATGGCCTCCGGGGTGAGGCGCCCGCCTGCCTGGATGGGATCGATATTGATAGAGAGCTCCTCGACCTCCCGCACCTCGATATCGCCGCTGCACTTCACCCGACCAGCTCCTTTTCGAGAATAGCAATTTGTTTTTTTGCCTTCTCCAGGGCCCGCGCTGCCTGCTGCTTCTGCTCGGCGTCGAGCAGGTGGTCCGGTGCGGTCTCCCGGAGAAGCGCCCTGATATCGGTCAACAGGAACATCGCCTGAAAAACAGCATCTACTGCCCTCTGGGACAAAAAATCACCATATCTATATCGACCCAATCTATAGATAAGTAATGACCCGCCCCGCGGTTCACCTTCACGCCGCACACCGCGGGGCTATTACGAACCGCCAACGATGGGGAAATAACATATGCGTTTTGTTCATATCGCCGACACCCACCTCGGGCTCGCCGCCTTTCATAAAATCGATCCGGAAACCGGTATGAATCTGCGGGAACGCCTGATCTACGATAATTTTGGCGAGGGGATCGAGGTCATCATCCGGCAGCGCCCGGACGCCCTCGTGCACGCCGGCGATCTCTTCGACCGGGTCCGGCCCAAGACGCGTGCCTATACCACGGTGCTTGAGGCCCTCGGGCGCCTCGGCGAGGAGGAGATCCCGTTTGTGGTGATCGCCGGAAACCACAGCATGCCCAAGACGCGCTACACCTCGTCGCCGCTCGAGGTGCTCGAGTACCACCAGGCGGAGGTGCATGCCGCATACCGCTACCGCTATGAATTGGTGGAGATCGGGGATACGGTGTTCCACCTCATCCCCAATATGCTGCGTGCGGAGGACTACGCCGAGGCATACCGCCAGATCACCCCTTCGTCGGATCGCCGTAATGTCCTCGTCACCCACGGCCTCGTCAGCACCCTCCACGACTACCGGCTGCGCACGGTGGCGGAGCATGAGCTGAGCGCGGGCATGCTCTCCTCCGATTTCGATTACATCGCGCTCGGTCATTTCCACGGCCAGCGCCAGGTGGCGGACAATGCGTGGTACGCGGGCTCCCTCGAATACTGCTCGTACGGTGAGCTTCCCGATGTCAAGGGCGGGCTTGTCGTGGACACCGCAACGGGGCAGGTCGAGCACCTCGAGCTGCCTCATACCCCCATGATGGACCTCGGCACCGTCGGCTGCGAGGGCTTGAGCGCCGCGGAGGTCTCGGAGACAATCGCCGGAAAAATCGATCGATACCCAAAAGGGTGCGATCTGGCGATGTGCCAGCTGACCCTCGAGGGCATCGCACGCGAGACGGTCCGGGCGGTCGACCGGCGGACGCTGGCGGAATTCAAAAGAAGAGTGCTGGACCTGAAGGTGCGGGTACGGATGGCCGACGAGCAGACGAATGTGATCGAGGAAAAGGATCTCCGCACTGTCGACTATCTCGGTGAATTCGAGACATTCGTGGCGCAGAAGCACCTTGACCCGCCGGTGCACGCATTCGTGGTCGGCAGAGGAACCAATGTCCTGCGCAGGGTGGTCGAGCGCCACCAGGAGGAGCGGGATGCTGCTCACTAAGCTGGCCCTGAAAAACTTCAAGCGGTTCGACACCGCCGAGATCGTCTTTCGCGACGGCGTCACCGGCATCGTGGGAAACAACGGGGCGGGGAAGAGCACCATCGTGGAAGCGGTGCTCTTTGCCCTCTACGGCGTGAAGAGCTCGGGGCTTTCGGGGGAGTATATCGTCAGTTCCCTCGCCCCTTCGCGAGAGAAGTGCGAGGTCCGCCTCGACTTCCAGGTGGGCGGGGAGGAATACACGATCCTGCGGACGTTCCGGCGCACGGCGAGCTCCACCCAGCACGACGCCCAGATCTTCCTGCGAGGCGAGCTCCTCGCCGATAGCGTGAGTGCAGTCGAGGGCGAGGTGGCGAGGGTCATCGGTATGGGTGCGGCCGACTTCAAAAGCACCATCTATGCGGGGCAGAAGGACCTGCTCTCCCTGCTCGATGAAACCCCCGGCGGCCGGAAGAACTGGTTTATGCGGGTGCTGGGGATCGATTACCTGAAAAAAGAGAGCGATGCCTTGTTAAAAGAGGAGATTGATGCGAGAGAGCAGGAACTCCGGTCGATCAGGGGAAAGATCGACGAATATGACCGGTATGCCCTTCTCCAGCGGATACGCGAGATCGAAGATGAGACGGCGGCTCTCAATGCCGAGGCCCGGGAGCTTGGCGCCCGCATTGATGGGGCGAAGCAGGAGTGCGCGGCCGCCGAGGAAACTCTCACCCGGCTGACCGGCAAAAAAGAGCAGTACATCGTCCTCCGGGAACAGGAGCAGGCGCATCTCAACAATCTCGCACGTCTGGAACGCGAACTGGCACAGCTGCAGCATAAGCACTCCGCGCTGCAGGGATACCGGGAGGAATTCGAGCGCCTTGCCGGGGCTGAGGAGGAATATGCTCGCCTTGTAACCCTCCTTGAGGAGCTGTCGGAGAAAAAAGAGCAGTATGAACGGTGCATTGTCGAGCAGCAGCGGGTGGCGGACCTCATTGCAGGGCACGAAGCACAGATCAATCAGTTCCGGGAGAGGATTGCGCGGCTCGAGGAGGATGCACGCGCGATCAGGGATCTCGAGCCGTCTGTTCGCAACTTGGAGGCATTGCGTCACCAGGTTGCAGGGCTCGATGCACAGGAATCCCGCTACCGCGAGCTGTGGAAAGTGCAGGCTGATATTGAAGCCCGGTACCAGGGAATCGAGGAGCGCGTACATGCCCTTCGTGCGCAGACAGCAGATCTCGAGGAACAGATCGGCCGGCACCCCGACGTGGCGGAACTCGAAGGTCGGATCGAGGCGCGTGCCGGCGAGAGCGAGCGTCTCCTGCGGGAGGAAAGTGAGAAGCGGGCCGCGCACCAGAATTGCGGGGTGCAGAAAGAAGAGCTGGAGGCACAGCTGCGCGAGATAAGGGAGGCGGGGGAGCAGGGGATATGCCCCACCTGCAACCGTCCTCTCGGGGATCACTACCCGGCACTGGTCGGGGAGCTGGAAGAAAAAATCCGGGCGCTGGGGTGGGTGCAGGAGAGTGCGGCGGAGGATATTGTAACCCTCCACCGCCAGCGTGAGGAGGCGCTGGCCGACCACGCCTCCCTGATAGCCGAGCACCGCCAGCTCGCAGAATACCATTCCCGTCTCGCTGCGTTCCGCGAGGAGCGCATCTCCCTCATGCGGCAGGCCGAAGAGGCCCTCCATGCAAAGGCCGCCGTTGATGCGCAGATCCATGAACTTGGCTATCATCCCGACCACAAGCGCGATATCGAAGCGCAGATACGGTCCCTTGAGGGGCAATGGCAGACCTATCTCGAGGCAAAAGAACGCCTGAAGGCACAGGAAGAGTACAGGGCCAGTCTCTCGCATGCGAAGGAGGAGCGTGATATGCTTGCCGGGAGACGCGAGGAGATCGAGAATCTCCTGGCAGAGATCGGGTTTGATGCCGGTGCCTACCGGGAGATAAAGCAGGCGTACCAGGCCGCTGAGCCTGCATGCCGGCGGCTCATCGAGGTGCGGGGGAGGGTTGCGGAGGCAGGATTGGTAGAAGATACCCTGCGGGCGAGAGAGGCTGAGGCGCAGGATGCCGGAGAATCCCTGCACACCCTCAAGAGCCGCCTGAAAGAGCTTGCCTTCGCACCGCAGGAACTGGATACCGCCGGGGCGCACCTGACGGCGTGCAGGGAGCATGTGGATCAATGCGTGAACACCCTGAGAGAGAAGGAGCGTGACGTGAAGGATCGGGTGAAGGAGCTGCAGCAGCTGGCGCAGCAATGCGAGAGGATCGATGAACTCGAGCGCCTCATGGCTGCGATCGATGAAGAGGCTGCCCACCTGCGGCTGACACGGCGGCTCATCGGCGAGTACATCACGCACCTGCTCCACGTGGTCAGGAACCAGATCGAAGGCGAGGTGGGGCGCGTGCTGGGCCAGATCACCGATGGCAGGTACGAGCATGTGCTCATCGACGACAATTTCGGGGTGCTGGTGAATGACATGGGGGAAAACTATCCCGTGAACCGGTTTTCCGGCGGCGAACAGGACGATATCGCCATTGCCATGCGCATCGCCCTGAGCCGCTACCTCGCCGGGATGCACCAGATCCACGACAGCACCTTTTTGATATTCGACGAGATCTTCGGCAGCCAGGACGAAGAGCGGCGCACCAACCTCCTCCAGGCCCTGCGCACCCAGGAGACGCATTTTCCACAGATATTCCTGATATCCCATATCCCCGACATCCAGGGCGAGTTCGCCAATACGCTTCTCGTGGAGATGGTGACCGACAATGCAAGCACCGTGCGGGAGATGTCGCAGTGAACCCCGATCGCACCTATCTTGGCGACGTGATCGCGGCCCTCGAGCGCATCCGCGAAATCTGCCCCGCCGACCTCGCGGAGCGGTTCGCGGCGCAGAGCGGTATCGGAAAGGACGCCTTTGTGGAATGCAGCCCCGCCGGCAGGGGCCGCCTTGCTGCGGTCGACGGCAGCAATGCCATGGTGCTTGAGGCAGGGAGTTTCTCCATCGCCGCAGTGCGGGCGGCGGTATCGTGCTTTGCAGAAGCCAGGCGGGCGTTTCTGCGCATGACCTCCATGCGGCTGGTGAGAATCGAAGCGCGTGAGGAGTTCGTCGCCCGGTTCGCCTCGCTCTACCGGGAATATTTCGGAAAAGACCCGCAGCAGGGCCTTGCGGCCGACGACCCCGCCCGTGCTGTTGCGGTAGTGCGCGAGATGCTGGAGTTCGTCGCCGCTCAGGAGGCGCTGGAGAGCCTCGAAGCCGGCGACACCCTGCTCCTGGACGGCTCCCTCCACGTGGGCCACGCAAGCCACATGTCCGTGCTGCGCGATCTGCTCTTTCGCGCCGGAAACGCCGGCATCCGGGTCGCCGGGATCAGCAAACGCACCTCGGCGACGTGGGGAGGGGGCTACCCGCTGGTGCTGGCGGTCGACAGTTACGCACGGAACGCCGGTATCCGCCCTCCGTGGTGCCTGCGGATTCCTGAGGATCTGCTCGATCAGCAGCCTCATGCGCAGTGGCAGCGCGGCGTGCCATATGTGGCCCGGTTCCATGAAAAAGCGGCGACAGCGTTCAAGATCGAGGTGCCGGAGTATGCCGATGCGAGTGCGGTGGCGGACGTCTGCAGCGCCTGTGCGGCATATGCCGGTGACGGGAGAATACCGGGCTATCCTTTCCCCCTGCTCGATGCGCACCGGGCGGTGGTGCTCGGCGCAGACGAGGTCGAAGCGATCCGGTACGATATCATCAAGGGCATGAGCCGTCTGGGAATGAACAGCAAGAATTTCTGGCAGTTGTTTGGAGATTATCATGAAGAATTTGCACGATATTGACACGGGAGATTCGTCGAAGTACCGCCTTATCGGCACCAGTGTGCTCAGCTACCGCTTCCCCGTGCCCCATGATGAGGAGATCTATGTCGGGGACATCCTCAAGATCGTCGACGAGAACAAGCGCCTCACCTTCTTCGCCCGCGTCAGCGACCTGATCCACGACAGCAATTTTTCCGACGCCAGGTGGGATACCCGCCCCCATACCAGCCATTTCTTCGTCATCGGCGAAGACGTCTACCTTCTCGCGGAGGCCTCCCCTCTCGGGTGCATCGATGCGCAGCGGAGATTCAAGAAGGCCAAAACGGTGCCCACGAAATTTTCACGCGTACTCCGGCCCGAGGATGAGGATTTTGCCTTTCTCAAGGAGATGATGGGCGAGATCGAGGTGGGCTACATGCGCACCGGGATGGACGTGCTCAAGGGCGTCCCCGTATGCCTGCACAGCAGGGTGCTCTCGCAGCACATGGGGGTGTTCGCGACCACCGGCATGGGGAAGAGCAATTTCATGAAGACATTCTGTGCGTCCTGCATGAAGAACCGCAAATTCGGCCTGCTGATCGTCGATCCCCACGGCGAGTACGTTGCGGGGGGGCACTCGTCCACGGGTGCAACAACGCTGGGCCTCATCCACTACCAGCAGGGAAAAACCGGGCTTGCGGTCTTTACGACGAGGGACGAGGCGGACCGGAAGAAGTACCTCCTCAACCAGCTCTATCTCGACTACAACGACTTCAGGACGCCAGATCTGCTCCTCCTCTACGAGCATTCGCAGCCGCAGCGCGAGCTGGTGGAGATGCTCGAGGACATCCCCGGGTCGGAGGTGATCGGGTTTTTCGAAACCACTTCGTTCTCCGACTTCGAAGCCGACCTGTACGAGGGGCCCTACCCCCACATCGCACGCCGCCTCACCAATTTCTCGCCCAGCACCCTCGATGTGATACAGCGGCGGATCGCCGGCCTTCTCAAGAAAAACCGCGCATTCCTGCGGCGCAAAGGGTCGTCGATCAACGACATCATCCATATGCTCCACGACCACCGCGTCGTTTTGATCGATATTCCCGGGATGAGCGAACAGAGCGAGCTCTTTGTGCTCTCCGTGCTTGCCCGGCGCATCCTTCGCACCCACCAGGGCGAGGACGGCGACCGCGGGGAAGAGCAGCGCAACGTGCTCATCGCCATCGAGGAGGCGCAGCGGGTGCTCGGCTCGTCGTCGGGGAGCACCCAGATCTTCCGGGAGTGCGCCATGGAGGGGCGCAAATTCGGTGTCGGCCTGTGCGTGATCACCCAGCAGCCGAAGAATATCGATGCCCGCATTCTGGCCCAGTTGAACACGCTCATCATCATGGGCCTCGGGGACAGAAACGACCGTATGACGGTCGCCAGCAGCGCAAAACAGGATATCTCCCATATGGACACCGAGATACAGACGCTCGAGCGCGGTGAGGCGGTCATCAGCACGCCGGACATCCACTTCCCGGTCAGCACCCGCATCCATCTCTTTGAAGACTACATCGATGTGCTCAACGAAGAACGGCATGATGGCATACGCCAGGGGCTGAACCCGACATTCTGATACCCCAAAAAAAAGCGAGAATATCTTCCGATCCACAATAAAGCACGATCAAAGGGTTCCCGCAGAGACAGAGGCCTGAACCCCGCTCAGGATTTCCGGGTTGGATCGATCTTTTTAATGGACACGCAGTTGATAATCGCGTCGCCGGTGACGACATACCGTTTCATCACGGATCCCAGCACCTCCACGATATCCCCTTTGCGGACGTCCTCTTTTGGGGTGGTGAACATCTTGACCGAAATTTCTCCGCTTCTATCGGCGACCAGGTACTGCGGCCGGTTCAGATAGCGGAAATAGACACGCTCGACGACACCCTCGATTCGCACGGGCTTGCTGAGCATCCCCAGGTTGATCTGTTTGATCCCGACCTTTTTTGCTTCCTGCTCGTAGACCGGTAGAAGGTGTGCATACTGGTCCTGGCTCAAATAGTTGAGCGCTGCCGGGATGATCAGGAGCAGAAGAGCCGATGGAAGGGCCCAGTACAGCGTGGTCACATCACCGCTGAGAAACACATAGATGAGTAAAATAAGGGTGAAGGCCCCGAACACCGCCAGAGAGACGGGCGAGACCCTCACATTTATTGTTCCGATTTTCATTGAGTCTCTCTTACTTCAGTGCCGCGATCTCTTCTCTGAATGCGACCCAGTAGATCACACCGACGAAGACGAGACCTCCAACAATGTTACCAATCGTGACGACGATGATGTTGTTGGTCCACATGGTAACCCATGTCAGGCTTGCGACTTTATCTGCTCCAATGGTTGCAATCTGATCTGCGGAGAGATAAGGCTGGAGGAACAGGCCTGCGGGGATGAAATACATGTTTGCCACACAGTGCTCGAACCCGGAGGAGACGAAAGCCATGATCGGGAACCAGATGCCGAAGAACTTGCCGATCAGGTCGTCGGCACAGATACCGAGCAGGACGGCCAGGTTGACGAGCCAGTTACAGCCGATTGCCTTGAGGAATGCCGACCATGTCGCGGCACCGCCCACATAACTGACCTTGCCGATTGCGATTGCCATTGCATTCAGACCGAATGCATTGACGGTTGCCGCGCCTGCGGCGCTCCAGCCGGTGAAGGGCCCGAATGCCATGATGTATGCGTAGACGATGGAACCGATCAGGTTGCCGATGTATACCCATATCCATAAGTTCAGGATACTTGCCCAGCTGATCTTGTGAATAAACGCTGCCATGGGGGCGAGCATCGCGTCACCGGTAAACAGTTCTGCACCGGTAAGCACGATGATAATAAGCCCGACAGGGAACACGGCACCGAGAATGAGCTTTGCCATACCTGCGCCGAGGAATGTTGCCACTCCCGTGGCACAGGTTGTAGCGAGAGCACCACCGATTGCGATGTAGGCTCCTGCCATAAACCCACGAAGGAGCATGTTCCAGGCGGGAAGGCCGACTTTGTACTTGCCGGCATCACCCGCTTTTGCAACAATTGCTACTGGAGGATGAAACACCATACTTAATACACCTCTCTTACTGTCCGACCTATACCAACAACATATTAAACCTGTATAGGACAAGTAGATTTTTCCATGAAAAGATATTAAAAGGTTTCTACTTGTTTCCTCAATTTAAGAATAAATTGCGGTTTCTTCGCAATCTTCCTTGTTGTGATAGGAGGATGTGGTGATAGGAGGGCACAGATTCGACCACTTCGTTTATATAGTACTGCCAAATAAAGAGACTTTTTCTTTTTCCTGCTTTTGTGCAGGCACCGCCGGCACACGGGGCGCGCAAATAACCCCCCACAAACAGGTGCGTACACCTGCAGGGGCGGGGCGTGTACCGCCCGCCCGTATTGTGCATGGATCCTTAAAAAGCAGATCCCGCATTCCATGGAGGGCCAAGAAGGTTCGTATCGGAGACTGCCGGGCATCGCGGTTCTCACAGGGGTCCGTCTGGATCGCTCCCTTTTCTTCGCAGGCCTCCATCCGGGAACGGAACTCTTCACGAGCAGATTGCCTGTTTGCCATGCCCCGGCAGGCCGCATGGCCTTTCCCGAGGGCCCGTGGCTGATCGTGCCATGGCAGGGGGGGGCTGTTTGGTCAGGGTGTGGTGGCGAGCGTCGCGACCCCCGGGCCCCGGGCGGCAGGGCGCGCCATTCCCCCTCCCGGCAAACGTCTCAACACTGGTGAAATGCTCTTTGCGAGCCCCGACAAGGAACGGTATACTAATTAACGATAGTGAGAAATTTAATAAGGTTGCTTACATGCACGATAATACCGTTTCCTTTCATCGCGTGGTTGTCATTGCTGTTGTAGTCGGTATTATCTCCGGTTTCGGGGCCGTCCTGTTTTATGAAGGTTTGAAATTCGGAACCAGATTCTTCATGGGAAATCTGCTTGGCTATGTCTATCCTGACGAAGGACAGAGCATGGCTGAAATTGCCACATGGGCGCCTCCCGATTCGATATGGCTAATCCTGCCGATCATCTGTCTTGGTGCGCTCGCCTCCGGCATGCTGGTGTACAGATTTGCCCCTGAGGCAGAAGGGCACGGCACCGATGCAGCGGTGCGTGCATTCCACGGGGAGGGGAAAGTACGCTGGCGCATCCCGCTGCTGAAGGCGGTGACCTCGATCCTGACGATGACCACCGGGGGGAGTGCGGGACGGGAGGGCCCCACGGCCCAGATATCGGCGGGTTTCGGGTCCATCGCTGCGGATCTGCTCGGTCTCTCGGCGAGGGAACGGCGGATAGCCCTTGCCACCGGCATTGGTGCCGGTATCGGGACTATCTTTAAAGCACCGCTTGGAGGTGCGATTCTCGGCGCAGAGATCCTGTACAGGCGGGATTTCGAATCCGAAGCACTCGTCCCTTCCTTTCTTGCATCCATTATCGGGTACGCAATTTTTTCGTCGTTCGAAGGGTTTGATCCCATCTTCGGGTTGGGTGATATTTCGTGGAGCATCCCCCAGATCCCCCTGTTTCTCCTTCTGGGCGTTGTGTGCGCGGGGATGGGGGTTCTCTATGTGCATACGTTTTACATGACCCAGAAGGTATTCAAATCCGTTTTCTCGCGCTTCTCCCTTCCCGGCTACCTCAAACCGTTTACCGGTGCATTCATCATCGGCGCAGGGGTGGTCTTGCTGGCGCAGATCTCGTATGAAGGTCTGCTCGTGGGACTCGGCAGCCTTGGACCTGGATACGGATTTCTCCAGCTGGCAATGTACAATATGCTCCCCCTTGCCGTCCTCATGGTTCTGCCATTCGCAAAGATACTCACCACGTCTCTCACGATCGGATCGGGAGGCAGCGGCGGTGTGTTCGCCCCCGGCCTTGCAATAGGCGGTTCAACCGGCGGTGCAGTCGGCATGGTGCTGCATCTATTTGCGCCGGAGATGGTGCCGATGTCGTCGGTGCCCGTCTTTGTGATTGTCGGGATGATTGCCCTGTTTGGTAGCATTGCAAACGCCCCCATCTCCGTGCTGATCATGGTGGTCGAAATGACCGCCAACTTTTCTCTCTTCATTCCCGCGATGGGTGCGGTGGCCGTCGCAGATGTGCTTACGGGGACAACCACCATCTTTCGGGAACAGGTGATGACCAAGGCGCAATCCGGTGCGCACCGTGGTGAATACCAGGTGGAGGTGCTTGAGGGGATCCGGGCGGATGATGCCATGGTGCCTGCCGATCGCGTTATCACTCTCATGCCTGATGAATCCTGTGCGCACGTCCTCTCGATTATCAACCGGCATGGACACACGGGATTCCCGGTTCTCGAAGGCAGCCGGCTGACCGGGATAATTACGATTGGTGATGTAAGGAACGGCACGGAATCGGGAAAACCAGCGCTTTCTGTTCGCGATGTCATGGCCCGCGAGCTCGTGACGATTGATCCGGATGCCACGCTTGAAAAAGCCCTGGGCCTGATGATGGACAATAATATCCATCACCTCCCGGTGGTGCGAATCACCGATCCGGGAACACTTGCAGGCTTCCTCACCTCAAGCGATATCCTCCGTGCGTACACCCGGGTTACTGCCGGGGAACCCGATCACCAATAAGGATCCGCGCAGCGTGGGGGGCCGGAGCATGGCACATCCCCGGTCAGCGGTAAAAAAAGAGTGGTGGTGGGATCAGTCTTTGAAGATGTCAAAGATCTGGTCGCTTCCGGTGGCTGCCAGGCGCTTGCGCTCGGTCGGCTCTTCGACGAGCGCAAGGACGGGCAGGTCCATGTTGACCCCCGGCGTGAAGCCGAACATCTTCTCCATCTCAGTCTGCAGTGCGTGCATGAACAGTGCGTTGGGAATATCCATGGCGCAGAGTTCCTGGCACTGGCCGCAGTTGATACAGGAGTCGGAGATGTGGGAGAACCGGATCAGGTGGAACATGAAGGGCGGCGGAACGCGGCCGGGCTCCACGAGATAGGGCTTCTTGGTGCTGCACTCGACGCAGTAGCAGATCGGGCACTGCTCGATGCACTGGTAGCACTTGATACAGCGGGAGGTCTCCTCCATGATCTTCTTGAGCCGATCCGTGCCCTCGCCGAGGGAGGTAAAGTCCTTCGCACGCCATTTGTCGCCGAGTTTGAGCATGGCACCCTCGACCTTGCCGCGGATCTCGATGCCCTTGGGAATGGGTGCTTCGGTGGCAAGCGCTCCTGCCTTCTCGGCTGCATTCACCAGGTTTGCTCCCTTCTCGCTGCAGACTTCAACGAACGTGGCCTTGCCCGCCTTGTCGCCGATGACGCCCCAGTTGCCGCAGGCGAGATCTGCCTGGCGCGGGATCTTCATCTTGCAGCGGCGGCAGTTGGACCTGCGGCCGTAGCCTTCCTCTTCGAGGTCGTCGATCGAGATGCCCTTGTGCTCGCCGTCCTTGGTGATGACGATGAACTGGCCTTTGTCGATCTCCTCCTTGACGACATCGTCGGGGTTGATCCCGAATTTGTCGGCGATCATCCTGCGGGCGGTGACCGGGCTGACAGATCCGCCGCAGTTGAGGCCGATCATGATGACGTTGTCGAGGTTGATCTGCTCGCGCTTTGCCAGCTCGTACATGCCCATCACGTCGCAGCCCTTCAGGGGGACGGCGATCTTCATGTCGCGGGCGCCGTTGAGCCATTTCTTGAAGAGCTTGGAGAGCAACAGCGTTCCGCAGTGGAGCGAGCCGGCGGTCTCGATGACCTCTGCCGGGTCGGTGATGAGCGTCGGCACGGCGTCGTAGATGTCCTGCCCTTTCTTGACGGCAAAGACGGCGTCGACCATGCCTGACTCGAGGGCATATTTCAGGAGCGTGGTGACTGCGCCGCCGCACTCACCCTTTGCGAGGATGTCGGCGTCGCCGGACCATGCGTATACCATATCGCCTTTTGCTACCATTGTTCAGGCCTCCTGGATCTTTTCGACCTTGACCGCACATGCCTTGTACTCCGGGATCTTG
>Ga0209614_1001342_pt1 | contig 18753 bp, 15 predicted proteins | sample BlaSprsedimmetaG_FD_185484 | JGI IMG/M metagenome (GOLD analysis project Ga0209614, IMG submission 185484) | Hot spring sediment bacterial and archeal communities from California, USA to study Microbial Dark Matter (Phase II) - Blank Spring... ... | reverse complement strand
ACCCCCATGCCACTCGGTGACGTTGAGCCGCTGCCTGAGGAGGCCTACGAGACCTTGCACGCGCTCGCCGAGGCAGAGATCCCCAATTCCGACCTGCACGAGCTCGGCATCCGCTTCCTCGGCGTCCCTGCCGATACCCCTCGCACCCTCGACACGCCTGATCCCGACTACCCGGTGGGCACACGCCGCACCTTCAACGTCTCCGATGTGGATACTGACCGACAATTCGAAATTGAAGCCATCCTCATCTACAAGACCGAACACGTCTACATGTGGGTCGAAGATGGCGCGCGCTTCAACGAGCGGGCGCTGATCCAGGCCGCGGATCTCTTCACCGAGCACACCTACCCCACCACCCGCGAGTTCTTCGGCTCCGAATGGAACCCCGGCGTGGATAACGATCCGCGCCTCAGCATCCTCCACGCGCGCGGCCTGGGCCGCACCGTCGCTGGCTACTTCTCCAGCCCCGACTCCTACGTGCGCGCCGTCCGCGAGGATTCCAACGAGATGGAGATGTTCTACATCAACATCCAGAACGTCACCCTGGGTGACGATTTCTACAACGGCGTACTCGCCCACGAATTCCAACACATGATCCACTGGTACAACGACCGCAACGAGGAGACCTGGCTCAACGAGGGCTGCTCGGAACTGGCGATGGCGATCAATGAACGTACCTATCACAAACCTGGCACCTACGATGTCGGCGGCAGTGAGTACGCCTACCTCACCCGCCCCGATACCCAACTCACCACCTGGCCCGAAGGGACCGCCGGCAGCGCCGCCGCCAACTATGGCGCGGCCTATCTCTTCATGGAATACTTCCTGGAGCGCTTCGGTGAGGATGCGACCCAGGCCCTCGTCAACCACGAGGAAAATGGCATGGACAGCGTGGATGCCGTACTCAACGAGGAGCTGGACCTGAACTTCACCCACAAGGAGTTCTTCGCCGACTGGACCATCGCCAACCTGCTCGATGACAATTCATTGGCGGATGGGCGCTACGGTTACACCGAGCTCGATCTGGTGCCGCCCCGCATTGACACCAGCATCTCCGGCAGCGATCTCCCTTCGACTTACCGCAGCGATGTCCGCCAGTACGGCGTGGACTACATCGAGATTACCGCTAACGCGCCGGTGCGCTTTACCTTCAGCGGCGGGAACCTGGTCGGCCTGATGGCGACCCAGGCCCACAGCGGCCAATATCTCTGGTGGTCGAACCGCGCCGACGAATCCGACACCCGCCTCACCCGCTGGCTCGACCTGACCGATGCGGAGAGCGCGAGCGTGCGCTTCTGGGCCTGGTATAGCATCGAAGTGGACTGGGACTACGCCTATCTCGTGGTGGGCAGCGCCGAGGGCGCGCTCCCCGCCACGCTAGACGCGCTCAACGATCCGGCTAGCGGCGTCGCCTGGGAGATTCTGGACGATGACGGCCTGAACTGCACCACCACCAACCCCAACGGTAACTCCTTCGGCTGCGGCTTCACCGGTAACAGCCAGGGTTGGGTGCAGCTCGAGGCCGATCTCAGCGACTACGTCGGCCAGGAGATCGCCCTGCGCTTTGAGTACATCACCGATGCCGCCGTGAACCAGCCCGGCTTCGCGCTGGACGATGTCGAGATTCTCATTGATGGCAGCGTCGCCTTCTCCTATGACTTCGAGGAGGAAGATGACTCGTGGCTGGCGGAGGGCTTCGTGCGCCACGCCAACCTGCTCCCGCAGGAGTGGCTTGTGCAGCTGGTGACGTTTGGCCCGGAGACCCGCGTCGAGCCATTGCTGCTCGCCGGCGAGGGCACGCAAGGCGAGTGGATCATCCCACTGGACAATCAGACCCGGCGCGCCATCATTGCGCTCTCGGCGCTGGCCCCCGTCACCACCGAGGTCGCCACCTACGAGCTGACCTTCACCTTAGCGGAGTGACCGTTTGACCCTCGCCCCTATCGGCGTCTTTGATTCCGGCATCGGCGGGCTTTCTGTCTGGCGAGAGATCGTCCGGCAATTGCCCGCCGAATCCACACTCTACTTCGCGGATCAGGCGCACATCCCCTACGGGCCACGGCCCCTGGCCGAAGTGCAGGACTTTGCCCGCGCCATCACCCGCTTTCTACTAGAGCAAGGGGCCAAGCTCATCGTCGTGGCCTGCAACACCGCCTCCGGGGCGGCGCTCTACGCCCTGCGCGAGAGCTTTCCGGAGGTCGCCTTCGTGGGGATGGAGCCGGCGGTCAAGCCCGCCGCCGAGCAGACGCGCACCGGCAACGTGGGGATCATCGCCACGCCCGCCACCTTCCAAGGCGAGCTCTTCCGCCGGCTGGCGCAGCGCTTCGCCGCTGACGTGCAGCTGCACACGCAGACCTGCCCCGGCCTCGTCGCCGCTGTCGAGACGGGCGCGCTGGATACCCCGGAGACCCGCACGCTGCTGCACCGCTACCTCGAGCCGCTCCTGGCGCAAGATATTGACGAACTCGTGCTCGGCTGCACGCACTACCCCTTCCTGCGGCCCGCCATCGAGGAGATCGTCGGCCCGGCGGTGACGATCATTGATCCCGCGCCGGCAGTCGCGCGGCAGGTCGGGCGCATCCTGGCGCGCCAGAGGACGCTGGCCCCGCCCACGGCGCGCGCCGCCCATCGCTTCTACACCAGCGGCGATCCGGCCCGCCTCACGCAACAGGCGCGCGAACTCGTGGGCTATCAGGGCGAAAGTTTTCAGGCCCGTTGGCAGGGCGGCGAGTTGACCTTAATAAACTGAAAAACTATGGTAGAATATAGGTCTGGATGATTAACAAGTCTAGGAAAAGAGGCAAGTACAGGCATGCCATTAGTCGAAGAACTCGGCATTGACCTGGGCACAGTAAATGTCTTGGTCTATGTGCGCGGACGGGGGATCGTACTACAAGAGCCGTCCGTGGTCGCTCAGGAAATCAGTACAGGTCGCGTAATGGCCGTGGGCGAAGAAGCCCGCGCGATGTTGGGGCGCGCTCCTGACACGATTCAGGTGCGCCGCCCACTGCGCGACGGCGTTATCGCCGACTATCGCGTGACCCGCGAGATGTTGACCCACTTCATCAACCGCGCCATCGGGCGGTTCCGGCTGTTCAAGCCCCGGCTGATGATCACCGTCCCCTTCGGCGTGACGCAGGTAGAGCGCCGAGCGGTGCGCGACGCGGCCCAGGAGGCCGGCGCCAGCCGCGTCTACCTTATTCCAGAGCCGATGGCTGGGGCCATCGGCGCGGGGCTTCCCATCCACACGCCTGGGGGCCACATGATCGTTGATCTGGGCGGCGGCACCAGCGAGGCTGCGGTGCTCTCCGTCTATGGCGTCGTCACCTCGGCGGCGGTGCGCGTGGGCGGGGTGCGCATGGATGAGGCCATCGCGGCCTACGTGCGCCGCAAGTACAACCTCATGCTCGGCTTCCCCACCGCAGAGGAGGCCAAGATCCGCATCGGCGCGGCCACGGAGCTGGCGGAGCCGCTGCGCATGGAGGTGCAGGGCCGCGACCAGGTGACAGGGCTACCGCGCAGCGTGGAGATCAACAGCGATGACATCATCGAGGCGCTCGAGGAATCGCTCACGGTCGTCGTCGGCATGGTGAAATCGGTACTGGAGCGCACACCCCCCGAGCTCGCCTCCGATATCATTGATCGCGGCATGACCATGATCGGCGGGACCTCGCTCCTGCGCAACATTGACCACCTGCTCACCGAGGAGACCGGCGTCCCCGTCTACATCGCCGACGCGCCGATGGCGTGCGTGGCGGTAGGCGCGGGCAAGTCCATGGCGCGTCTGGCGGTGCTGGAACGCACACTTTCTGAGCTGTAACGCTCGCTTTCATCACAAGCAAAGCCCCCGGCCCGCTTAAGCGGATCGGGGGCTACGTTTTTCGTGATGGCCTTGTCCTACATTAGCGTCTGACTAACAGTCGGCGCCACGTAAGACGGGCTAATCGTCCGCCGTGGCCGCTTCCTCGAGAGCAAAGACCTCGGCCAACGCCTGCCGGGTCTCCTGCGGGAGCTTCGAGAGCCGCCCCTCCTTGCGCAGCCAGGGCTTCAAATCCTTGAGCAGCAACGCCGCCACAGGAACCGATGACTCAATCTCCAGCCGGACATCGGGAGCGGCAAAGACCAACACACCCCGCACCGGCACTGATGCGGCCACCTCTTCTGGGAGCTGCTTCGCCAACCAGTCCGCCATTCGCTTCGCCTGCTGGCTGGCATCTTGAGCCGGCGCGATCAGCGACTCCTGACCCGCCAGCTGCCGCAGGAACTTACCCCGCTGCTGATGGCGCCAGCGCCCGTCGGCGTAGCGCACCGTCCCGCTCTGCGGCTTGACCACCAGCACCGTGACGCCGCCCGGTTCCAGCAGCACGAAGGAGACCACCTGCGTATACAACAGCAAGGTGTATTGATCGTTGAGGCCCTTGAGCGCCTCCTGCAACTTGACGTGATAGGCGATTTTGCCTACAAAGCGATCCCCGTAGTAGTTACCCAGCATCGAGGCCACAAAGCCGACCCCCAGCAGCAACGTCCCCCACAGCGCCAGTTGAGGGTACGAGAGCATGATGAGCACCGAGCCAAAAAGGCAGCCCAAGCCCACCAGCGGCGCCCACTCGCCCACCTTGGCGCGCCTTTGAATGTACTTTTCGTTCTCAATAATCCGCATCTGCTATTCCCCCTCCTGCAAACCGGCCTTGATGGTCTCAATGACGCCGTTGGCAACCGCCAGCCGCGCCTGCCCCACCCCGCTCTTCACCGCCTTGGCGTTGGAGCGCCCGTGTCCCACAATGGCGATCCCATCAACGCCCAACAACAGCGCCCCGCCATATTCGGCGTAATCCAGCCGCTTGATCAGCTGCCGCATGCCAGGGTAGAGTAACAAGAGGCCCGGCAGCGCGACCAACAGACCGGGGAGCAGCAACACCAGGGCGAGTTTGTTCAACGGGCCGCTCAACAGATCGCGTTTGACCATCCGCGCCACAAAGGAGGCGATGGACTCCGCCGTCTTGACCATGATGTTGCCCGTGAAGCCATCGGTGACAACCACATCGGCCTCGCCACGGGTCACGTCCTTCGGCTCCACATTGCCCACGAAGTTGAGCTCGCTCTCCTGCAACACCTGATACGTCTCGCGCACCACCAGGCTGCCCTTCTCCGCCTCCTCGCCGTTGGCGAGCAGGCCCACGCGCGGGTTAGCGATGCCCAGCACGCGCTCGGCGTAGATCGCGCCCATGCGCGCGAACTGCAACAGGTAGTCCGGCTTGCAGTCGGCGGTCGCACCCATATCGAGCAGCAAGACCGGCTGGAAGGCCGGCGGATAGATCGTGGCGAGCGCCGGGCGGCGGATGCCACGGATGCGGCGCAGGTCGAAGATGGCGCTGGAGAGCACCGCGATGGTGTTCCCCGCCGAGAAGAAGGCATCAGCCTCCCCGCTCTTGACCAGGCGCATCCCCACCCGGATCGAAGAATCCACTTTGGAGCGCACCGCGTCAGAGTGATCCTCCATCGTGAGGATCTCCGGGGCATGTACCACGCGGATGTTCAGCCCGGCTGTATCGTGTTTGGCGAGCTCCTGCCGAATCTGATCTTCCGGCCCTACCAGAATGATCTCATCGCCCCACTCGCGGGCTGCCTGCACCGCGCCTGCGACATCCGGCACGGGGGCGGTATCAGAACCAAAAGCATCTACCACTATGCGCATAAGTCCATCTCCTTATCAAAAATCTGCAAATCTAAAATCCCCGGTAACTACTCACCCTGGCTCCGAGGGGATCGTCAGATCCCCGTCAAGTCAAAATTATCTAGGACTACATTGTTATAGCAGCCTGGAATTTGCTTGTGTATCCACGCCGGATCTGGCGATCCGGCTAGAGCCTGAGTAGATACAATCCCCGTGTCAATAATCCCAGGGCGGCTCTTCGGGCGGGGGCATATCCCACGGCTCGTAGCCATCCGTAGCATAAGCGTGCGCCGGCAACGGCTTCCCCGCCAACCAACACGCCGCCATCTCCGGCAGCTGCTTCCAGCTCGCCACGCGCACGGTAGGATCGGGCAGCGAGTTGAGGAAGCGCGCGCCGTACCGTTTGGAGATCACCCGCCGATCCAACACCACAACCACCCCCTGGTCGGTATAGGTGCGGATCAGTCGCCCGAAGCCCTGCAAGAAGCGTAGGATCGCCTCCGGCACCATGTACTGGTTGAAGGGATTATCGTAGGTCTCGGCGCGCGCCGCCACGACGGGATCGTCGGGCACATCAAAGGGCAACTTGACGATGACCAGACACGACAGCGCCTCGCCGGGCACATCCACACCTTCCCAGAAGGAGCGCGTGCCGAGCAACACCGTCCGCTCGCCCTTGCGGAAGTTATCGAGCAATTGCGCGCGCGAGCTGCCGCTCCCCTGTGCGTAGACGAGAATATCCTCCGCCGCTAGCGGCCCGGTGATCGCCTGGGCGGTCACCTTGAGCTGGCTGTATGCGGTAAAGAGCACCAGTGCGCGCCCCTCTGTCGCCTTGAGCAGCGCGATGAGCGCCCGGTCAATCGCCTGCTGATAGCCTGGCTTGCCCGGCTCCGGCAGGTCGTTGGCGACGGTCAGCAGCGCCGCCGAGGGGTAGTCGAAGGGCGAACCTACCGCGAGCTCGGCAACATCGTCGGCGCTGAGCCGCTCACGCAGATAGTCGAAGCTCCCCTCGACGCGCAACGTGGCCGAGGTCATGATGACGGTGCGCAGCTTCTCCAGCAGGTACTTGCGCACCAGCGGGCCGACGTGCAGCGGGGCCGCGTGGACCGATAAATCCGTGTAACCCCGGCGGCGCACCTCCTCAACCCAGTAAATGCCCCCGTCGCTGGGCCTGGCGATGAGCTCCTTGAGATTGTCGTAAGCCGTCGCCAACCACTGCATGATGCCTTCGACGCGCGCCTGATAGTCGAGCAATTCCGGCGCTTCGCTCGCGCTCAGCTCGTTCAGGCCCTCATCGAGGCGATTCATACTATCCACGAGCTGGCTCAGCGCCGGCGCAACCGCCGACCAGGTCCCCTCGACGCTGGTCCAACTGAGCTGCTCGCGCATCATCGGGGTGAGCCGCACGCGGGCCGCGTAGGCGTTCTGCATATCGCCATTTTCCTTCAAGAAGAACTCGAAGGTGTCGAAGAGATCCTCAAGGCGCTGGCTGGCGGTTTCCGCCTCGTCCTCCAGGCGCAAGAGAGCATCGAGCAAGATAGCGCTGCGCTTGCGAGGCAGTTGAGCCGCGGCGTCGCGCAACACCTCCAACAGACTGGGATGGTTGCGCCGCCCTCGCACCAGATCGTCGAAGAGCCGCTGCACGCTGGCGCGATCCACCTGAAAGTGCAATGCCTCGGTGGTCGCCCGCTCCAGGTGATGGGCCTCGTCAATGATGAGCAGGTTGTGTTCCGGTAGCACACGGTGCTGCGCGGCTATATCGGCCAAGAGCAGCGCGTGGTTGACAATGAGCAGATGGACGCCCTCGGCCCGGTCGCGCGCGCGGTAGAAGAAACACTCATCACCCAGATAGTAAGGGCAATTGTGCGCATTGCAGTTCTCGCGCGCTGCGGAGAGCGTATGCCACACCGCCTGCTCCTGCCCCGTGGGCAGGAAGAGGGTGTCGCCATCGCCATCAAGGGTATTGGGCAGCCAGAGCAGGATCTTCGCCACGACGCGCGCCTCGTGGTTTTGAGCGGGACCGCGCTGTCGCAGGGCCTGGAACTGGCGGCGGCAGAGATAATGCGAGCGTCCCTTGAGGAGCGCCGCCCGAAACTTGAAGGGCAGCGTCTTGGACAATAAGGGGAGGTCCTTATCCAGCAGCTGTTCCTGCAAGTTGATCGTATTGGTGGAGATGACGACCCGCTCGTCGTTTTGGACGGCCCAGTACAGCGCAGGCAACAGGTAGGCGAGGGATTTGCCGGTGCCGGTGCCCGCCTCCACCATCAGATGATAGCCGCCGTTGAAGGCTTCGCCCACGGCCTGCAACATCTCCAGCTGTTGGTCGCGGGATTCGTACTCCGGGAAGGTGGCGGCGAAGGGGCTGTCCTCGTCCAGCAACCGGGTCAGCGCGTCGAGGTCGAGCAGCGCAGGCTCCTCACGCGGCGTCAGCGGTTCCGGCAACCGCTCCTTGAGAAAAAGCGGCTGAGCGGCATCGCCCCCCAGCGCGGCGGCGAGCTGCGCCCCGATTCCGCCGCTGAAGCTGTGCCGTCCGCGTTGGCGCAGCGCCTCGCGGAAGAATTGCGCCGGCCCCCAACGGTGGCGCTGGCCCAGTTGCACGATTTCCTCAAGGGTCGCCTGGGGCAATTGCACGGCGCGCTCCAACAACGCGACGAAAAGCCCGTGGGTCATCCGGGCGTCATCGAGCGCGCGGTGGGTCTGCGCTGAAAGCGTAATGCCGAGCTCGTGGACGAGGTTTTGCAGGGTGTAGCGCCCCGCGTGCGGGACGAGAATGCTCGCCAGCTCGAAGGTATCAATCGCCAGATTGCGCGCCAGGACGCCATGCTGATTGAGAAAGCTCAAATCGAAACTGATGTTGTGCCCGATAACCGGATCGTGCCCTACAAAGTCCTGCAACTTCAAGGTCGCCTGACGCGCGCCGGGCGCACCACGCACATCCGCGTTAGTGATGCCGGTCAGCTCGGTAATGAAGGGGGGCACGGTTCGCCCAGGATTGACGAAGGTCTCGAAGGTCTCGAGAATTTGCTCCCCCTGAAAGCGCACCGCGCCAATCTCAATGATGGCATCGCGTTGGGGATCGAGGCCGGTGGTCTCCAGATCGAGGGAGATGTAGGTTATGCTCATAAATGGTTCAGTCCTCCACATTACGCGGCGGCGTCCAATCCACCGCGTGGCCGTCGGAGCGCAACAGCTCCCAGGCCAACACGCGATAGGCCAACGACCCACGGGAGCGCGGCGCGTAGAAGATCCCCGGCTCGCCGTAGCTGGGGGCCTCGCTCAAGCGCACGCTGCGCGGGATGAGAATCTTGAAGACCCGTTGCGGGAAGTGCTGGCGCACCTCGCTCACCACCTGACGGGCCAACGTAGTGCGCCCATCGAACATCGTCAACACCAGCCCGCGCAGGGTCAAGGCAGGATTCAGGCCTCGTTGCACCAGGGTGATGGTGTTCATCAGCTGCGAAAGCCCCTCCAGCGCCAGATATTCGCACTGCACCGGAACGATCACGCCCTCGGCGGCGGTCAACCCGTTGACGGTGAGCAGGCCCAGGCTAGGCGGGGAATCCACGAGGATGTAATCGAAGCCCTGCACATCCGCCAACGCCAGCTGCAAACGCTCCGCGCGCTGGCGTGTGTCGGGCAGGGCGTTGAGCTCCACCGAGGCGCCGGCCAGGGCCGGGGCGCTCGGCAACAGCGAGAGGCCCTCCCAACGGGTCGGCAGCAGCACCTCCGCCACGGAACGCTCGCCCAACAGCACCTCGTAGGTCGAAGCGGCGACCTGCCTGCCGTTGATACCCAGGCTGGTGGTGGCATTGCCCTGGGGGTCAATATCAACCACCAGGACGCGATAGCCCCAATCGGCCATGCTGGCGGCGATGTTGATAACGGTCGTGGTCTTGCCCACACCGCCCTTCTGATTGGCAAATGTGTAGATATGCATTAGATTAGCGCCTTTCGCCCTCTCCTAACATCGCCACGACCTCAGCGGGCTGCGGAACCCCTTCCAGACCGGGGCGCTTGACCGAAATGGCGGCGAATTGCGCCGCCTGCTGTACTGCTTTCTCCGGGGACAGCCCCGCAGCCAGGAGGCTGAAGAAGACCGCCGCGAAAATGTCGCCGGCTCCGGTCGGGTCTAGCTCTTGCACGGCGGACGCGGCAAAGCGCAGCGGCGGTTCTCCGCGCCGAAACAGGAGGCCGCCAGCAGCGCCTTCGGTGACAACCAGGATGCGGGTCAGCGCGGCGTAGGTCTCGGCGCGCTCCCAACTCCCGGATAGATCCTCGATGCTGAGCACCACCGCCGAGGCCAGCGGCAACACCTGCGGGGCGGCCTCCCACGTTCCCACCGTAACCCAGCCCCCCGGACGCGCGCGCCGCAGCCAGCCCTGGGGCGTCAATCCCACAAATGCCGCGCGTTCAGCAAAGTAGGCGACCAGCTCCACGGCGCATTCCCCCATCACCGGGCCGAGATGCACCAGAGGCGCAGCACGCCACGCAGGCGGGACGCTCGCCACGGTCAAAGGCGCAGCCAGCGCGTGGAGCAGCTGCCGCCGGCCTTCCGGGAGATAGCGATTCTCGAAGGTGGTGGCAGCCGGCGCGGGAACGACCACCGCCGTCCCCAAAGCGGTCAGATCAAGGGTGGCGGGGGCGCTGGTCACGATGCCCACCCGTCGCCCCAGCGCCTGGGCCGCCAGTGCGGCATAGGCAGCGGTCCCGCCCAAACGCTGTTCGCCTCCAGGCAACAAGTCCAGGGTGACGTGCCCGATGAGCAGATAGTCAACCGGAGGCAACGCGCCCCCCTCAACCAGAGCGGGACTGCGGAATAATGGTGACGGCGCGCTGGCGGCCTGTGCCGACGCTGCGGGTCTTGACCCGCGCGTCGCCGCGCAAGAAGATGTGGATCAAGCGCCGCTCGTGGGTGGGCAAGGGGCGCATCCGCACCACCTGCCCCGACCGCACCGCGCGCTCGGCCATCTTTTTCGCCAGCGATTCCAGGCTGCGATAGCGGCGCTCGCGGTAGCCATCCGCATCCACGATCAGGTCGTAGGGGCCATCCAGCCGACGGCGCACCAGGGAGCGCATCAAGTATTGGACGGCGTTCAAGGTCTTGGCGCGATGACCCACCAGCGCGTTGGCGTCGCTGCCACGCAGGGCCAGCCACAACACCGCGCGCTCCTTTTCTTCTTTCCAGGTGAGCTCACTGGTGACGCTCAAAGCCTGGAAGAGCTCTGTGGCGATTTCGAGCACAACTTGCTCCACCGCCTGGCGGTCCAGATCGCCGGACATCGCCGGGGGCTTGACGGGTTGCGATTTAGAAGGGGGCGGAGGCGGTGGTGGTTTGGGGGCTGGCTCCGCCGGAGCCGGTGGTTCCTGGGGCGGCGCTGGCGGCGCTTCTTCTACAACGGGAGGCGCGGAGACAGGCTGCGCCTTCGGCATTGGCGCGGGCGCTTCTTTTGGTGGCGCAGGCGGCTTGAGGGTCAACCGGACGTGCGCATCGCGTATGCCAATGCCCAGGAAGCCCCTGCTGCCTTCGTCCAAAATCTCGATCTCGACTTCATCGCGGGTCACACTCAACCGCGCAACACCCAAAATAATCGCTTCTTCTATTGTAGGTGCTGTGATTTCCACCTGTTCCGGGGTCATGTCAATTTCCTCCTCTAGAAATAGCTCACGGATTGACACGGATTTCACAGATTAGAATTTAAGATGCTACATAACGTGCGCACGTGAGTGAGAATGTTATGCCGTCTTTTTCTTGCGAGGGGTCGCGCCCGAAGTTGCCGGGGCCGTTTTTTTCTTGCCCTTTTTCGCTTTCTGATCCTCACCTCGCGCCATCGCGTATTGATTGCGGAACAGATAGAATTGCAAGATGCCCACCAGGTTCGAGATGACGAAGTAGACCGACAATCCCGAAGCGTAGTTCAGGGAGATGAAGGTCATAAAGAGCGGCATAGTAATCTGCATGGATTGGGTCATAGATTGTGTCTGGGGATCGGCGCTTGGCGGGGTGAGCATTTTCTGCATCAGCCAGCTCGTCACACCGACCAAAATCGGCAACACGAAGTAAGGATCGGGGAGGGCCAGATCAAGCCACAGGAATTGGCTGTTCAGCGGAACGATGCCGCTGAGATCGAGCCAGCTGATGTTGTAGATATGCTGGGGTAAATCGAGCAGCCCCAACGGGGTCGCGGCCAATGTGCGGATGATGGCCTGATAGAGGCCGATCATCAGCGGCAGTTGGATCAAGGAGCCTAAGCAGCCGCTCATCGGATTGATGCCCATCTCACGATAGAGGCTCATCTGCTCTTGAGCAAGGCGCTCTTTATCGTTCTTGTACTTTTCTTGCAGCTCCTTCATTTTGGGCTGCAGGGCCTGCTGGCGGCCAGCCGTCTTTTGTTGGTTGAGTGTCAGGGGGGTGAGGAGGAGACGCACCGCCAGTGTGACCAGGGCGACAGCCACCACGGTCTGCTGGCCTACGAATTTGTAGAAGAACAGCAACATATTGATCATCGGGTCAACTACAAGTAAATCCCACACAGTCTTTCTCCCTTATAATGCGCCCGTGACGTTACTGCGTAGCGGCAGGATACTGCCACAGGAGTGCGCCATTGGACATGCTGAACACCCGGATACGCGCCTCAGCCTGAATGGGCATCACGTAGACACGCTCATCAACGACGACGACATCGCTGGGCAAGCGCCCTGGGCGCTCTGGGGCCAGCCCCCATGGAATCGGATCGCCCGTTTCGGCATCCAGCGCGTAGATCAGCCCGGATTCGTGACCCGGCACCAGCAGGACGCCTTCGGCGGTCAGCGCAGGTTGCCCACGGACGAGATCGTCCACATGGGCAGGCGCGGGCCAAAGCGCTTCGCCGGTTAGGGCATCAAGCGCATAGACGTACCCGCTGATGTCCACGGCGAAGAGGCGCTCATCAACGCCCAGAGGCGCCGCCCAGAACCAATCATTGCCCGTGAAGGTCTGGCGGAGATTGCCATCGGCCAGAGAGAGCTGATAGAGTTGGCCGCTGAAGTCGCCCACCCAGAGCGCATCGCCGACCACGGCGGGCGTACCGGTCACTGCCGCGTCGAGTTCCTGCTGCCAGCGCAAGGTCCCATCTGCCAGATTAAGCGCGTAGACGTGCCCATCCATCGAGGCCACGTAGACCTCATCATCCACCACGACCGGGTCGGCCCAGACACGGCCCCCGGTCTGGAAAGCCCAGACCTGAGCGCCATTGGATAGATTCAACGCATAGACGAAACCATCGCCATTGCCGATGATGAACAGCCCATCGGCGACCACGCCGCTGCCCACATATTGCCCGCCGGCGCCCTCGCCGTTGCCCTGCCAGGGCAGGGCGATGAGGCCGCCGGAATTGGTTTCCGTGGGGAAAGTCCAGACCACACGCGAGACGCCCGCCGGAATCAGCCCGGTGCGCAGGGCATAGACGGTCTTATCGCCAAAGCCGGCCACCAGCAGCAGCGACGCCTCCTCAGCGAGCACCGGCGTCGCGTAGAAAGGGCCGATATTCTTGGCGGGCGCATCAGGGAAGCGCCACAAGAGCTCGGCAGTTGTCGCGTCTAGCGCCACCACATCGGCGCTATTCGCCGCATAAACCACGCCTTCATCCACAATCAAACCGGACCAGCTATCCTGACGCACGCCGCCGGCGCAACCACTTAGCAGCACACTCAGCAGGAGCAAAATCCCTACTGGAATCCACCACCGTTTCATCTAGCCTCCTATACTTCGGGGACGGGATCATACCCGCCAGGGTTAAAGGGATGGCAACGCACGATCCGCTTAATCGCCAACCAGCCGCCACGCACAGTCCCGTAGCGAGCAATAGCTTCGTAGCTATATTGCGAACAGGTAGGTGTGAAACGGCAAGCGGGTGGCAGTAAAGGTGAAATGAAGCGCTTGTAAGTGCGGAGCATCCACAGTAGTAGAACCTTCATGCTTTGTCCACCTGGGCCGTGCGCCACAAGCCTGCAACGCGACACAATTGCTCAACAGCCTCTTGTACCTGTGCTTGCCCGGCGGTCACAATGCTCGGTCGTGCAATCAACACCACATCCCAACCTGGTAACAATTGAGGGTACAGATGGCGCGCAGCCTCCCGCAACAAACGGCGCGCGCGATTGCGCACCACAGCCTTCCCGACCTTACGACTCGCGATGATCCCTATGCGCGTAACGGGCAGGCCATTCGAGGCTGCCCGTAACACCAGCAAGGGATGCGCCCACGAGCGCCCACGCTCCCAAAGATGTTGGAAGTCGCGGGGACGTCGCAGGCGCAAGCCCTTGGACCAACGATAACATTGGGTCAATGAAAAAAACTAGCTACGACGGCGCGGTCGCTGGGAGCTCTCCTTCCAATTGATGCGCTTGGCGCCTCCCAACTTCACTGCGATCAACCGGCTACGGCCCTTATTGCGCCGGTTCTTCAGCACCTTGCGCCCACCCGGTGTCGCCATCCGGGCGCGGAAACCATGCGTGCGCATCCGCTTGCGCTTTTTAGGTTGATAAGTTCGTTTTGGCATCTCTATCTCTCCTTCACTTTCTTTAATTGATCAACAAGCCCTGGTTGAACGATGTAAAAACGGCATCATTTACCAGACACACAAAAACCGCGCGGTCACCCGCCGCGGCCTACGCTCCTGACCAGAGCCTGGTTATTATACCGTATTGAGACCATTAAGTCAATTGGCGATAAGGCCCCAACCTCCTTCAAAAATAGCGAATCTGCGAATGGTGAATGGCGAATAGCCAAACAAAAATCTGCTAAATCCGCTCAATCTGCCAGCTATTTTCGTGCTGGATGGTGTGCGCCAGCACCGGTGTCTCCCTAGAAAATAGTGAATCTGCGAATGGTGAATAGCGAATAGCGAATAGCCAAACAAAAATCTGCTAAATCCGCCCAATCTGCTGATAAGCATTTTCGTGCTGGATGGCGTGCATCAGCACCGCCGTCTCCCTAGAAAATAGTGAATCTGCGAATTAGGAAGTAACTACTCACCCTGGCTCCGAGGGGATCGTCAGATCCCCGTCAAGTCAGAATTATCTAGGACTGCATTGGATTGATGTAGCCCAAGCCCCAAACCCGAAGAAAATCCATCGGCTCTGCCTCTGCTGCCGCCTCACATTATGAAGCGGTTACTTTCTCGCGCTCGGCCAGTTCCTCACAGAGCGCCCATAGACGCTGGCGTTCGGCGGACGCGCTCCGCCCCCACCCCAGCTTGTAGGGGCTGCGCGGACGGCGGTCGAACCAGAATTTGCCGCTCTCCCCGGCCACAGCGGACGCGACGGCCAGCCACACGATGGTATCCGCGCCCTGCTGCGACGTGCGCAAAAAGGCGCGGGAGACCTGGTGGAAGAGCGGCAACGAGGCCTGCATGCCGCGCGTGTCGGCCCAGCCGGGATGCATCGCGTTGACAGTGATGCCGCCCCCCGCCAACCGCTCGGCCCACAGCTCGCTGAGGATGACCTGCGCGCGCTTGGTCTGCGCGTAGGCGATGACGCCGTTGAACGGCGTGGGGCCGGTGGGCAGCGCGTCCACGTCCAGCTTCTGCGTGTACATCCCCCCCGAAGAGACCCAGATCACGCGCGCGGGCGCGCTCCGCTCCAACAGCGGAACGAGCAGCTGGGTGAGCAGGAAGGGGCCGACCACATTGGTCGCGCAGGTCAGCTCGATCCCCTCCGGCGAGAGGCGGCGCTCGCGGGGCAGGACACCCGCGTTGTGGATGAGCAGATCCAGGCGCGGATAGGTCGCCGCAAAGCGCACCGCGAACTCGCGCACAGAGGCGAGGTGGCTCATGTCGGCGAGCTCCAACGTGGCGTGGGGATTGCCGGTGCGCTCGATGAGGCGTTCGCGGGCGGCGCGGCCCCGCTCCGCATGGCGCGCCAGCATGACTACCGTCGCGCCCCGCGCGGCGAGCGCCTCTGAGGTCGCGTAGCCCAGCCCGGCGTTGGCCCCGGTGACGAGGCAGACCTTGCCGGTCATATCCACGTCCAAATCGGCGTCATCCCACCACGGACGGCGCAGGTAGTAGCCCACGTTGGTGTAGCTCCCCACGACCGTCTCCTCCAGCAGCGTATCCAAGAATTTGCCCATCATGCCACCATTTGCCAGTAACAGATGATCGCCTCGCGGCTCTCGGCGTGCCCGCGTGCCGTGTAGCGCGCCAGCGCGCCATCAAAATCCGCCAGAAGCAGATCATCCCGCCCAGCGGCGACCTGCTCCGCCAGCGCCTCGAGCTCCGCCACCGGGACGCCCATCCGCGCGGCGAAGACCGCCGCCGTCTCGCCGGTCGCCCGCGACGCGAGCTGCTCCACCAACCAATCCCGCCACTGCCGCAACGCCACATCGCTCACGAAGGGGAGCCAGTCCGCCGGATTAGAGGCGCGCAACGCGGGGACCAGCGGCGGCCAGGCCCGCAGCTCCCGCTGCGCCTCACGATCCAGCAGCACCCGCCGCGCGTTGTGGTGCATGTTGCGCTCCAAAGGCGTCTCCCAAATCCCCGATTCGATGTAGCAGGGGATGAAGACCTCCCACGCCCACACCTCGTCCCAGATCAGGTGCGCGATGTAGCCGCTCACGAAGGCGATCTGCGCCGGCGAGAGCGCGTCGCGCGCGGTCAGGGCGGGGTACTGTTCCAGCATCGCGCGCCAGGCGCGCGGGCGTCCACGCGGCGGGAAGACGTAGAAGTGCGTCTCCGGGCGCGGCTGTCCGCTCACCGCCTGGACATCGCCTGCCGTGTTGCCCAGCAGAAAATCGCCGCGCTGCGCCCACAGGCGCTCCCGCACCACCTCCGGCAGCGCGGGATCACCCAACAGCGCTTTGGCATAGGCTAGATGTTGAAATGGCGTCGGCATATTCCCATTCTACCCGCAAAGCATCCGCTGACAATCTGCCCTTGCCGTCCGCTTCGCCCGTGTTACAATACCAGGGATGTACGTCAAAAGCCTGAGTCTACGCCAGTTTCGCACCTACGCCCGGTTGGAGCTCGATCTCCCCGCAGCGCCCATCCTGCTCGTGGGCGGCAACGCGCAGGGCAAGACCAGCCTGCTCGAGGCAATCGCTTACCTGGCGCTGGGCCACTCGCCGCTCACCCACACCGATCAGCACCTCATCCACTGGAACGCGACCGAGGCGGGGCTGCCTTTCGCGCAGATTCAGGCGGAGGTCAACAAACGCGACCGCGTCACCCAGCTGGAGATTGCCATGGAGCGGACGCAGCTGAGCAACGGTAGCGAGCGCAGCCAGAAGCGCATCCGCGTCAACCGCCAGACCGTCCAGCGCGCCGACCTGGTCGGACAACTCAATGTGGTGCTCTTTCTGCCGGAGGATGTGCTGCTGGTGGGCGGCCCGCCCGCCGGACGCCGCCGCAATCTCGATGACCTGCTCTCGCAGGTCTACCCCGTCTACGTCGAGACGCTCGGCGCTTACCAACAGGCGCTCAGCCGCCGTAACGCGCTGCTGCGCCACCTGCGCGATGAGGGCGGCGACCCCGCGCAGCTCGCGCCGTTGGAGGAGACGCTGGCGCAGACGGGCGTCACGCTCTCGCTCTATCGCCGCCGGACGCTTGCGGCGCTCTCCTTCCAGGCGGATCAGATCCACCAGACGCTCACGGGCGGACAGGCCTGGCTGCGCCTCGCCTATCAGCCCAGCTTTGATCCCATCCAGCCGCCGGCGCTCGATTACCAGCTCGGCCTGCTCCCCCAACCCACCCCCACCGCCCCTGTTGATGTCGAAGCGTTGCGAGATGCCTATCTGGAGATGCTGCACCGCGAGCGCCGCGCCGCCATCGCCCGTGGCATGACCACCTTCGGGCCGCACCGCGATGAGCTGCGCTTCATCTCGCAGGAGATTGACCTGGGGACGTTCGGTTCACGGGGGCAGCAGCGCACGGCGATCCTGGCGCTGCGGATGGCGGAGCTGCAATGGCTACGCGAAGAGACAGGCGAAGCGCCCGTCCTGTTGCTTGATGAGGTGCTGGCCGAGCTCGATCAGGCGCGGCGAAGCCAGCTGATGGGGCCGCTCGAGGCGCTGGAGCAGACGATCCTCGCCACCACCGACGCGGAGATGTTCCCGCGTCAGTTCCGCAAGAACGCGCTCGTTCTCGAGGTCAAGCAGGGGATCATCACCCCTCGTTAGCGCACAGCGGGCGCTTGGCGGGCATCCCCGCCCGGCGCGGATACTTGTCCGGCGTCGCCGCGACCTTCGCCACCACCACCAGGTAGCGCGTCTCGGCCAGCCCGCGCAACTCCACCGGCGCGATCCGCTGCACTCGCCCGCCCAGCTGCGTGATGGCGTACTCGCCGCCCTGCACCTCCGCCGGGGCCGATTCGCCCTTCTGCGCCAACACGCGCCCGCCCAGCTTCGCCAGCGGGAGGAGATATTCCATCAGAATCGGCATCTCGGCGACGGCCCGCGCCACCACCCAATCGTACCGCTCGCGGTGGGCGGGGTCTTGCCCCAGCTCCTCGGCGCGGGCGTGCAACACCTGCACCTCGCGGAGCTGCAGCTGCTCGACGATGTGCTGCAAGAAGCGCGTCTTCTTCTCCGTCGCCTCGACCAGGGTCAGCCGCAGTTGCGGGCGCAGAATTTTGAGCGGCAGGCCGGGGAAGCCCGCGCCCGTCCCCACGTCAATCAGCCGGCAGGTCCCCAGCGGCGCGCTCGCTTCCAGCGCGTGCAGACATGAGAGCGAATCCAGGAAGTGGCGCACCTGCACCCCCTCCGTGTCGGTGATCGCGGTGAGGTTGAAACGCGCGTTCCACTCGCGCAACGTCTCATCGTAGGTGCGAAAGGCCGTCAGGTGTTCCGGTTGTAACGTGATCTGTAGCGCCTTCGCGCCGGCAATCAAAAGCTCCACTGCGTGCTCCTCCCCTTGAGATGGCCCTATTATAACCCAAGTTGCGCGAGGAGACGATGGGCGGCGGCGTGACATAAAATTGACTTCCGGGAGGTTTTATTCTATAATGATACTGAAATCAGTTCAGATTGAGCGCGTAACGGAGGTGAGTTGAGCCTATTATACCGAATCATGCCTCTTAAGACAACCTAGCAGGAGAAAAAACGGAAA
>Ga0209614_1001341_pt1 | contig 18757 bp, 16 predicted proteins | sample BlaSprsedimmetaG_FD_185484 | JGI IMG/M metagenome (GOLD analysis project Ga0209614, IMG submission 185484) | Hot spring sediment bacterial and archeal communities from California, USA to study Microbial Dark Matter (Phase II) - Blank Spring... ... | reverse complement strand
ACTATGTGCCTACCCCAAAAATTACCAACAACCTGAGTGATTATCCCAACACCTGGTTCAGACGCGTGGATTTTAAGGGCGCCTTTGGCGAAGATAACTGGATTGAGGGGTGGACGCTGCTGGCTGAATAATTACCTCAGATTTCGTAATCCGTGCTTTTGTTAATTTGAATGGTGCAGATTATAAACTGCTGTGGCGAGGGATTACTGGGTTGGGCTATATTTCGTTAATATCTTTTTCAATCAGTCTAAATTTATCTTTGATATCCTCGCCTGTATAAAAGTTAAGCAAATCTTTCCTGGTTAGCGTGCCATCACTTAAAAATTTCTTTAAATACTGCTGGTTGAATTCCATTAAGAGGATGGACTTTTCAAGCTGCTTTAAAATGGATTTGTTGTTTTCAATATTGCTTTCGACAAGGGACTTGATGGTCAGTATTTCATTAATGTCCTTGATAATTCGGTTTACAAGAGCAGCTAACAGATTTTTATCGAGCTCAATTTCCTTGGCATTCAAAGCAATGTCCCTTGCCAGCATGTAAGCAATGGCAAGGTTGGAATAGTCTCCTTTTTGGGAATTAATGATAGCCACCAGTCCGATGCCAGGAATATATCCCACATTTTCAAAGTTTTTCAGGATGGAATTATCTACCAAAGAAATATCAAAAACGATCAGGCTTACTTTGGAATCCCGGTTGGCCTGGGCTTCTATCAATTGACTCCAAACGGTATCTGTTTTGCGGGTAAAGATTTCCTTGCTTTCAATATCTCCAAAGCGAATGCTTTTGTCGAATTTACATTCTATGGCAATCTTTAAATCGGAGTTTCCGTTCAGTTCACAAATAATATCACCCGTTTTGTTTCTGGGTAAATTCCCAGCATTATTGCCGGTAAGAACAGCCCTGTCTTTTAATTTCTTTTCGGAAAAGAATTGATTTAGGAATTCCGCTATTTCCTCTTCCGCAAGAACACCTTTGATGGTGGACTTATAAAAAAGCTCCTTCTTCATTTCGAAAATCATTTTCAGGCTTTCCAGTTCTGTTCCGAGTTCGTTGCTGGTTTTGGAAAGGAAAGCGGATATACGATCTTCCATCAAAGCCAACACACCGATATAAATGGCACGGATTAACTTTTCATCTCGTTCAGAAGCAGGAAGTTTATCGAAATAGTTGAAAACAATTTCATTGTCCAGTTCAAAATTTTTTACTTCGACTCTATGTAATTGGTTATTGATCTTAACAATTGGCATATTTTCATTGATTTAAATGATTCTTCAAAAAAAGTCTCTTCGCACAAGACTTTCCAATTTTCTTGGACACCTTCCCACTCTTCAGCTTGTTTCCATTTAGTTTTAATATGTTGAAACGCTGTAAAAGGTTTGTCTGTAGATGGTTCAGGATACCCTAAAGTATCCTCAATGCAGTACAAAAACATATATCTTTGATTAGGTGAATTTAACGCATTTAGAATAGGCTCATTAAATTTTGTCGCACCAGCTATTTTATCATGGTCATGAATCACAAAAGGATCAATTGACAATGCTTTCAAATATTTTATCAAAGCAATTATTGCTGCTTTTCCTCTTGCTTTGATAATTTGAAAGTTTGATAAAACATGTTTCCTTGCTGACTCTGGCATTCGTTTAATGGTCTCCTTTAAAACAATTTCTTCAGTATCACCTTCCACGACTATTATATTTTTCGCAAAGAAAACTCTTGACACATAGTCATCCATCTTAAGAATAAATTTCACATAGTCTTTTTCCTCTCCTGCTAAATCCTGAAATGCCTTTGTAACATTAAATGGGATTGAAATGCTTGTCTTGAATTTTATTGAAGTATTTTGTGTAACAAGCTTCATCAGATTTAATATTTGTCTCGGGAAGTTTGGTTGGTCTAAATCCTTTCCTAAATCTATCATGTATGGTGAATGTGTTGTCGCTACTATTTGAGAGGTTGATGATGTAGCAAGGTGATAAATTTCATCCCTCATATTGCCAGCAGCATTTGGGTGAAGATAGATTTCAGGTTCTTCAAAACCAATGATAAGTGTTCTTGAAAAAGAATCATCTTCCTCACCTTTTGTTCGTTCTAAGAACGACTCACGATATCTGAGTAAAGCGAATACAGCTGAACGAATCGTTCCCATACCTTGTTTATCCGTTGGTGTTCTTACATTACTCGACATTTCAACATTAAAAGTTGGAATGATCGAACTGTCAGGATTACTTAATGTAGTGTCTACGTGAAGTGAAGATTCAGGAAAAACATTTCGCAGTGTGGAAATTACCTCAAGCATCATTTTCCCAAATTCTTGTTTAGAGTCACTCGGGTTTAATTCAGTCGCAAGTAAGTCAAGAAACTCTTGTGCCTTCTTATAATTTTCGGATCTATCCCTGACTTCTTCAAACAAATCTTTCATCGTTTTTTGCAATGCACCTCCTCTATGACTTATCTCATCTTTTCTATCTTCTGCCGGAATAAGCAAAAATTTAGGTATTCTCTTTAATATGTTACCTTGAATACCACCTGGATTTTTGAACCAAGTTTCCGTTTCAGTATCAACGACCCATAGCTCAGGGAGTTCTCTTAGCCCATTAATTACTGATTGTGTGGTTAATCTTTGTCCTTCAGAAAATTCAGGCATTACAGTTCTTAAAGATTCTTCCGAAAGACCTTTTTCAAGTAAGTGCTTTATTGTTGATGCCCCCTCATATTCCGGTTTAAAGACTTGATTATATTCTTTCATTTCGTAGAGAGTGGCTCCATTCAACGGGTAAGTCTTTCGATAAATCATAGAGTTAAATGAATTGCCTGATGCATCAAATCCTTTAATAATTCTCCCTTTAAAGCCTCTCCAGCTTTCCGCTTCATCAGGAATATCAAAAAAAGTTGCGGTAAAGACTATTTGTTCGACTCTTAGGTTATTTATTTCATCTAAAAAAAGAAAATCATCAACAACAGGGTTAGAATTCGAAAAGAAAATTTCAAGAGCCTTCAAAACGGAGCTTTTACCTACATTATTTTCTCCAATAATAAAGGAAGCATCTCCAAACTCAATGGTAGTATCAAGCACTTTACGAAACCCCTCAATTCTGAAAGACTTTAGCTTCATTGTTTTGGTTCTATAGTTCTTCAATTATTCTGGACATTCCTCTATCTCCCTTTTTGTACCCTGCTCTTGGTTTGTTAAAAGATTCATTTAATACTTTTATTGAACGCGCTTTGCTCAAGTTAAACAATTTCCATCCCATTTCACCAGATGAACTATAGCCACTTACCTGAAAAGCTCTTAGACCTTCATTACCTTTGGTTGTTAACCCATAACAATGTGGCTCAACAACTCGACTACCCCCATCGTAATAAAACTCAAGAAGGTTCTTATTCCGAATTGAGTTTACAATTGCTGAGTCCATGTTTTTATCTTTTTAAAGTTTCGAATATTCATACCCATCACGAATATTGTGGAAAAAGTAGCTACCCAAAGAACTGGCATTCATTAAGGCTTCATACTCCTCTTTCGGAACATCAAAATACTGATAAACTCCGCCATGATTGAATTCTATTTCAAGAATTTCATTTTCTTCGTCATAGCCTACTGAGGCTAAATTGGTTGAATCTACGGTTTGTCTTTTCATGTTTTCAATTGATTTTGTTGTAACTAAATCTATCCTTCACCTCATGCATAAAATAAGCTCCATGCGAAGGCGCATTGATCAGTTCAAGATACACCTTTTCCGGCACATCAAAATATTGATATACTGATCCATCATGGAATTCAATTTCCATTATCATTCTTTCCCTGTCGTATCCTGCCGAAGCAATATTGGATGAGGCCAGGGGAATTCTTTCAGTCCCCGGCTTATTGGTTGGTGCAACAGCTCTCAATAGCTTTTTGCCCAATTCAGTGGTATAGTATTGCTGAATTTTGCTGGTAGGTTTATCGGGATGAGTTTGAGCAATCCACTTCATATCAATTAGCGGTTTTACGTAATTATTGAAATTTCTCGTATTATTGAACAATCCGATATGTTCTAATATTTCGGTCCGGCTTTTCGGTAATTGACAGAAATTAAGGATTTTAAGGTTCAGTTCCTCTAATTCCATTCTTAACTTAGACCCTACTTCGTCCCAACTTAGTTCACCCCCCGACCTAAGATATTCATTCAATTCTTCTAATGAGTTGATATTTAAATCTATATCTGTGTTTCTTCTTAGTTCCCGGTGGGAGACAGAGACACTTTTTGTCAGCGGATGAACCGGTAGTGTGCAGAGAAAATAGCTTTTGTCATTATCGGTTTCAAAAACAGGTGCAGGGGAACCGTTTTCTTCCATACTGCTATATATAATGGGCAATCCTGTTCCCCTTCCTTCGGTTAGTTTCAATTCCTTGAAGTAGTCGCCCAGCTTTCGGTTACGGTACTCACGTGTAATAATCCGCTTCTTATTTTGCAGCATTTGATTGTCCACAGGCGGCATAGGCCCCGGGAAACTCAATATTTCGATTTTATCGTTCTGAATCTGAATTTCCACAGGGTTAGGGCGTTCATAGCTTTTGTGGTAAAGAGCGTTAACAATCGCCTCTTCAATCGCCTGTGCGGGATAGTTGAAAAAGCGAACAGCCTCAGCCTTTTTTTCGCTTTTGGAAACGACCTCTTCAATAATGTTGCTTTTGAAAAAGTCCAAAACATCCCTTATTTGGTAATGAACCGGACCTTTAAATACTTTCTCTGTGTAATTTTTCCCTATAGGACCTTTATGAATTACCACATCAATCCGGGCTCCTTCAAAAAAAGTATCAGGATTTTCATTGAACAACAACAAGCCTGAATTTGTCGGCTTGATGTTCTCTGCAGGACCTTTTACGATTTTCATCTGTGTGCATAAATCCTTAAAGGATATTTTTGAACTTTCCTCATACAACGCACTTTTGACCTGTCGCAGATATGCCTGTATAAGCTTTAGATCAAGGTCTTCTAAACCGGCTTTATGGTTGATCCTGTCGTCAAAAGGAATTCTGTTGGTTAGTTCAACTAACCTTCTTTCATCTTCTGAGCTTTCTTTTACCTTAACGGTTTTTGACCCTCTTCTAATGTACCAGGCTTTTTCCGTTGATTTTTCACTTAAACTCACGGGCACTTTATAAGGCCGCATATCACCAGCAGGAGCCCATATAACCAGTATGTGTTTATTTTCAATCAAATAAGGATGGGAAACCGGAACGTAGTATGGCACAATTTTAAATGACAACTCAATCAGCTTTTTTTGAATCGTATCCAATTGTTCCGGGCCAAGTCCCAGTGGTGGCAGTTTAGCTATTCCGTTTTGTTCTTCCACACCTACAATGATATAACCCCCATCGAGGTTGTTGAAATCATTGGCAAAAGCACAGATTGAGTGGAGAATTTTTTCCGGGTTCCAACCTTTTTTGAGTTCAATACGATCCCATTCAATGGTATTGCCATGAAGTAGTTCATCGATATTTACAGGCAGTGCCATTTATGGATAATCTGTTTTAGGAATCCGGTTATAAAGCATTTCATGTATTCCATTTGGGAAGGATTTATCAAACCAATGCCAAATAGCAAACCGATCAGTCCCTTTTTTCCTTATGTAGAAATCAACATCAATACATTCTTCATTATCAATGGGAATATCCGTGAATGCATGCCACAGTTCCAGTAATTTATTTTTGTCCATTTTTTCTCAAGCTTTTCAAATATTTAATTTTCTGTTCCGCTACTTTGAGAATTTCATTTGGGTTTTCCTCCTGCATTAAATCGTAGGCCACTTTATCGCTTAGCATAATTATACCGAGTGTTTCTGTTTTTTCTTTGAATAAATCTGCTAAAACAGGAATCATTTCTCTATTCGCAGACCGTTCCCCTCTTTCAATCTTACTAAGTGTGGACGGGTCAATGTCCAGTACAGCAGCAACTTTTCTTAAAGGAAGTCCATTTTCTTCCCTTAACTTCCTTATGTGTTCCCCAAAAGATTCTTTAATGGTCATTTCCTTATTTTTCTTGAAAATACAATCTGGACAATTTTTGTCAAATTTACAATCTTTTTTGAATTTCTGCTCTTGTGGGTGTGGAAATATGACTCTTTAGCAAGCTGGGGTTTGTGAGATGGTTTTCGTTTTTTTGCTTTTTGGAGGTGTGTCTACTTCAGGCTTGCTTTCACTAAAAGTTTATTTGTAACTGCTAACTTAAATATCTATTGTTTTTCATTTTCGTTGTTTTAAAAAAAAGAATAAAATTTTAATGGAAAGTAATTTATAAAATCCAAAATAAAAAATGCCAGTAATTTGCTGCATAACATTAAGTTTTACCTACAATCTGAGTGATTACCCCAACAACTGGTTTCAGCGGGTGGACTTTAAAGGCGCCATTGGCGAAGATAACTGGATAGGAGGGTGGACAAAGCTGAGTGAATGATACTAAAATAAAAGTAGCCCACCATCGTGAGCTACCTCTTTTTACTAACTAAACTAAATCTAAATCTATGAAAAAAAGTGAATTAATTTTTCAAGCAAAAAACTGGTGTTGCTAGTAGTTTGGGTTTTGCACCATATTTCCCTGGCTTAAATCCATCTGCACCTGCGGAATTGGTTGATATTCATTTTTCCCTTTAACAAAAGCAGCATTTGTAAGGTGAGAGCGAATTTGCTTTTCCGTTTGGAAATAACTGTTCATTACTTCTGCTGCAATTCCCCACCGTACCAGGTCGAAAAAGCGATGGCCTTCGTGTGCAAATTCCAGCCGCCTTTCAGTTCTGAGCGCTTCGATGGCTTCATTCTTTGAAGAAAAAGGTTGCGTATAAATATCAATTGAATAATTACCGGCATCTGCAGTGTCGTCCATTGTTTTTACATAATCTCCTGTTTTGGCACGGTTTCTAACCCTATTTATATAGGTGCGACCGGTTTCCAAATCATTTGTTTCAATAGCCGCTTCTGCTCTCCACAACAAAACATCGGCGTATCTGATGATGTAGTAGTTTAATGCCGTAACATAAGGCCAAACGGGTAAATAGTGGGGTGAATTTGCAGATAACATTCTTTTTTTTGGGCTGTAAGGTCCGTAAACCGATGCTTCTCGTGGTGTCCAGTCGTAAACCTGTAAATCGAGATAAGGAATGCCTGGTCGGGCAAGGGTATGATCTATACGCGGGTCCACGCTGTCATCAATATTTTGAACTGCACCTTCTTCGGGCAAACCGTTTGCATCGGTTTTAAACGCATCAACCAGGTTTTGTGATGGCCGGAGAAATCCATAGCCCGGGTAGGGTCCACCCGGCGCCATCAGTCTGTCGCCAATTGAGCCATTGTAATTGCTCGGTGAGCCGTCGTTAATGGTGTGTTGAACTGAAAAAACTATTTCAGGGCCATTGTCATTTTCTGCCAGAAAAACGTCTTTGAAGTTGGGTTCCAGGGCGTATTTGCCAGAGCTAATAACCTCATCGGCAGTAATTGCTGCCTCGCTCCATTTCTTCTGAAAAATGTAACATTTAACCAAATAGGCCTTTGCCGCCATTTTAGTGGGTCTTCCTGGTTCACTCTGATTGTCGGGCAATGTTTGCATGGCAGCTTTAAAATCGTTTTCAATTTTTGCCCACTGCTCTGCATCGGTTAAATCGGAGTTTGAAACCTGATAAAATTTGTCTTTTGAATCGATGGTTTCGTCAATTATGCAAATATTCCCGTAAATCTTTTTTGCTTCAAAATGATAATGGCCTCTTAGAAACTGCATTTCAGCGATCCGCTGAATCTTCAGGTTCGAATCAAAATCTTCACTTTCGTTTAACAGGCGAATGGCAAGGTTTGCCCGGCGAATACCTTCGTACAAAGCCAGCCATTTTCGTTCCACATCAATAATTGTTGAAGGAGTTGTTGCGAAAATCTCCATCAGGTGAATCTGGTTCTGATCGCCGGTCCCGCCACCTCCTTTATAAGCATCATCTGAAACCACATCGCCAAAAGACCAGTTTGAAGCTGGTGAATTGTATGCATTTGAGGCCTGATCAAACTGCCCGGTTAAAACGGAATAAGCAGAAATGATTGCACTCTCTATATTTTCTTGTGAGAGTATCTGGGAAGGGGACAATTCTCCTACCGGACTTTCCTCAAGGAAATTTTCGCTGCATCCGGTAAATAGCATCAATACTACTAAAAATATAATTGTATTTTTCATGATGTTTTTCTTTTTTGAATTTGAAAAATTAAAAATTTAGGTTCAGGCCAACCATGAAAGTTCTGGATGGAGGGTACAGGCCGCGGTCAACCCCGATGTCGAGATTTCGGTGTTCCGATGAATAACTTTGTAATCCCACTTCCGGGTCAAGGCCTTCATAGCCGGTAATTGTGAACAGGTTTTGGGCCTGTACATAAACCCTCATGTTAGTGCTTTTTAATTTCCGGGCAAGTTCGTTGAACGTATAACCTATTGTCAGTGTTTTTAGTCGCAGGTATGAGGCATCAGAAATATAGTAGGAAGAAGGCCGTATATTGTTGTTTGGATCGTCGAGCGACAAACGGGGAACCGTTCCGCGGGGATTATCGCTACTCCATGCATTCAAAGTATGGTCGAGTTTGTTGTAAGCCGAAAGATTGTAAAAATCGCCATAGTACCGGGTCAAATCCCAAACGTCGTTTCCAACTGTTCCGTTCAAAAACAAAGAAACATCAAAATTTTTGTATTGTAAACCCAGGTTTAAGCCCACAGTAAAATCGGGATGAGGGTTTCCAATAAAGTCGCGGTCGTCTCCATCAAGGACACCATCCTTGTTAACGTCTTCAAATTTTAAGTCACCGGGCTTCGCATTCGGCTGAACTTTATGAGCATCAATTTCCGACTGGTCCTGGAAAATTCCCAGACTGCGGTATCCGAAAAAGGAAGAGATGGGCTGACCAACCATCGAGCGCGAAGTTTCCTGGTCGAAATTAACGCTGTGCAAATAGGCACTCGGAAGAGCAATAAATTCTATGTCATCGGGGAGGCTTGTTAATTCATTATTCACTTTTGAAAAATTCAAGCCTGCATTCCACGAAAAATTGTTGACTTGTTTACTTTGGTAATCAACCAGCAATTCAAATCCTTTGTTCTGCATTTCGCCCACATTGTCCCAAACCGTTTGGTTGGTTCCTCCTGCAATGGGGGGCAATGGTCGTTCAAGCAAGAGGTCTTTTGTATTTTTTATGAAATAGTCGGCGGTTAAATTTAACCGGTTGTTTAAAAACCCAAGGTCAAGCCCAAAATTGGTTTGGGTTGTTGTTTCCCATTTCAGATCGATATTTCCATTTCTGGTTTGCGTGAACCCGTTATTTACGGAGTTTTGTGCACCGTCGATAGCATAGTTGGAGTAAAAGGGATTCGAAAAATAGCTTTCGATGGTTGCATACGGAGGAACATCCTGGTTCCCGTTTTGTCCCCAGCCAAACCTGGCTTTTAAGTTGCTGATTTTTTCTGTTGAGAAAAATGCTTCTTCGCTCACACGCCAGCCAAATGAAAATGCAGGGAAATTTCCCCAATTGTTGTTGCCTAGTTTTGATGAACCGTCTCTGCGGAAGGTCAATGAAGCAAGATAGCGGTTATCGTAAATATAGTCGGCTTTTGCCATGTACGAAATCAAAGACCATCTCGATCCCGACCCGCTGTTTTTCTGACTTCCTCCATCACCGGCGTTTAAAAATCTGAAGTTTTTATCTTCAAAAGGAAAACCTTCCCGCGAAGCATTAAAGTATTCATAAGTAGATTCAATGGATTCCATTCCTGCCAAAACATCTATCTGGTGTTTGTCGAATTTAGCCGAATAGTTTATGGTGTTAGTCCATACCCATTCAAAACGCTGGCTGTATTGGTTCGAGAGCGTGCTAATTGTTGATGGGTTGTGTGCGCCTGTTTCCTGAAATTTGGGATTGAAATTACGCCGGTAATTGGTACCGTAATCTACTCCAAAATTTGTTTTTAGTTTTAGCCCTTTAATCAGTTCCAATTCAGCAAAAACATTTCCAAAAAGTTTAAGTTGCTTGTCGGTATTGTCTTGACTATGATACAATCTGGCCAATGGATTTCGGATATCATTTAAAAAAGCGCCCGCAAAATTTTCGTCAACATCATATACCGGGGCAATTGACGGGTATTTGTAGGCATCGTAAACTACACCTCCTAAAACGCTGTTTGTTGTTGTACGGTTCGACCATGAGTGTGCAAGCGAAATATTTTCGCCAATTACCAGCCGATCAAAAAAAGTGGACTGAGAGTTAAATCGCACAGAGACACGTTCAAAATTGGTATATTTAATAATCCCTTCCTGGTTGTAATAGCCCATAGATAAGTTGTAAAACGAATCGCCTTTTCCTTTTGAGATATTCAAATTGTGCGATTGAACCAAAGCAGTCTGCGTAATTTCATCAACCCAGTTCAAATCGGCAGACGGAACTTTTTTGTTGGCATCAAGAAATTGAGGAATTATGGCAGACGGTCCACTTCCGTAAATATCATTTGCAGGTGTTTTTCCATCGTTGAAGTGAGCCTCCCAAAGAAGGTCGCCGTATTGTTGAGCAGAAAGCGGGTTAAGTTGATTGGCCGCACTTTGCACGCCAACATAGGTATCGAAACTAATGGTAGCTTCTTCGTTTGCCCCTTTTTTGGTGGTAATAATTATAACACCATTGGCTGCCCGCGACCCGTAAATGGAGGCCGAAGCAGCATCTTTTAAAACCTGGAGCGATTCAATATCGCTGGGGTTAATCATGTTTATTCCTGACTCAACCGGAACTCCATCGATAATATAAAGCGGATCGTTGTTTCGAATGGTACTAAATCCGCGTACACGCACCGAAACGCCGCCTCCCGGTGAGTAATCGCCAATGATGTTTACTCCCGGAACCCGTCCCTGCATCATTTGGTCCACTCCGGCAACAGGAGTATTTGAAATATCTTCAACATCAACAACTGATACTGCACCTGTAAGGTCTTTCTTTTGCTTGATGCCATAACCCACAGCTACCACTTCGGTTAACCAGGTTGATTCTTCGACAAGCACCACATCGATAACAGATTGGTTTGCAATGTTGATTTCCTTTGTTTCCATACCGATAAATGAAAATACCAGGGTTTGGGCGTTTTCAGCATTTTTAATTTGATATTCCCCCTCGGAGTTGGTAACTGTACCTGCGGTAGTCCCTTTAATAACTACGGACACACCCGGAAGCGGATATCCTGTTTCATCGGTCACTTTTCCGGTCACTTGTTGGTTGGGCTGCTGTCCGAATACGTTTGAATTTTGTTGGGGGATCAAATCGTTTCCGCTGGCAATCTGCCAAATAAAAAGCTGCAACACCATAATGTAAAACAGCTTTTTAGAAACAACATTTAATTGTTTACGTAATTTTTCTTTCATAATTTTGTACTACTTAGTTTTTAAAAAATTTATTTTTTAGCCTGCATTTGGGTCGAAGCTTATGCAGGTTTTTTATACTGTTTGTCAATCTACCATAGGCAATTTGATTTTGAATTCGGGAGCAAAAAAAGGATTCATTTATTAACCCAATCTTAAATTCCCATTAATGTTTTATTGCAATTTAAATAAGATTTAAACAAGCGAATTTTTTTGAAATGACCTGATACAACTGACTCTCTTTTGGTATTTCCAACTCGTCAGGTTGAAGTTCCTCAGCTTGTTCGTGATGATAGTACAGGAACCATTTGCCATTGTGATATTCTGCCGCGGTGAAGTTTTCCACCCATCGTCGCAATTGAGGTAACGAACTGTTTTCTTGTTTACTGTTAATGCTTAATCTTTTGGCACGTGGGTGTGGCCACAAATATTACAGTTTAATAAAATTCCACTTTTATTTTGTTGTAGTAAATGGTGGTAGTGGTTTCAAATCCAGAGTCTATTCCTGCCATTATCCAAAGTTCGCCATTGTCTCCGGTGGTTACATGAAAGGGTTTTTCATTGGATACGCTTTTCAGGGCGTAAACCGCCTGATGGGTTCCGTTGGCAATATTTCCGATAATCACCATGTCGTCGCCATTTTCGTTTTGGGTGCCTTTGTCGGTGTTCAGTTGGTAGATGTTGTCGGTGTCGGTGGTTTTCAAAGGTTCCCCTGTTGCAGCTCCGGCCTTCATAAATATCGATTCGCCCAGCAAACGTCCTGCAACTACGGTTTCGTCGGCCACATCCGATGCAAACTCAATGGTAAAAGTGGTATAATACGTGGTGTTGGGTTCCAGACCAGTCACTTTTCTTTTGGCAAACATAAACAGGTTGTTTCCGTGGTTTTTTCCCGATAATTTGAGCGCAAACTGGTTTTGGCTCAGCGGTTCAGGAAGGGTGTCGTGCTCAAACACGAGTTCATAAAACGCTTCTTCACCCATCGGGTAACCGGCAAAATCACCCGTCCAGCCTTCTGCCCCGCCACTAAAATCCCAGTCAAATTCCACAGGGTCGGGGTGTTCGCGGTTTTTATCGTTACACGAAAAAAGGGCCAGAAAAAGCAAAAAAGCGATCAATCTTTTCATAAAAAAATCTTTTGATACATCAGACATTCGTTTGCACAAGTAAAAACGGGTTTGACAATCAACAGGGTCAAAAGTAGAAAAAAAAGCTGATTCGCGGCTTTCTGTTTCTAAAGCAACGGCTAAAATATTTTTTGTGGAGCGATTTTGTTCAGTTAATCCTTATTCCATAGTTCTTTAAACCGTTTGCCCTGATAATTATCTGGAAAAGTTTGATTTTTTGCGTTGAATTTTTTATCTTTACGAAATCTTAAAAAGATGACCCATATTTTTTTATCTTCCCGATGAAAAAATAACCCCGGCAAAAGAATTTGCCGGGGTTTCTTTTTGAATAAGTTTTCTATTTTTGCGGCCATTAAAAATTCTAAAACCAAAAATATGAAACATATTCTGATTTCTGTTGTTTTTGCTACTGCACTTTTTTCTGTTAATGCCCAAAACATTCAGTTGCACTACGATTTTGGCGAAGGAAGAAAACTGTTTACTTCCACCGTTGAAATGTTCCGGCCCGACAGTTGGGGAAGCACTTTTTTCTTTATCGACATGGACTACAGCTCCGATGCCCGCCATGTGGATAACGGAGTATCGCTGGCCTACTGGGAAATTGCCCGCGCCTTTAAATGGAATGAGACCCAAAAACTTATGCCGAGAGTTGAATACAATGGAGGATTTATGGCTCTTAGTGCAGATAATTTTATCCCCATTGAAAATGTTTACATTGCAGGTTTGGAACGCACCTGGGCATCGGCCGATTTTTCTAAAATTTTAACCTTACAGGCCAACTACAAACACATAAAAAACAAAGAAGACGCTTCATTTCAGTTAACAGCGGTATGGACTATCCAAATGCTGGAAGGCAAACTGACCTTTACCGGGTTTGCCGATTTTTGGAAGGAAGAAATGTTTTGGGGAACAGACTACCGTTTTCTGTCAGAACCCCAGTTGTGGTTTAATGCTACCGAAAAATTTGCCCTGGGTGGCGAAATTGAATTAAGCAATAACTTTGTAACCGATGCATTTAAGGTAATGCCTACCCTTGGTGTAAAATATACTTTTTAAAAACTAAACCATGATTGAAAAGTTTTTTAAACTAAAAGAAAACAAAACTTCGGTTCGGACCGAAGTGCTGGCAGGGTTAACCACGTTTATGACCATGGCCTACATCCTTGCCGTGAACCCCGATATTTTAAGTGCTACCGGAATGGACAAAAATGCGCTGTTTACTGCCACTGCCCTTTCTGCTATGGTGGCTACTTTGGTAATGGCCCTGGTAGCTAAGTTGCCTTTTGCGCTTGCTCCGGGTATGGGACTCAATGCATTTTTTGCCTTTACCGTTGTTTTGGGAATGGGCCACTCATGGCAATTTGCTCTTACTGCCGTTTTTCTCGAAGGAATTCTTTTCCTCATTTTAACGGCATTCAATATTCGCGAACTCATTGTGAATTCCATCCCCATGTCGGTGAAACACGCTGTTTCGGCAGGTATTGGGCTGTTTATTGCTTTCATTGGATTGCAAAATGCCGGGGTTATTGTGGGAAATGAAGCCACATTGGTTAGCCTTGGAAACATGGGTTCTCCTTCGGTTCTGATTGCCCTGGGAGGAATAGTAATAACGGCAGTTTTGCTGGCGCTGAAAGTGAAGGGAGCTTTGCTTATCGGTATTTTTGTGGCTACCATCGCCGGTCTTCCGGTGGGTGTTACCCACATGCCCGAGGGTCATCTGGTTGGTGCACCGCCATCGCTTTCACCCATCTTTTTTAAATTTGAATTTTCTGAAATTTTCACCTTCGACATGCTGATTGTGTTATTTACCTTCCTTTTTGTTGATATGTTCGACACTGTAGGAACGCTGGTAGGTGTTTCAGACAAAGCCGGAATGCTCGACAAGGATGGACGCATTCCGCGTGTTAAACAGGCCCTGTTTGCCGATTCCATAGGTACTACCGTGGGCGCCATGCTGGGAACAAGTACTGTTACCACTTATGTTGAAAGTGCCTCGGGTGTGGCCGAAGGCGGAAAAACCGGGCTAACCGCGCTTACCACCGCCGGTTTGTTCCTGATTGCCCTGTTTTTTGCACCGCTGTTTACCATGGTTCCGGCAGCAGCAACTGCAGCAGCTTTGGTGCTGGTGGGCTTTTTTATGATGTCGCCCATTCTGAAAATTAATTTCGAGGACTTCACCGAAGCCATACCTGCATTCATTACCATCATTGTAATGCCGCTTACCTACAGCATTGCCGAAGGAATTGTGTTCGGTATGTTGTCGTACGTGCTGCTGAAGCTTTTAACCGGAAAAGTGAAAGACATTTCAGTGGTGATGATTGTTTTGGCTGTTCTTTTTGTATTGAAATTTTTCATTTAAATGATAAAAAACAAGTTCGGCAATGCTGTTGCTGAACTTGTTTTTCTATTTTTGCATGCAAAACTGGGCATTGCGCCGGGTAAAATGTTTTGGGTTGTTAGCTCAGTTGGTTTAGAGCATTACCTTGACAGGGTAGGGGTCACTGGTTCGAATCCAGTACAACCCACAAAACAAAACTATTTTGTAACCACCCTTTGCAAGTTTTAAGACAGTGGTCACTGGTTCTCCCATGGGGATCCCTTCGGGGGAATCCAGTACAACCCACAAAACAGTATGATTGATTTTTCTTTTTATAGTATTCTCCTCTGTATTGGAAATTTGACCTATTTCCTGCGGTCAACCAAAGAAAAACTCCGGTTTTAATCTATTTTAGTTCAATAATCATCGCCGCTTTTGCCGGCAATTTTATTTCCGAAAGGTTGGTAATATCAGCCGAAGTAATAATTTCCTTGCCCGAGGAATAGCCTTCCATAATTTCACTGAACCGTCCGGTTGACAGCGCTTTTCCTTCGGTATTTTTGTTGAGCACCACCATCACTGCTTCATCTTCATTGTATCGGAAGTACGTGTAAATTCCATCTTCGGGCACAAAGTGCATCAGTTTCCCGTGGTGAATTACTGGTTTGTTTTTGCGCCAGTTTTGAATGGTGGAAAGGTACTGTTGCATTTCTTTCTGCGCGGCAGTCAGACCTTCCCCGGTCAGTGCATTCACCTTATGGTCGGCCCAGCCGCCGGGGAATTCGGCACGGATATCGCCGTGGTGGTCGCCGGGATGGGTCATCAGCACTTCGGTTCCGTAGTAAAACTGAGGAATTCCGCGCATGGTGAGAAAATAAGCCATCGCCATTTTCAGCAAATCTTCATCTTCGCCCAGTTGCATGTACATGCGCGACATGTCGTGGTTGTCGGGGAAAATCACCAGGTTCCACGGGTCGGCATACAAAAAATCGTTGGCCAGCATTTCGTACATCGTCACAAGCCCCGAGCCCCAGGTTTCCTCTTCGCGAAGTCCGCGACTTACGGCATCCTGCAGCGGAAAATCCATGAGGCTGGGCAGGGAACAGTGATAACCGTCGATGTTGATTTTCCCTTTTTGCCAGTAGGAAACAATGGCCGGGTTCAGGCTCCACTCTTCGCCCACAATGTTGAAATTCGGGTATTCTTCCAGTACTTTTTCCGTCCACATCGCCATCATATCTTTATCGGGGTAGGGCCAGGTGTCCTGCCGGATGCCTTCCAGTCCGGCGTATTCAATCCACCAAATGCTGTTCTGAATAAGGTACGTGGCCATAAACGGGTTTTTCTGGTTCAGGTCGGGCATGGTGGGCACAAACCAGCCATCGACCATGGCACTGCGGTCGGCTTCCGAAGCATGCGGGTCCTGATTTACCGTGCGCCGGTGCGAAGTAATGGTATATTCCGGGTGGTTGTTAATCCAGTCATCCATGGGCAGGTCGTCCATCCACCAATGTTCCGAGCCGCAATGGTTGAAAATCATGTCCATTATTAACTTCATCCCCCGTTTATCCAGTTCTTCGTTCAACTCCAAATATTCTTCGTTGGAACCGTAGCGCGGGTCAACCCGGTAAAAATCGGTGATGGAGTAGCCGTGGTACGAAACCTGTGTCATGTTGTTTTCCAGCACGGGGTTGAGCCACACGGCTGTAAAACCCAAATTCTGCAAATAATCCAGCGAATTGATGATGCCGCGGATATCGCCGCCGTGCCGCCCGTCGCGGTCGTTGCGGTTGGGTTTTTCCTTCATGCCTTCCACCCAGTCATTGTCCGGATTTCCGTTTACAAACCGGTCGGGGGTAATCAGGTAAATCACATCCGAAGTGCTGAATCCTTCCCGTTCGGCTGAACCTTTTTCACGGACTTTCAACTCGTAGGAATAGCTTTCAACTGTTTTTCCCTCTTTTTTAAACTGAATATCAAAACTTCCGGGTTGCACATTTTGGTCCAGTTTCAAATCGATGAACAGGTAATTTGGATTTTGCACTTTTGAAACCGAATAAAGGGTAACGCCGGGATATTCCAGCGAAACTTCTGTGGTTGCGATGCTTTCGCCATAAACCATCAATTGCAGGTCGGTCGATTTCATTCCGGCCCACCAGAACATCGGTTCCACCCTTTTCAAATCAATGGTTGCTGAAAAAACGTTGAGGGTGATGAGGATGATGATTGCTGAGATGAATATTTTTTTCATTTTTCTATTGTTTGAATGAAATTTGACTGTTTGCTTCAATTGTTGCCTGATTTTTCCATACTTCCACCTTTGCTGGTTTTTCTGAATGATTGACAATGTTGAAAAGGCCTTTTTTCATGGTCACCTCCAGGTGTGCGCCTCTGAAATTGATACGGAACGACCAGTTTTTCCATTTTCTGGGTAAAAACGGATGGAAGATGAGTCGTCCGTTTTTCACGCGAACGCCGCCAAACCCCATTACAAAGGCCATCCAGGTGCCGCCCATGCTGGTAATGTGCAGGCCGTCTTCGGTGTCGTTGTTGTAATCATCCAAATCGAGCCGGGCCGTGCGGAGGTACATTTCGTACGATTTTTCTTCGTAACCGATTTTGGCCGCCAGAATGGAATGTACGCACGGCGAAAGCGACGATTCATGCACCGTTAGCGGTTCGTAAAAATCAAAGTGGCGTTTCAAATCATCTGCCGAAAAGTCGTTTTCGAACCAAAACATGCTTTGCAGCGTGTCGGCCTGTTTGATGTAGCAGGAGCGCAGAATGCGGTCCCACGACCATTTTTGGTTGATGGGTAGATTTTCTTTCGGAAGTTTCGATACCGGAATTAGTTCCTTGTCTTTAAATCCGTCGTTTTGCATGAATAGCTCGTTTTCTTCATCAAACGGGAAATGCATCTTTTCAATGATTTCCTGCCAGCGGGCGGTTTCCGACAGTTCGTTGAATTTCCATTTTTTAACCAGTTCATCAAATAAAAACGGGAATTCTTTTTTCAGATAATCAATAACTTCCAGCGTGTATTTTAGCGTCCACACAGCCATGTAGTTGGTGTGGAAGTTGTTGTTCACGTTGTTCTCGTATTCGTTGGGGCCGGTTACGCCCAGCATTACAAACTTTTGTTTTTTGTCCGACCAGTTTACCCGCTGGCTCCAGAACCGGCTAATGGCCAGCAGTACTTCAAAACCGTAAGGCGCCAGGTATTCCTTGTCGCCGGTGTAATTCACGTAATTGTAAATGGCATAGGCGATGGCGCCGTTGCGGTGAATTTCCTCGAACGTAATTTCCCATTCGTTGTGGCACTCTTCGCCGTTAATGGTAACCATGGGATACAAAGCCGCATTGCCATTGAATCCCAGTTTTTGCGCATTTTCGATAGCTTTTTGCAGGTGTTTATGGCGGTAGGTCAGCAAGTTGCGCGAAACTTCGACAGGCGCTGTACTCAAATAAAATGGCAGACAATAAGCTTCAGTATCCCAGTAGGTTACGCCGCCATATTTTTCGCCGGTAAACCCTTTGGGACCAATGTTCAGCCGCTCGTCTTCACCGGTGTAGGTTTGGTTTAACTGAAAAATATTGAACCGGATGCCTTGCTGCGCAACTACATCGTCATTTATTTTAATGTCGCTGGTTTCCCATTTTTCCAGCCACTTGTTTTTGTGGTTTTCCAACAAGCCGTCAAATCCGGCTTCTTGCGCCCGGGCAATAGCGACTTTGGCTTTTTTCAGCAAGCCGGTTTTTTTGTAATTCAACGATGAAACCGTTGCTGAAAGTTTTTCAATAAGAATTTCGTCACCTTTTTCGATGTTGATTTTTTGTGTGGCTTCCACATATTTTTCCCGTTCAATATTGGAAATTATAGCAGAAACCGGCTGGTTGTTTTTCAGCATTTGAAAC